>Ga0164310_10000212_pt1 | contig 30108 bp, 30 predicted proteins | sample GuaBasSedimGuay1_FD_121795 | JGI IMG/M metagenome (GOLD analysis project Ga0164310, IMG submission 121795) | Subseafloor sediment microbial communities from Guaymas Basin, Gulf of California, Mexico - Guay1, Core 4569-9, 0-3 cm | ecosystem: Environmental > Aquatic > Marine > Hydrothermal vents... | reverse complement strand
GCGAGAGTTAAGGATGTGCTTTCAACCAAAGGGGAATTGTAGAGTCATTGGACGAGTACAATGAAGCAAAATCCAAAATTTCAGTGATTATCCCTGCCTTGAATGAGTGAGAGGATATTGTCGCTCTACTAGAGAAAAATTGACAAAATGGTCGTTTTTCTTTGTAGGGAAAAGCCAAAATGAATAAAGAGCTTAAAGAGATTGTTGAACATAGGCGAATAGCCCTCGCATATCTTTTTGGATCAAGGGTAAAAGGGAAAGTAGGAGATCTAAGTGATTACGATGTCGCTGTTCTGGTAGATGGTGGGGTGCCGTATCAGTTCAAATATCAACTTGCTTATGAGCTCCGTAAGGCCCTGAATACTGAGAGGGTTGACTTGGTAATTCTGAATTCTGCTCCCATTGAATTAGCGTATAACATAATCTCAACTGGTAGATTAATCTATCAAAGAAGTGTGTATGACAGAGTGGAATTTGAAGCCAACACAATGAGCAAGTACTTCGACTATCTCCCTGTTCTAAGGAAACAAAGAGAAGAGATATTGAAGGAGTCAAATTATGAAAGAAGAATTCAGCGGGGTAGAGAAGCACTTAGACAAGCTGAGCGAATGCTTAGGGAGATTAGAACCTCTAAAGGAAAGAAAACTTGAGGATTTTCTCTCTAATCCTGATTTACGTGACATTGCCGAAAGGAATCTTGAGGTTGCAGCGCAGTGCTGCGTTGACATAGCGGGAAGGGTGATCTCCTTAGAGCAGGCTGAAAAACCGAAAGATTATTATGAGCCCATAATACGGATAGGTGAGATAGGGGTACTTCCAATGCGATTTGCTGAGAGGTTTGCCCCCATAGCAGGCTTCCGAAACATCCTTGTCCATAATTATTTGGAAATAGACTGGAAAGAAGTTTACGGCAATCTTCAGAAACTCTCGGATGTCTATGAGTTTATGGAATATGTAAAAATTTGGTTGAGGAAAAGGGTAGGAGAATAGCACAAATTTGAAGAGAATGTACGATATGGCACAAGGTGTGTGCTAATGGAGGAGTCTCTAACCCAGGCGGTGATGGAACTTTCAGGTAGAACCTATCTGGTGATCAAAGCCGATTTCATGACCGAAAGGGTCCGAGACCTTGGCACTGAGTTGATGGACGAGTTCTTCCCCGCTTTAGTGAGCGAGCCGAATATAGACCTTCGTCTGGGTTTCGCTCGGGAGCACCAACGCACACCACAGCATAAAATTGCTGTTTAGGCAGGTTGGACGGGCACTGGACCAGGCCTCATGTTCCCAGCAGACAGTCAGGGGGGTGCTGTCCACTAAAGGAAAGCTCTGAGAAATGGGTGCAGAGAATTACAGAAACGATAGGAGTTGACAAAGGAGTTCATTTCTGAAAAGAAGGTAAGAGATTTATATTATGGACTGTTTCAGGGGAGAGATTTATTGACCGAGAGACTGATTTGGGGAATGTTCTTTCGCGTCTAAGCGAGAGGAATTCTATGATACGATATGCCCTGTATGGGACAGAAAAAACCGCATCTTCAAAGAGAAGGAAGAGGTCTGTGGCTTGCAGTACCCTGCGTTTGAGAAGCGACTAAAGAAGGTCATTTGAATAACGAGGAAAGCGGGCTCATTACAGCATAGAGGTTCTTTTCGAAACATTCACCTCTTGATGGCCTTTATTAGATCCGTTTTTGAGGCGCACCGGGTTCTTGTTGCCGTCTCAACAAGTTGTCTGGACTGTGGCTACTTAAGGAGGAAAGGTTGGCTCACACGAAGGCTCTTATGATATCTGTTATCATTCCAACCTACAACCGGGGGGAGGAGCTGAAGGAACTTTTGTCATCTCTGGGAAACCAGACATATCCAAGGGACTATTTCGAGATAATAGTGGTTGATGACGGCTCGACCGATGGTACTGAGTCGACTGTGAAATCTCTTGCCAAAGCATATGGTCTCTGCCTTCGGTATTTCTATCAGGAGAACCGTGGGCCCGGGCCATCTCGTAACTTAGGAATGGCAAAGGCCAGAGGGGACGTTTTTGTATTCATAGATTCAGATTGCATCGCTTCTCCCGATTGGCTCGAACAGATCGCTTCTGCTATGAGCACAGGAGAGATCGATGCCTTTGGAGGCCGGGATACTTTTCATCCCGACTTCCCCGTTCTTCTCAAAGCCATCGATTATTCGATGACTTCTTTTATCGGTACTGGGGGAACACGAGGTAGATCTGGCCTACAAGTGGCAAGATACTATCCGCGTAGTTTCAATATGGGGTTCCGTCGGGAGGTCTACGAAAAGATCGGTGGTATGAGGAACCTGAGACATGGGCAGGATATAGAATTTTCAAATCGTATTCACCGCAACGGGTTTCGTGTAGCCTTTCTACCAGATGTTGTTGTTTTTCATAAGCGTCGTACCTCTATGAAGCGCTTCTTCAAACAGATTTTCAATTGGGGGGTGACGCGCATCAACCTTGGCCGCATAGATCGGCAGATGCTGAGGCCTGTGCACGCTCTGCCGGCATTGGCTGTGGCCGTCTATCTCCTGTTGGCCCTGGGAACTCTACACAGTCGATACGCTCTATTAACGTGGCTAGGGGCCACCGGACTAGCCGGATTCATTTTAATCTTTGCCTTCATCCAAGCTGCCCTGATCCATCGATCAATCCGGGTCGGCGCTCTGTCGATGGTGGCCCTCTGCATACAAGTTATCGCCTACGGACTGGGCTTCTTATCGGGGGCATGCAAGATGCTCTTTTCCAGGGGGCAAGAACCAGTAGAAGGATTTACTAAACACTACTACGACTGAAATGAAAAAGAGAAAAGTGCCAAAAGGGTCAAAAAGGAAGCACCCTAAGAAAACAGTTGAGAAAGGCGCAGGGAGGCCTTACCTGCAACGGTTGTCGAAACGGAAGCAGACTCTGATTTGTCTTAGCGTCATTCTGTTATCCGCGTTGCTTTACTTCAAGCCCCTGGTGTTTGAGGGAAAATCCCCCGTGGGAGAAGACGTAATTGGGAGCATAGGTAAGACTCATCAGATATCAGAGTATCACAAGCAAACAGGCCAGCGCGCCTTGTGGAATCCCTATGTGTTTTCTGGAATGCCTGTGTACCATAGAGTGACAGCCCCAGTAAAATCAATTGATACCCTCATAAGCTTCTTCTACAACACTCGAGGACGTCAGGGAGCTGTCTATTTTCTTATTGGAGCTCTTGGAATGTTTCTGCTCCTCAGGTACCTTGGACTTCAAAATTTCGCCGCACTGATAGGAGCATTGGCTTTTCTATTTACACCCCATTGGCAGGGAATACTACAGGCCGGTCATTTCTCTAAGTTTCGCTCGATTATGATCATACCATGGGTGCTTCTCACGCTCCTGTTCCTTTTTGACCGCAAGAATCTGTTAAGCCTGCTTCTTTTTATCTTGGCCTTCTCTGTTCAACTCAGAACCCAGCACTACCAGATTGTATTCTATACTGGTGTGCTAATGTTCTTTGTGGGAATGAGGTATGTGATAGACTGGGTTATGAGAAGAGAGTTTCTTAATCTTGGAAAAGTGGCCATAATGCTGGTAGCGGCTGTCGGCGTAGTGGCCATGACGGTGGCTCAGCCCCTGCTCAGTACCAAGGAGTATACCCCGTATTCCATTCGAGGAGGAACTGGCGAGAAGGGTTCTACTGGCCTGAGCTTAAGTTATGCAACCAGTTGGTCTTTTTCTCCCAGGGAGACGTTTACTTTTGTTATGCCCAGGTTTTTGGGGGGCACATCCAGCGAATTGTACACGGGCGACTCTGTGCCGGCTCTGAAGGGGAGGATCATCCCAGGATATTGGGGAGATATGCCGTTTTCGGGAAATACTGAGTATCTTGGAATTGTAGTTTTGATCCTGACAGTCACCGGTCTTTATGGTTACCGGAAAAACGGTCTGATAATCTCTCTGGGCTTGTTGATAATTTTCTCTTTCTTGCTTTCCTTGGGCCGCCACCTACCTGCGTTCTATGGAATATTCTTCAAATATATGCCCGCATTTAACAAATTCCGTTGTCCCTCGATGGTTCTTGTTTTGGTGATGTTCTCTACGTCCGTAATCAGCGCTTTCGGGGTGAACTGGCTTGTCCAAGCGGGCAAGGATGATAGAAAGGGAACCCTAGAAACTATCCTGTGCACATGCGGCGTTCTGCTGCTTATTGGTCTTGTTCCCTTCCTATTCAAGGGTATGTTCTCTTTTGAAAGGGCAGGTGAAGCCCAACGATATGGTGGTGCACTGGAGTACCTGAAAGCAGCCCGATATGATCTGATGAAAGCCGATGCCCTGCGGCTGATCTTCCTTGCCTTGTTGACTTGTGGCCTGATCTGTAGCTATCTGAAATGGCTAGTTAACAGGAGAATCGTATTGATCCTTGGCGTGATCGTTCTGCTCTTGGCCGATCTTATTTCTGTGGGCAACAGGTTTTTGACCAAAGACCATTTGGCAAAGACAGCAAAATTAGAGAGAGTTCAGTTCACCAAACCTGGAGTGGATCACCTGCTGATGAAAGACAAGGGTGTTTTTCGGATATTTCCGGTAGGAGAACTGTTTGGCAGCAACGACTGGAGTTACCATTACCAATCTATTGGTGGATACGATGCCGCCAAGCTCCGTGTCACTCAAGATGTTATAGAATCTTGCCTATACAAGGGATGGAGCCCGGATATTCCCATTAACTGGAATGTAGTGAACATGTTAAATGCAAAATACCTGATAGCCAGGGGAACTATTCCAGAGAAACATCTAACGCTGGTTCACGAGGATAAGCAGCAGGGGTATTTTCTTTATAGAAACCAATCGGTCCTGCCCAGGGCTTTCTTCGTGGGAAGCTATGAGATCATCCCGGAAAGGCAAAAGAGACTGACAAGGCTTAATGACCCCGGCTTTGATCCCGGGGAGACTGCTATTCTGGAGTTTGACCCAAAACTCGATATCTCGCCGCCTGATCCCGAGGCGGCCGTAGAAATCATATCGTTTAAACCTGATCAGATCAGCCTCCGGGTTCAGAATCAGAATAACAGCTTGCTGGTGCTCTCCGAGATATACTATCCCAAAGGATGGCATGCATATATCGACAACAAAGAAACGGAGATCTTCAAAACCGACCACTTGCTGCGTTCGATTTTTGTGCCCGCAGGGGTACATAGAATAGAGTTCCAATTCCGGCCAGAGAGCTATTTTCTGGGCGTGAGACTGAGTCGATACTCCACCTGGACTATATACCTCTTACTGCTGGTTGTATTGGGCAGGCGAGTTCTGCTAAAAAGGACTGTCCAACACTAATCCTTTAAAGATAGAGCAAAATATGAATAAGGTCCTTGTCATAAGCTACTATTGGCCGCCAGCGGGTGGACCGGGTGTGCAGCGCGTACTGAGTTTCGTCAAATATCTTCCGCAGTTTGGCTGGCAACCGGTGGTGCTCACCGTGAAGAACGGAGAATACACCTATTGGGATACAACATTGGCCCAAAAAGTTCCGGACAATGTAAGAGTTTATCGTGCCAAGATTGTCGAACCCTATGATCTCTATCGAAGGTTTACCCGGAAGCAGAGAAAAGCGAGGATCCCGGTGGCGGTTCTCACAAGGCAACAGATATCTCTGCGGGAGAAAATAGCTCATTTCGCGAGAGCAAATTTCTTCGTTCCCGATGCCAGGGCGGGTTGGATACCCTTTGCACTCAAAGAAGCTTTAAAAATAGTTCAAGCGGAAAAAATAGATTTGATCTTCACCTCTTCTCCACCCCACACGGTTCAACTTATTGGAATGAGGTTGATGGAGAAGTCAGGTCTGCCCTGGGTAGCAGATTTCAGAGATCCGTGGACGGAGATTCGGTATTACTGTGGTGTTAAACGATTCACGACTACAGTAAAGGTTGATAGCTTATTGGAGAAAAGAGTGCTCTCGAGAGCAAACAGGGTGATCGCCGCTAGCCCCTCAATTGCGGACAGTTTCAGGGAAAAAGTGAGTAGTGGGCATTTTTGTGTTATCACTAATGGATTTGATGAAGAGGATTTCAGCGACATAAACCCTATACGGCACCCCCAGAAATTTAGAATCACATATGTCGGCAATATGGGAGCGACTCAGAATCCAGAAGTGTTATTCAGAACGCTGGTTGCACTGGTACGAGGAGACAGCCGTTTCTGCTCGGCTTTTGATCTATTATTTGTAGGGAATGTGGAGAGTTCTGTTGTCTCCACAATGAGAAGATTCAGGCTGGATCATCTGGCTCAAATAGTGCCTTATGTGCCGCACACGGAAGCTTTAATGTATATGATCAAATCTGCAATCTTGCTCTTGGTTATACCTAGAACGACAAACAACAAGGTAATACCCGGAAAATTATTTGAGTATTTAAGGACAGGCAGACCTATATTGTGCATCGGGCCGACAGACGGAGATGCCGCTGAGATTATTAAAGAAACCGGCGCAGGCTCAGTAGTGGATTACGAGGATGTTGAGGGATGTGAGAAGGTTGTAGTAAGGTATTACAAACTTTGGAAATGTGGAAAGCTCAGCCCTATGGCGAACTTCAGAGAAGTAGAGAAATATGAGAGAAGGAATTTAACTAAAAGACTGGGTTCTATTTTTAGTCAGGTGTTACACCATGAGAATTGGGATGATATTGGACAAAGAATTTCCCTTTGATACCCGTGTCGAAAACGAAGCCTTATCTCTTTTGAAGGCAGGTTATCAGGTTCACCTCTTATGTTTTTCTTTTAATGGAAATAGCGAGAAAATTGTATATAAGGGAATCATAACACATAGATTGCATGTCGCTAAGCAGTTTCAAAAAAAATTTAGGAACATAGTTACACATATTCCTATTTACTCAATATACTGGCAGAACAAAATACGAGATTTTATTAGAGAAAATGGAATAGATGTATTGCATCTTCATGACCTACCATTAGCTTCTACAATAGAGAACACAAAGTCCAAGTTCAAGACTGCGATTGTGTTAGATTTACATGAAAATTATCCGTTTGCACTTCGGAATTATGCCTTTACAAAAAATTTTGGGGCTAGATTGTTGATATCTGCGGAAAAATGGGAAAGAAAAGAAATCGAATGGTGCAACAAAGCAGATTATCTAATAACAGTTATTGAAGAAGCGGTTGAACGGTATCATTCACTTGGCATACCAAAGGAGAAACTTACGGTCGTATCAAATTATGTTAATCAAGATGAATTTCTGTCCTCGATAAAATCGAGAACTAAAGATACTCTTCACATATTGCAGAAATTCAAGGGCAAATTTGTAGTGACCTATATTGGCGGATTTGATATGCATCGTGGACTGGAAAGCGTAATAAGGGCAATGCCCTTGCTCATCAAGAAGTGCAAGGACGCAAAATTGGTTTTAGTCGGCACAGGCAGGAATCTTACAACACTTATTAAATTGTCTCAAAACTTGAAAGTCGACAAATACATTTCATTTGAAGGGTGGCAGCCGCCGTCTATTCTGCCATCATACCTCAAAGCGAGCGATGTCTGCCTGATTCCTCACCTAAAAACAGTTCAAACTGACAATACTATTCCGCATAAGCTGTTCCAATATATGCTATTAGAGAGACCTGTTGTTTCCACGGATTGTAATCCGATTAGAAGAATTGTGAGTGAGACAAGATGTGGACTTGTTTACCGAAGTGGCGATTATGAAGGGCTTAGTGAGTGCATTATGAAACTTTATGAGGATTATGAATTAAGAAGGGAAATGGGTAAAAGGGGGAAGAAAGCGGTGCTAGAAAAATATAATTGGAGAAATACAAGTAGGAATCTTATTGAGTTGTATAAAACAATAGAAAATTCAATTAGATATAGATAAATGACCAATATGAAAAACAAAGATATATTAAGCAATCCTGCTTATTATGAACAATTTGATTGGGAAAAATCAGATTTAGGCATTCATCTTAGAGATAAGATTGAAAAGATTTTTGAGTTAATGCCCCCATATGTGGGAACAATTATTGATATTGGATGCGGTGATGGAACGATCACAAATAGATTGGCAAAAAAATACAAAGTTACAGGTGTCGATAGAAGTGCTAATGCCCTAAAATTCGTGAGTACTAAGAAGATCCTTTCTTCCTCTGATGAAATAGATGTACCAGACACAGCCTCTGATATGGTCTTATCAAGCGAATTGCTTGAACATTTGGAAGATAGAGTCTTTTACGGGACTATTAAAGAAATGAAGAGAATAAGCCGAAAATACGTTTTTCTTACAATCCGTAATAACGAAGTATTGGAGAAGGATTTTGTCAAATGTCCAAATTGTGGACACGTTTTCAATAGAGCATATCATATAAGAAGTTTGGATGTTAGTAACATTAAGGAGTACTTTTCTGATTACACAGTTCTTAAGAGCTTTGAGTTTGGTTCTGGCAAAAGAGGTCATAATAGACTGTTACCTAATATAAAACACAGACGTGTTCCGACGTCTGTCTGGATTCCAAAATATTGGACTAGGTATTCTTCATGGGAAACTATGTGTCCAAAATGTGAAACGCCCTCTATTTAGCGTGACTAGACTTAACTCATTAGGTTTTTTTGTGACTTTTTCAATATTTTCTTTAGCCCTCATAAAGCGTATTGGTTGTTCATATTGTTAGAAAAAAGCTAATTATGCTAGCTGAAATTCAAAGGACTTTCAAACATTCAGCCATCTATAGTCTCGGCAATATCGGCACGAAACTGATTGGCATTGTTCTATTACCGCTGTATACAAAACATATAACAGTGTCAGAGTATGGTCTTCTTGGCATTCTTGAAATCACTATTATCATATTAAGCCAGACCCTGATTTTAGGACAACCCCAGGCATACTTAAGATTTTACAATTTCCCAGACTATAAAGAGAGAAGAGATTCTGTCCTTTTTACAATATTCGCTTTCTTGCTTGCTATCGGTTTGTTATTTAATCTGATAGGTCAGAATCTTCTAACAACACTGTCTTCACTGTTTTCCAAACCAATCGAATTTACGCTCTATCTGAGACTTTGCTTTATCATAGTTTTCTTACGAATAATAGACAATCTTTTTCTCAATGTATTGCGTGCTAAAGAAAAGTCCCTCTCTTATGCAGCAGCGAACGTAATAAAAATAACTATTGTCTTAGGGTTTAATATTTATTTTGTTGCATTTGCCAAAATAGGTATAAAAGGAATTTTGTTTTCATACCTAATTGGGGATGGTGTCCTGTTCCTTATCCTCATCGCGAATATGATTTGCGAAATGGCACCAAAGTTTGACCGTAAAATACTAACCACTGCACTTAGTTTTGGATTTCCTTTGATATTTGCCTCGTTAGCCAGTATGTTGTTGAATATGGGTGATAGATACATTCTTAAGTTACTGGTAGATTACAGAGAGGTCGGACTCTATAATTTGGGTTACAAAGTGGCCGGCATCCTGAATGTGTTTCTAATACAACCGTTCTCATTAAGCTTCCTGCCAATTGCTTACAAAGTGTACGGACAAAAAAGCGATAAGAGATATTATAGCAAGGTCCTGACTTACTTTGTTTTTGTGCTTTTCTGGGCAGGACTCGGGTTGGCTTTCTTTGGCAAAGAAATTATCAAAATGCTTGCCCTAAATCCCGAGTATTGGACTGCCTATCGAGTTGTGCCGTATCTTACGCTCGCATATATATTTAGCGGCGCCAAAAGTATTGCCTCTCTGGGATTATACCTGAAGAGGAAAACAAATTATGTCGCATATAACCTCATAGCCGCTATGGTTTTAAATGTTGCTTTGAATTTTCTTCTTATCCCAAAGTATAGGATGATGGGAGCTGCAGTAGCCACAATCATATCTTTCGCTGTCTTGTATGTTACCACATATTTTACAGCAAACCGCTTTTATAAAATCCCCTACGAAAACCTGAAGCTCCTAAAGATGTTAGTCTTGGCAACTGTTTTATTCTTCCTATCAACCTTGACTGCAGATTTGAATGTCCTGCCAAGAATCTTGACAAAATTGGGCATATTAATTTCATTCCCGTTTTTATTGTATCTTGTCAACTTTTATGAAAAGATCGAGATTGAGACAATTAAACAAGGGTTCAAAAAGATCACCAAGGTAGAAAGTGTTGCTTAAGAGCAGGATAAGCATCACCATGTTCTGAGGCTTATACCGTATGTCATTTATGGGAAAGGTTCCTCTTGAATAAATCGATAAGAATATTTGGCAACGTACCTTATAAAAGCTGCGTTGCCGCACAAGTTAATTCAACAGTTCTACTTCTACTAGATTGGCAGAAAAGCGGAGAAAAGGGAGTATTCCCGGCCAAATTGTTCGAATACCTTGGCGCCGGCCGGCCCATTCTATGCATATCAAACCACGAAACCGTGGTCACCGACCTGATCAAAAAGACCAACGCAGGGGTTGTTGTCAAAAATGACGAGGAGATGAAAAGGGTTCTCCTCAAATGGTATCGAGAATTCATAGAGACTGGGGAGATTAAATATCAGGGGATACAATCGGAGATTATGAAACATACCCGGGAGAAGAAGACAAAACAGTTGGCCGAGGTCTTCGAGCGGGTTTTGAGCGATAACAAACAGAGATAAGCTAAATTATGGAAAGCGAGCGCCCTAACTATCTCATACCTTGGGGGAATTTTGCTCCTTCCGCTGAAAGACAGGCCAGAGGAATCGCTAAACTCCCAGCAGTAGTTAGCCAAAAGGAAATGTCGTGTATATTCGCCAGGAACCATACAAAACCCTCATAGAAAAATTGATCGCCGCTCTGGCAAGAAAATACAGGGATAGACTTGTCTCACTAATTATTTTTGGATCCGTAGCCAGAGGAGAAGCAAGGAAAGATAGCGATATAGATGTATTGCTAATTATAGACTTGCTTCCCAAAGGAAGGCTTGAAAGACAGATGGAATTTATTGATGTGGAAAAAGATATAGAAGGATACTTGAATGATCTTTTTGAGAAGGGGTATTCTATCGATCTCTCACCAATAATAAGAACGCCTCAGGAGGCGCTCAGAATCTCGCCTCTCTATTTGGATATGGTGGAGGATGCGATAATCGCCTACGATAAAGACAACTTCTTCAAAAACATTCTGCGAACTATTAGAAATAGGCTTAGGGAATTGGGGTCGAAAAGAGTTAGAATGGGCAAAAAGCGGTATTGGGTCTTAAAGCCAGATTATTCTTTTGGAGAGGTGATAAACATTGGATAACATCGGAATGGCGGGTTCATATCTGACCCAGGCTGAGCAGAGACTGAAATATGCAAAGCAGGCCCTAAACGATGGAAATTACGCCTATGTGATCAGGCAGAGTCAGGAAGCGGTTGAACTTGCACTTAAAGCTTCACTGAGAATTGTCGGAATTGAACCCCCAAAATTCCACGATGTTGGACCGATATTGAGGAGAAGTTCCGATTCTTTTCCAGAATGGTTTAGAGATCAGGTAGATAAAATGGCGTCCATCTCCAGAATACTCAGAAGAGAAAGGGAACCCAGTATGTACGGCGACGAAGATTTAGCTTTGCCGCCTGATGAACTTTACACCGTTGAAGATGCCAAAACAGCTCTTGAGGGATGTGAGTTTATTGTGAATAATTCAAGGAAATTATTGGATGAAGCCGAAAGAGGATCAAAAGAACAATAGTGCTACCTGGATAATCCTTCAATCCAACATCCCAGAACACCAGACAAACATTTGCGTTACTGTTAATTGGGTCGCAAAGATGACGAACCGTAATTAACCCTGTCAGTCCGATCATTTCCCTAACGCTATGCAAATCCCAGACCTTCTGTGAATAGCTGAACTAAAATGCCTACCCTTCTCATCACCGGCTGCAATGGCCTCTTAGGCCAAAAAATAGCTAAGATTGCTTCCAGGCAATGGGAAATTCACGGAATCGATCTACATGAATCTGCGTTCAACTCCAACGTCCAATACCGACAGCTTGACATAACAGCAAAAGAGGCCGTCAGCTCTCTAATCGAAGAGGTCAGACCCGACTGGGTGATCAACACCGCCTCGGTCACCAATGTCGACCGCTGCGAGACCGAGAAAGAACTGGCCTGGCAGGTGAATGTGAAGGGCGTAGAGAATTTGGCTAGGGCCTGCCAGAAGACCGGCTCTAAGATAGTCCATATCTCCACTGACTATGTCTTCGACGGTAAAAACGGACCCTACAGCGAAGAGGACCCCACCAACCCTTTGAGTTGGTATGGAAAGACAAAGCTGGAGGGCGAACAGATTACCCTTAACTGCTCCAAAGAGAACATCGTTGTCCGCACGATGGTGCTTTACGGCTGGGAGCCTATGGTTCGCCCCAACTTTGTGACCTGGGTCATCAAAAGCCTCCAGGCAGGCAAATTCATTCGAGTGGTCACCGACCAGTGGGGAAACCCCACATATGCCGATGACTTAGCTGGAGCGTTGTTGAAGCTCTGCGCCTCTGGAGCAACAGGACTTTACCACTTCGCCGGGGGAGAGTTCCTTAGCCGCTGGCAGATGGCTATCGAAATCGCACGGAAATTTGACTTAAATACCGAACTGATAACCCCCATTATCACTTCGGAACTGAACCAACCTGCCCCCCGGCCCCTTCGCTCAGGACTTAAGACAAAGAAAATAGGGAGGTTACTTGGAGTGAGACCCTTAAGTTTCCGGGAAGGGCTTAATCACCTGGCAGAACAGATGGTTATCTCCAAAAAATACAATGAGGGAATTCACCAAGGTTAAATCATTGTTCCAGCAGAACCCTGCTTGAGATAATCGAACAACATCCCGATTGAGTCGCCAATGAAAACCCTGATCGTCATCCCCACGTATAATGAAAGTGAGAACATTGAAGAGCTCGCTCGCAGAATCTTCGATTTAGGATTGGATCTGGAGGTCTTGGTGGTGGACGACAATTCCCCTGATGGCACAGGGGAGATTGCCGAAAGACTGGCAGCAGAGGATCGAAGGATACATGTGTTGCACAGAGAGGGAAAACTTGGACTGGGTTCAGCCTATGTGGAAGGATTTAAGTACGCTCTGAGTAATGGCTACGACCTTGTCTTTGAGATGGACGCAGATTTGTCCCACGACCCAAGCTATATCCCCGATTTTTTAGATAAAATATCCGAATACGATGTGGTCCTGGGGTCTCGCTACCTGACCGGGGTCAATGTAGTGAACTGGCCCCTGAAGCGGTTACTTTTGAGCTATTACGCCAATCGGTTTGCCAGTTTAGTCACCAGACTGCCTGTGCGGGACAGCACCGGTGGATTCAAGTGTTTCCGCCGTGAGGTCCTGGAGAGTATCGATCTGGATAAAATAAGCTCAGAAGGCTACGCCTTTCAGATAGAGATGAGCTTCCGGGCGTGGAAGAAAGGCTTCAGGATCTGTGAGATTCCCATCATCTTCTACGATCGTCGGAGAGGAAGATCGAAACTTTCGTCTAAGGATGCCAGAGAGGCGGCCTGGATGATCTGGAAGCTCAGGCTCTTAAGTTTACTGGGAATGCTCTGATGGATCTTTCGATAATAATCGTCAGTTACAATGTGCGCAGTTTTCTCAGACAGGCACTGCAAACCTTACAGGACGCCTCAAAGGGACTGGAGACTGAGATATTCGTTGTAGACAATAACTCCATCGATGGGAGCAAACAGATGGTACGGCGGGAGTTTCCAGATGTGAAACTTATCTGTAACCCCGATAACGCTGGCTTTGCTCGGGCCAATAATCAGGCATTGAGCAGGTGCAAGGGCAGGTATATCCTGTTGATTAATCCCGACACCATTGTCCGTCCCGATACCCTTCAGAAAATGGTAGATTTCTTGGACGAGCATCCAGAGGCTGGGGCTGCCGGCTGCAAGATTCTCAATCCTGACGGCTCTCTTCAACTCTCCTGCCATCGCGGTTTCCCTACCCCACGGGCGGCTTTGCTTAAACTGACGGGCTTGAGCACCCTTTTCCCACATAACCCCCGCTTCGCCAGTTACAACCTCAGCTACCTTGACCCCGACCAGGTCCATGAAGTAGACGTTCTCTCAGGCTCTTTTATGATGGTGAGAAGAGAGGCAGTGGAACAGGTAGGTCCGTTAGATGAAAGATTCTTTCTCTACGGAGAGGATATAGATTGGTGCTACCGAATTAAAAAAGCCGGTTGGAAGCTCTTCTACGCCCCCGTTACGGAGATAGTCCATTTCAAAGGAGAAAGTGCAAAGAGGGCGCCTAGACTTAAATCCACGATTGCATTCTACAAAGCGATGCACATCTTTGTTCGTAAGCACTTTGGAAGTGGGTGCTTGCCTCTGCCGGGATGGCTGCTAAGCTCGGGCATCGCCCTGTACGCTATCTTTGCCATTGTGGGCAAACTTATAGAGAGATTGCTGGTACCTTTGGCTGATTTTCTTCTGGTTAACCTCGGGTTATGGGTTGCTTTGTCCCTTCGGTTCCGCTGGGTCAACTGGCCACAGGCTCACCTCCCCTCCTTCAGTACCCAACAGTGGCTTAGAGTGTTTCTCCTCTTCTCCTCGATTTGGCTTGTCTCCTTCTATCTCATAGGACTTTATGATAAGTATAAATACCGCCCCTGGCGGGCCCTCACTGGAGTATTCGTCGGGTTTGCCGGAATCATATTTCTAGTCTTCTTCCTCCGGACCTATCACTTCTCTCGCTTAGTCATCCTCTACAGTTGGGGCCTGAACTCACTTCTGGTGGCTGGCTGGAGAGCAGTGGCCTGGCGGATTCTTAAAGCCCGCAAGAGCGCAAAATTGAGGCGGCAAAAAGTACTGATTCTTGGGACCCAAGAAGACGCCCTATATTTCTTAAATTTGGTCCGCCAACATCCTGAGCTAAATTACGAAATTCTGGGATTCGTGGGAGATTCTCACCACCCCGAGGATAAGGTAATCGAAGGAGTAAGCCTGTTGGGGACAACCAAAAATTTGCCAGAGATATTGAAAGAGTGTAAGGTAGATGAGATAATTGTTACTGCCCAGACAGTGCCTTACTCTCAACTGTTGAGTTTGGGCTCTGACTCGAAAAACCCGAATGTCCATTTCAAACTTCTTCCAAACTCGTTTAAAGCAATGGTAGCTCAGAGACAGATCAGGAGGCCAGAGGATCTGCCGCTCATCGACATTTCATATCCGCGCCGATGGTCACTGAAAAGACTATGGCGAGAGATTTCTTCGTAAAGTGTAAACAAAAAAGATCGTAGAGTTCAGTGTGGTAGACAATGAAGATTACCCCAGGAAAGCCGGTTCGAACCCAATCGATTTACTTCAACATCTTGGCCTGAGTGCGGAAAGAGACGACCCGGTTCGAGTCTGAGCCACAATGAACTGAAAAAGGAGACAGATAGTGGAGAGCGGAAATATTCCCATGCTGGCAGTTAGCGGTCGCACCCTGCCAGAGGTCTGGGAAAACTCGCTGTTAGAACTCTGGCAGAATGGCGTTCCTATTAGGACTGAGTATGATAGGCCTGAGGACCCTCCCAGCAGAGACTGCACTATGGTTATGCTGGTAGAGGAGCCATTCGCTGAGCCCAGGATCCATCGGGCCTTTCCTGCTGGACTGCAAGACCTGGAAATCTATCGCCAGGAAGTAGTAGATGGGGTGCACGATAGCTGGATTGCCCCGGAGGAGGGAAAGTGGACCTACACCTATCACCAGAGGCTGTTCTGCTATCCCTTGGGGGAAGAGACGATCGATCAAATGAATTACATCATCGAAAAACTCTCTCAGGTGGACTACACTCGCCGGGCACAGGCGATAACCTGGAACCCTAAACTGGATCCCTCTACCTACGACCCACCCTGCCTGCAGAGGGTATGGTTCAGGATATTGAAAAACCACAAGGGAGAGCCTGTTTTGAACATGAACACTCACTGGCGGTCTCGGGATGCCTACAAAGCCGCCTTTATGAATATGTTCGCCCTCACTGAGCTTCAAAAATATGTGGCAGAGAAGATCTCCCAGCTCAGAACTGACTGGCCAAAGGTTACCCCCGGTCGCTATCTGGACATCTCCGACAGCTATCATATCTATGGCTCATATTTTGAGGAATTTAAAGGTTTTCTGGAAACTGTAGAAAAACGAACTTTTCAGCACAGAACCTGGACAACCAAGTTTGCCGAACCATTTTTCCAAGAGGCGAGAGAAAGGCTGAAGAGAGAAAGAGAAAGCGAACAGGTTGGTGATGAAGGTTGAGAAGAACTGGTACGGCTGAACTGCCGCTCCATTATGGGAGCTGTCCCCGGTGGCTTTTCAGAAGGATGAGCAGACTGGCTCGAGTGATTGCTGAGATAGTGGTCTATGAATTCGGCCCTGAACAGCTTGTGAGAAAGCTTTCTGATCCCTTTTTCTTCCAGGCGTTTGGCTGTGTGCTGGGATTCGACTGGCATTCCAGCGGTCTTACCACTACTTTGTGCGGCGCCCTCAAGGAGGGGCTCAAGGGGACGGAGGAGGATCTTGGTATCTTTGTGGCCGGCGGCAAGGGAGCTACATCCAGGAAAACCCCGTCAGAGATCGAGGCCTTCGGTCACCTGTTGACTAAAGATCCAAGAGATTTAATCTACGCCAGTAGAATGGCGGCTAAGGTGGACAGTGCAGCCCTACAGGATGGCTACCAGCTTTATCACCACTGTTTCGTCTTCACCAGAGAAGGATTTTGGGCAGTGGTACAGCAAGGCCTAAACGAAGAGACCAGGTATGCCCGGAGATACCACTGGTTGGGCGAAGAAGTGCAGAGCTTCGTCTGTGAGCCCCATCAGGCTATCTGCTCCGACGCCCGTGGCGAGGTTCTCAATATGGTGGCCCAGGAAAGCCACCGGGCAAGGTCCACAACTGCACTGCTGGCCCAGGAAAGACCGGATCGACTGATTTCACAGCTAAAGAGGCTCCAGGGGCTAAAGCTGCCTCCCCGCCACCAGGTTCTGCTCCAGGATATTCATCCCGACAGATTGAATAAGATATTCCTTAAGACCTACGAACAACAACCCCAGGATTTTGAGAGTCTATTAACCATTGGAGGAGTCGGGCGCAAGACAATTCGGGCGCTCAGTTTGGTCTCCGAGCTGGTCTACGGAGTTAGCGCCAGTTTCAGGGACCCAGCCAGGTATAGCTTTGCTCATGGCGGCAAAGACGGATACCCGTACCCAGTGGACAGGACCAACTACGACCAGAATATACAGATACTGGAGACAGCCATCTCCAAGGCCAGGATGGGAAACCGCGACAAACTGGAGGCCATCAAAAGATTGAGACTGGTTCAATGAGATTCATTAAACCTGAACATTGTGACAGAGATTGCTTTTTTCCATAACGGAGGTGAGAGAAAGATGTTAGAGAACATTCACTGGCTCGGCCATGCCAGTATCAAGATATCCGCAGAGAGATTGATCTATATCGATCCGTGGAAATTGGGCAAAGACGAGCCGACAGCAGACTTGATTCTGATAACCCATGCCCATTACGACCACTGTTCCCCGGAGGATGTGCAGAAGATATGCGGTGAGCAAACCACCGTTGTCTGTCCCGCCGATTGCGTCGAAAAGCTTCCTGGAAAGATCGAGACAATAAGGCCAGGAGAGAGGCTCGCCGTCGAGGGGATACAGATCGAGGCTGTCCCTGCCTATAATGTGAATAAAGCTTTTCATCCTCGGGCAAATGGATGGGTGGGTTACATTGTAACAGTGGGAGGAAAACGGATCTATCACGCAGGGGACACCGATCTGATTCCCGAGATGGAACAGCTGAAGGTGGATGTGGCCATGCTTCCTGTGGGGGGAACTTATACCATGGATGCACGGGAGGCGGCTGAGGCTGCTAATAGGATCACCCCTCAGGTAGCTATTCCTATCCACTGGGGAGACATCGTCGGCTCAGTGCGGGATGCGGAAAAGTTCAGCCAGCTATGTCAGGTTCCAGTTGAGATTAAGCAGAAGAGTTGAAAGTGGAGGTGAAGAATGGGCCTTGCACTCGCTGTAATCTTCATTGCTATCTGTTTCTTGATTGTAATGATAGCAACTTCTGCTCTGGAGAGCACCGGGCTGGAGAGAGAGCAGGCTCGCCTTCAGGCCCTTTCGGTGTTTTTCGGCACCTGGACAGCTATCCCAACAGAGGCCCCGCGGCAGAGAAAAATCATCAATACCTTAATGATCTTAGGGAAAATCGGCTTCATTATTATCTTAGGTACAGTGGTGCTTTCCATAAGAGATAGCGGTCTGTTGCGCTCTCTGGTTAACTTGCTGATAATTGGGGGGGCCTTCTATCTCTTCTATTGGCTTACCGGGTTCAAGGGGATAGCAGGAAAATTACCTGGCGATATCCTGGCCAAAAAGCCAGTCGCTGAGGATGAAGAGCCGACCAGCCCGGTGGAGGAGATCTTCCGTCAATCAGAAGGATACGGCCTTGCAGTGCTGAGAGTACGAGAGGACTCAAAATTGGTGGGACTGCCCCTCTCCGAATTGGCACTGAAAGAAAAGACGGTAACAGTCCTCTGCATCGAGAGAAAGCAGGAACTGCTGCCCTTTCCCAAGTCCTGGTATAAGCTTCAATCCGGGGATAAGCTGACCTGCTACGGGAATTTAGAAGCAATTAGGCAGATCGCCTGACTAAGAAGGTTGAGATAGGACGACTTATGGGGATTCAGCGGCTAATAGCGAGGTTGCAGCTTAAGCCTGCCCAATCCTTAGCCCTCAGCTTCCTGGGGACAATCTTGCTGGGCACAGTGCTTCTGAAGCTTCCCTTTTCCTCTGCAGCGGGCAAGAGTACTAGCCTGATCGATGCCCTCTTCACTGCTACCTCAGCTACCTGTGTAACTGGATTGGTAGTTGTGGATACCCCCACTCACTTCTCCACCTTCGGACAGGTGGTTATTCTGCTCTTAATTCAGGCAGGGGGGCTTGGGATAATGACACTGTCCACCTCCCTGGCCCTCATCTTCGGCAGACAGATGGGGTTGAGGAGCAAGCTGGCTATGCAGAATGTCTTAGACCAGGTGGATGTGGAGGGCATGAAAAGCCTCATCATCTATATCCTGAAAATGACATTGGTCATCGAAGTAATAGGTGCTGTTCTACTTTTTCTCCATTGGAGAGGCAGTTTTGGAGAACTTAAGGCAGCGTATCTAGCCATTTTCCATTCGGTCTCTGCCTTCTGCAACGCCGGATTTTCACTGTTTTCCAACAGCTTTGTCAGCTATAAGTATGACCTTGTTTTAAACATAATTATCACCTTCTTAATTATTCTGGGCGGGATAGGGTTCACTGTGGTGGCAGATATTCAACACACCTGGTTTGGCCGAGGCAGAAGCTCGAAGCCTGCCTCTTTAACGATTCACACCAAACTGGTTCTCACAGTAACTGCTCTTCTTTTACTGGTGGGAACCTTGGCCATCTTCTTCGGTGAATACCACAACTGCCTTCAGGGTGTCCCCTGGACCAAGAGGCTCCTCTGCTCATATTTCCAGTCAGTAACGGCCCGTACTGCAGGATTCAATACCTTGGATATTGGCAAGTTAACCAATGTTACTCTCTTCATAATTGCGGTCTTGATGTTCATCGGGGCCTCTCCGGGCTCTACCGGAGGCGGGATAAAAACCAGCACTGTGGGAATATTGGTGCTTTTTGTCCGGGCGATGTTCAGAGGTCAGGAGAAGATAGAGCTGTTTAATAGAACCGCTCCACTGGATGTAGTGCGGAAAGCTGTATGTGTCACTCTGCTTTCAGCCGCTCTGGTCTGTTTGTTGATGTTCCCTTTGTTAGCAACCCAAAAAGCGAATTTTATTCAGCTACTCTTCGAGGCGGTATCGGCGTTTGGGACTGTCGGGCTCTCGACGGGAATAACGCCTAAGTTGACTCTCACGGGTAAGCTTGCCATCGCCTTCTTAATATTTGCAGGCAGAATTGGACACCTTACAGTGGCCTTTGCGGTAGGACGACGGAGGAGACCTCCTGGCATCTCATACCCTGAGGCAAGAGTGATGGTGGGATAGAAGGAGAGAGGGGATGAGAGGGTGAAGGGGAGAAAAAGACCTTAGCACTTCTCCAATCTGTTCTACGGGGTGGTAAATCATTCTTGTGAAGGCTTACTATTTTAGTTCTCAATTACGGGGTCGTTCTCGGGCGCAGCCAGAAGATCTCTTGCCAAAAGATTGCGCAATGATATTTATGAAGATGAGTACGGTGTAAAAAGCAGGGGAGGTGTTGGGAAATGCAATTTGCAGTGATTGGACTGGGACAGTTCGGCTTCAAAGTGGCCACCACTCTGGCAGCAAAGGGAGCAGAGGTGCTCGCTGTCGACAGCAATCCCGACGTGATAGAACAGATTAAGGATCAAGTTACTCAGGCTATCTGTTTAGATTCAACCGACGAAAGGGCACTCCGTTCCTTAGGACTTCAAGATATGGACGCTGTAGTTATGGCCATTGGGGAAGGTATTGAGGCCAGCATCCTGACCACCGCCTTGTTGAAACGCCTGCGGGTGAAAAGGATAATCGCACGGGCTACCTCCCAGATACACGGGCTGGTCCTCAAAGAAGTGGGCGCTGAAAAGGTGGTCTACCCTGAAGACCAGATGGGTGAACAACTGGCTAAGAGTCTCTTAGCTCCCCATGTTGTCGAACAGATTACCCTGCAGACTGGTCACAGCCTGGCACAGATCCGTCCTCGAAAGGAGTTCATTAGCAAGACGATTCGAGAGCTGGACTTTAGAGCTAAATTTGGCCTGAACATCATCGCTATCCACAAGAAGATTCCCATTGTGACTGAAACCGGCGAAAGCAGTTTCAAAGTCCAGGTGAATGACCTGCCCACCCCAGAGGATAGAATAGAAGAGAACGACCTGTTGGTGGTGATAGGGCCTGACGAAAAAATCCAAAGGTTAGCCGAGGGATAAAAACAGATGAGTCTGTCTCTAAGAAGATATGTTCAATTAAATCTAATTGTGATCCTCAGTGTCGTGCTGTTCGTTGCCACTGAGGCGTATCTCTATATCAAAAGGGTGAACGAAGAATACAGAACTGCTTCTCAGGCTGAGCTCTCTACCCTCCAAACCCTGCAGTCCCTCCAACGACTCTTGTGGAGAGCAGAAAAGGCTGAGAGAAATTTTCTGATAACTAGGAAAAGGGAATACGCAGAACAGACGCAGGAATCTATAGTAGAGTTCGAAAAGCGCATAACCAACTGGGAAGATAGTCAGACCAGGGATGAGCTGTTAAAGTCTGCTCGCCAGTACAACCAACTCCTGGTCACGATGGTGGGTAACATAGACAGGGGTAGGACAACTCAAGGGCGGCAGATCTCTCTCCAACTGTCCGAGCTGAGGGAGGAAATTCGGAAAACGATAGCTGCTGCGTCCGAAAGCAGAATGATTGACTTGCTATCAAGGATACAGGCCAGCCAGGGGATGGCAGCAAAAACCGTCAGGACTATCTGGGTGGGCTCCCTTCTGGTCCTGATAGCCACATTGTTTTTCAGCGTGGTCCTGGCTCGGAAAGTTGCCCGCCCTGTGCAACAGATAAGCGATGTACTTCAAAAAGCTCTAGACGGCGATTTGAGCCAGAGAACAGGGTTGAAACCCGGAGACGAGATAAGAGAACTGGGGCAGAGTTTGGACAGGTTACTGGTTCAGATGAAAACCTTCGACCAGTTGAAGGTGCAAAAGATTACAGAAGAGAAAGAGAAACTGGAAGCTTTGTTAGACATTCTGCCAGAAGGGGTTATTATTGTCGACAGCGAGGGTAGGATCAACCTCATAAATAACTCTTGCCTCCGGTTTTTCGGACTTTCCATGGACAGTGCTGTGGAAAAACCACTGTCGGAAGTGGCCGCAATAGATAAGCAATTGAGAGATTTAGTTACAGAAACATTCACCGGCCGAAAGAAGATTGCCGGCAAAGAGGTGAAAATCTCTGTGGGTTTGGAGCGACCCACGCAAAAAACAGTTTTAGTTAACACAGCCATGGTGCATCGCTCCGATGGAGAGATTTCATATGTAGTGCTGTCCTTAAAAGAGATAACTAAGGAAGAGAAGGTAGGCTTAAAGAGAAAGATTAAAGATGCATTAGGAAAGAAATAGAAGGAATGACTCAGATGAAGATTTGCCGGTTAGCGTTGTTTGACATAGACGGCACGCTGTTGAGCACTGGCGGAGCTGGACGCAGGGCGATAAAAGAGGCCCTGGTAGAGGTCTATGGCACCTGTGGTTCAGCCGATAATTTTCCCTTTGGGGGCAAGACCGACCCTCAGATCGTGAGAGAGCTTTTGCTGGAAGAAGGAGTTTCCGAAGATGTTGTTGAACGGAATCTAGACCTGTTTTTCGCCAGATACCTCCGGCGACTTCGGCAGCAACTGTCCAGGAGCCAATTAAGGCTCTATCCAGGTGTAAAAGAGTTGCTCTCCACACTGGCTGAAACAGAGGGGATGTTCTTGGGATTGCTTACCGGAAATATAAAAGAGGGGGCCTGGATAAAACTGAGAGCCTTTCAACTGGGGAAATTTTTCCGGATGGGTGTTTACGGTGACGACTCAGCGGACAGATACAAGCTACCCAGGATAGCTGTAGAGAGAGCCTCTAAGCAGTTCAAAAAAACTTTTCAAGGCAGAGATGTGGTGATAATCGGGGATACCCTTCACGACATAAGATGTGCCAGCTCCATCGGTGCCCGCACTGTCGCCGTCGCTACCGGGTGGACCTCACTGACTCAGCTTCGGAAACATAAGCCAGATTTCCTTTTCCCCGACTTCAGCGATTACCAGGAGGTAGTGAAGGCAATAACCGCAGAGTAGGCGCAGGGAACGCAAAGTTTTGAATGTAGATGATAGAGGATAACGGCTTCTTCTCTAACTGAGCACCGTTCTCCTTGAGCCGTGTGTTTGAAGCTGCGCGGTTCGATATGAGCAGCAAAGAAGTTCTCTCAGCGACCTTTGCGTCTTCTTTGGGCTCTTTGCGGTTAGATCGGAGAATATGCTATGGGCAAGGTAAAATTGTTTGGAGCTCACTGCGCTTTGGTTTCTAAATGCAACATCCAGAAGAAGCAGAACTAACCCAAAGGAGGTGCGATTTGATCACAGAAGTTTATGCCATGGGAACACAGGGAGGGACAACAGGTGGGGGAGGGGGATTTGCTTTCCTAATCCCGTTTATTCTGATTTTTCTCGTTTTTTACCTTTTGCTCATCCTCCCTCAGCAGAAGAAACAGAAGGCCCATCAGGCAATGCTCAACTCCCTGTCCAAGGGGGACAGAGTAGTGACAGTAGGTGGGCTTTACGGTACAATTGTTGGGATGAAAGACGATAACTCTATAGTTGTTCTGAAGATTGCGGACAATATAAAGGTGGAGGTCTCTAAAAGCTCTATCGCTGGGTTGGTGAAAACGAAGGACCGAAGATGAGGCTGGTCTTTATGGGCACTCCGGATTTCGCTGTGCCCAGTCTGAGAAAGCTGCTTGAAGATGGCCACCAGATAGTGGGTGTGGTGACCCGTCCGGACAGGCCCAGGGGCAGGGGGAAACATCTTGTTCCCTCCCCTGTGAAGAAGGAGGCCATGACAAAGGGGCTGCGGGTCCTGACCGTAGAGGACCTGAAGGACCTGGATTTCGTGAGAAGCTTGAGACAAATGTCCCCGGAGTTGATTGTCGTGGTAGCCTTTCGCATCCTGCCTCCGCAGGTGCTGACTATCCCGCCCCGAGGGGTGATTAATCTACACGCTTCTCTTCTGCCTAAATATAGGGGAGCAGCCCCCATAAACTGGGCCATAATAAACGGTGAAAAGCAGACAGGACTGACCACTTTCTTCATCGACGACCGGGTAGACACCGGGGACATTATCCTGCAGCGAGCGGTACCCATTGGCCAGGAAGAGACTGCCGGCGAGCTCCACGACAGGCTGATGTCTCTTGGGGCTGAGCTGTTGTCCGAAACTGTTTCCTTGGTGGAATCCGGCGATTTCCCCCGAAGACCACAACCAAGAGAGGGAGCGAGCAAAGCCCCTAAGTTAAAGAAGGAAGACGCCCGCATTGATTGGTCAAAGCCCGCTGAGCAGATTAGAAACCTTATTCGGGGCACTAACCCCCGACCGGGTGCCTTCACGCACAGAAAGGGATCTGTTCTGAAAATCCACCGGGCATCGGCACTGACCGCTCCCCAAAAAGGCGCCCCCGGGGAAATACTCAGGGCCGATCCCAAAGATGGCATCTGGATAGCTACAGGGCAGGGAGCATTGTTTCTCAGCCAGCTTCAACCCCAGGATAGGCGACCGATGAGCTCGGCCGAGTTCGTCAGAGGATATGGCGTCAGGAAAGGAGAGCTCTGGGCTTAGCTATACGGCAGGTGGCGTCATAGGCGAAACTTGTAATAGCTATGATAACTTTTGTTAAACCCAGATTCGGAAAAGTGAACGTATCGTGCCTAAAAGGACTTCGAATGAATGGTTGATCCTATTTGCTATAAATATTTTGTCCCTATGGAAACAGACAAGAAGGGACGTATCAAAAGCCATTTTTTAACCGCAAAGTTCGCCAAGAAGTTGCAAATGTCGCAAAAGGGTAATCATCTATTTATAAAAATGTTGCCCATGTTGAGCACCCGTTGCCTTCTTTGCTGGTATCTTAAATGATTAACTTTTGGTACACCCCCAGGATGTGATTCTTAAACTTACGGAGTCAAACCCTGGCTTATTTGACACAGGTGTAGGTTCTCTTGGAAAATGGAGCTGTTGCCGGCACTGTGGACTCACTTCAGATTTCCATTCCTGTGGGAGGGCCCTCCAGAGCCCGATTCCATCGGCGTCTGGAGACGCCTCCTACAATCAGTTTTGAAGGTGGAATGGAGGACGTTTTCTGCGAAATTGCCGTTCTTCAGCAGAATCTAGGCAAGAGATGGAAAAATCTTCAGAGGGGCTTTTCTGAATCTGGGTTAAACTACACTTTGTTTCAGAAGGAGGGTGATTGGCGATGTTTTTCTTCTGGGACTGGACATTTCTTCTCTTAATCCCGGCCTTGATCCTTGCTGTCTATGCGCAGTCAAAGGTGAAGGGCGCGTATGCACAATACAGCCGGGTCCGTTCCGGTTCAGGGATGACCGGTGCCCAGGTGGCCCGGAACCTACTTGACCGCAACGGCTTAAGCCAGGTGAGAATAGAGAGAATTCCGGGGGTACTCTCCGACCACTACGACCCCAGAACCGGCGTGCTAAAGCTCTCTGAGGATGTCTACAGCTCAAGGTCTGTTGCCGCCCTTGGGATAGCTGCCCACGAGAGCGGGCACGCCATCCAGCATGGGGTAGGATATTCCCCTTTGATGTTCAGAAACAGTTTTGTGCCGGTGGCCAACTTCGGGTCAAGCCTCGCCTTTCCGCTGTTTATCCTCGGATTCCTCTTCTCAGGGCCGCTCAAGGTGCTAATGGACGCAGGGATTATCCTGTTCAGCTTGGCGGTGGTTTTCCACGTCGTCACCTTACCAGTGGAGCTGGATGCCAGCCGGAGGGCCTTAGCGCTTTTGAACAGAGAGGGAATTTTGGCACCAAACGAGCTGACAGCAGCCCGCAAGGTCTTGAACGCAGCTGCCTGGACCTATCTGGCAGCGGCCGCAATGGCCGCCTTACAGCTTCTCAGGCTAATCCTCCTCAGAGGCCAACGGGATTGATGGTATCGAGGCCAGAGGCCCTCTTGCCCCAAGGGTAGAGGGAAAACAATAGAAAATTGACCAGCTTCTATCGAAACTGTCGAAATAGGAGTTTTTAGCAGGAGAGAGAATGGTGAAACAACATAAGATAAGAGTCGGCGTTATAGGCACTGGCATAGGAAGTTATCATATAAGGGCATATCAGAAACTGCCTGAGGTAGAAGTGGTGGCAGTGGTTGATTTAGACTCGAAACGGGCGAAGCAGATCGCAGAGGAGTACGGAATTGCCCATTCCTTCAGCGACTACCGAAAGCTTCTGGACCTAAAACAGATCGATGCGGTCTCGGTGTGCACTCCCAATTTCCTCCATGCCGAGATCACAGTGGCTGCCCTTCAGGCCGGAAAAGATGTGCTGTGTGAGAAACCAATGGCTATGAACACCCAAGAAGCGGAAATGATGGTTAAGGCAGCCAGACAGACCGGCCGGAAATTGATGATGGCCTTCTGCAGACGCTTCCAGAACGATTCTCAATGGCTTAAAAAATACATCGAGGCTGGAGAGTTGGGCGAGATTTACTATGCCAAGACAGGCTGGTTGAGACGTCGGGGTATCCCTGGCCTGGGCGGGTGGTTCACCACCAAGGCAAAATCCGGTGGCGGACCGCTTATCGACCTGGGTGTTCATATGCTTGATCTGGTACTCTGGCTTATGGGCAATCCCCGGGCAGTCTCGGCCAGTGGCTCCACTTATGCTAAGTTTACAGACCTGTATCCCCTGGAAAAGGGAACCCTTGATGTAGAGGATCTGGCGTGTGCCCTTGTCCGGCTTGAGACAGGAGCCACTGTGTTCTTAGAGACCAGCTGGGTCTCCAACATAAGTGGTGACAGAGTCTACTCATCGCTTTTTGGAACCAAGGGCGGTGCAGATTTTCCCCCTCTGAAAATATATACAGAGAAACACGGCAAGCTGGTTGACTTAGAACCGCGGCTCCCGGAGATAAGCGGCTACGACGGTGAGGTTGCCCATTTTGTTGAATGCATTCTCCAGGACAAGGAGCCGACGGCTACTGCCGAGCAGGGACTGGAAATCACCCGAATACTGGATGCCATCTACGAATCGGCCGAGACGGGGAAGGAGGTACTACTCAGGTAGCTTTTTGGTACATTCTAAGAGACCTCTGATATTGGTATTAACACGAAAACAAAGGGAGAGGAGCTCCTTTAACAGTGTCTCTAAGGTGACTTAATCTAATTCTGTAGCACAGGGAGAAAGAGAATGTACGATTTGGTGACTTTTGGGGAAGCGATGTTGAGGCTTTCGCCGCCGAATTTCAGACGGCTGGAACAGACCACTAACTTTGATGTGCAGATTGGCGGTGCCGAGATGAACGTGGCAGTGGCTGCCAGCCGCCTGGGTCTGAAGACCGCCTTTGTGACCAAGCTGCCCCGCAACCCTCTGGGTAAGATGGTGGAGAACAAAAATCGTGAACAAGGAGTAGATACCCAACATATCCTCTGGACAGATGAAGGGAGGGTCGGCATCTACTATCTCGAATTTGGCGCCTCCCCCCGTGCCAGTCGAGTGGTCTACGACCGCTCCGGCTCGGCCATCAGCACCGTCCGCCCCGGAGAGATAGACTGGAAGAGGATCTTGGGGCAGACCCGGCTGTTTCACCTGTCCGGAATCACCCCGGCCCTGAGCCCTACGGCCGCTGAAACCACCCTGGAAGCGCTGAAAACAGCCAGGGAGGTGAACTGTCTCGTGAGCGTGGACTTAAACTACCGGGCAAAACTCTGGTCACAACAGCAGGCCAATAAGACGATGACCAAGGTTATGGAGTACACCGATCTGTTGTTCACCACCGAAGAGGACACCCAGAGGGTGTTTGGCATAACTGCCGATACCTACGAGGAGGTGGCCGCCACACTGGCGGAGAGATTCTCCTTAGAGACAGTGGCTATCACTCTGCGGGGGAACATATCAGTATGGAAGAATACCTGGACCGCCATTGCATACAAGGCAGGCAAGATTTATAGAGATAAGACTTATGAATTGGAGATAGTTGATAGAGTCGGGGGCGGAGACTCCTTCACCGCTGGCTTTCTCTACGGCTATCTGAAGTTCAACAAAGACGTGCAGAAGGCGGTTCAGTACGGGGACGCTTTCTCAGCGCTTAAACATTCCATCCCCGGTGATTTCAACTGGAGCACCTTAGAGGAGGTGGAGGCTCAACTGAAAGGGGCTGGCCTGAGGGTCGTCAGATGACAGAGGAACAGGGGAGCTTATGGGAAAGGTTGTTGAACTGCGGAAGTTGGTGAAAATCAGGGAAGATCTGAGAAAGAAGGGCCTTAAGGTCGTCTTTACCAACGGCTGTTTCGACATTCTCCATCGGGGTCATATAGAGTATCTAAAAGAGGCCAAGCAACTGGGTGATGTCCTCATTGTCGGACTTAACACCGACCAGTCCGTACGCCGCGTGAAAGGGAACAGGAGGCCGATTAACTGTCAGGAAGACCGTGCTGCTGTGCTGGCCGCTTTGGAGGCGGTTGACTATGTCTGCCCCTTCCCAGAAGAGACCCCAGCTCACATCATAGAGACACTTGTTCCCGATATCCTGGTAAAGGGAGCGGATTGGAAGCTCGATGAAATCGTGGGCAGAGACACAGTACGCAGAGCCGGAGGCAAGGTGGTGCGAATCGAACAGATCCCCGGTGTCTCAACTAGAGGAATTATCCAGAAGATCATTGAGCGCTATTGTGAGCAAAAATAGAATAGCCCTTTTGCACATTGGAATAGTACAGAAATCCGAGGGGAGGTGAGCTTTTTATCAGGACCTTGAGTCCTGTGTTGGTATTAGAGCTATGAACCAATTGATGATTGGTGTTTCAGGCATAAGGGGGGTGATTGGACAAGGACTCACCCCTGAGGTGGTGTGCCGATTTTGTGCCGCCTTTGGCCAGTGGTGCGGCAAGGGCAAAGTTTTGGTGGGAGGGGACTCTCGCACCTCCCGGCAGATGTTGACCCTGGCAGCCACTGCCGGATTGCTCTCTGTAGGCAGGGACGTGGGCAACCTGGAACTATGCCCCACTCCCACCCTTGAGCTGGCAGTGAAAGAAAGAAAAGCAGCAGGAGGAGTTATCATTACTGCCAGCCACAATCCTATTGTCTACAACGGACTCAAATTTGTAGGCCCGGAAGGGATCTTCTTAGATAAAGAGCAAGGAGAGGAGGTTCTCCAGATTTTCAACTCCTCCGAGGTTAGAAGGGCAGACTGGGAGAATCTGGGGAAGATGAGCATCGAAAGCGGCTCCGTTGAAGCACACATCGAGAGGGTGCTGGCCCTGGATGTGCTTGATCTTCAGTTAATCAGAAGCAAGAGATTCAAAGTGGTGCTGGATACCTGCAATGGGGCTGGAGGAGTTATCAGTCCTGTTTTGCTTCGCAAGTTAGGCTGTGAGGTCGTAACGCTTAACGCCCAGCCTACCGGTCTCTTTGCCCACTCCCCCGAGCCGGTCCCAGAGAATCTGACGCAACTGTGTGAGGCAGTGAAAGAGCACCGGGCAGATGTGGGATTTGCCAACGACCCGGACGTTGACCGCCTGGCCATTGTCTCCGAACAGGGAGAAGCCATCGGCGAAGAATACTCCCTGGCCTTGGCGGTGAAATTGGTGCTCAGCAGAGAGAAGGGGCCGATAGTGGCAAACCTCTCCACCAGTCGCATGATCGATGATATAGCCGCTGAATACGGCTTGAAAGCGGTGCGAACCCCAGTGGGTGAGATAAATGTGGTGAAAAAGATGAAACAAACAGGAGCGGTTATTGGAGGAGAGGGCAACGGCGGCGTCATATTCCCGGATTTCCATCTGGCCCGTGATGCTCAGGTGGGAATGGCCCTGGTGCTTCAACTTATGGCAGAACAGGACAAAAAAGTGTCTGAACTGGTTGCCTCAATACCTCGCTACTCTATCGTAAAACGGAAGTTCGAGAGACCCAACCTGGATAAAGAAAAAGCGCTTCAGAGTATTAAGAATGCATACAGCAGTGAACTCTTAGATACCTCTGACGGGGTGAAGATTATTCGTGAAAATAGCTGGATTCATGTGAGAAAATCTAACACCGAACCGCTCTTAAGAATAATTGCCGAAGCTCCAACCAGGAAAGAAGCATCACTTCTTTGTGAGGAAATCGCAGAGAAGCTCAGTCGGTGCTAAAGAAGCAAAGCAGACTGACCGACTCAATGGCACACAAGCGGAGACTGTACCTGAGACAATCCTTGATTCAATCGAGCGGTTCGGACCGAATATTCAATCCTAACGCAGTCAGGTGTACAACGAAGCTCAGGTGTGCCGAGGCCCCATCGAGTCCTTCTTTGACGGGTCGGGTTGGGGTGTTTCCGACAAGGCTCTCCAGGCCTGAGCCTACGGGCATATTGTCCAGGAGGCTACCATCAGGTTGGGCAGTAGTAAGAAGGCCTCGTACTGTT
>Ga0164310_10000211_pt1 | contig 30172 bp, 26 predicted proteins | sample GuaBasSedimGuay1_FD_121795 | JGI IMG/M metagenome (GOLD analysis project Ga0164310, IMG submission 121795) | Subseafloor sediment microbial communities from Guaymas Basin, Gulf of California, Mexico - Guay1, Core 4569-9, 0-3 cm | ecosystem: Environmental > Aquatic > Marine > Hydrothermal vents... | reverse complement strand
GCGTTGTAATTGTGTCAGCAAGGCTTTGAGTAATTGCTGATTTTCGGGCGCGTATTGCACCGTACCATCACGATGGTTGATTTGGGCGGAATGATTTTGCTGTTGGGCGGTTAAAATGTCATCAAATTTGCGGTTAAGTTCTTCAACATCAATACACAGGCGTTCTTGTTGTAAAGCGGTTTGTGTCGCTTGAACTCGCGCATCTTTTCTAAACTGTTCCCGAAAGAAAAATAGCACACTATCGCCTAATAAACCGTTAAAGCGTAGAAATGCCGCTAACGTGTCATCAACAGGTTCAATCTTTTCCATTTGCGCTAAGATTAAATCGCTGATGGCAATGGTTTTTCTATGTCCAATGAGGGCAGATAAATCTTCTTCGGTTATCTCTTTGATTTCAAAGAGTTTTTCTGAATTTTTTGCCCATTTTTGGAGGGGTTTTACAAAGCTGAAGCTTTGTACTCCAGTTTGTTCACAGAAGGGTTTGTGGTAATTTTCTTCGATTTGTTTGGCAAACTCGCGGGTGATTTTGGGGTAGCGTACTTTTTTGAATAGAGAATCGGGCGCGTCAAGCCCAATGCTAATCGCGACGAAGCTATAGCGACAAGCGTTTTGATAGGCACCGGTGATTTCATCGGCTGTGAACGTAAAATGTTCTTTAATAATGGGCATCGCTTTTTCTAGCACCCGCGCCGTGACTTCCACGATGGCGGGGCTATCTAATAAGGTGCCAAATAAAGTTTGAGTTAGGGAATGCATGATGTTTTTTTTAATTAAAATATAGGGAATGTAGGGTCACTGCCATTAAGTTAAGCCAGGGCGTTCGCGGTGGTTCGCCCCTACAATCACATAATACGTGGGGTCTTGTAGGGGCAGACCTGCGTGTCTGCCCTTAACGCAAATGGCAGTGGAATGTAGTTACGTTGATGGTGGGTTGCAGCGAAGCTCCTAGCCACCCTACTTTACTACTTTACTATCGTCCGCTATTCATCTCCATAAACTTCCATCAAGAGTTTATCTTTCATATTGACATCATTCTCATTTGTCCAGTTATCACCACGATGTTCCCAAATGGAAACCAAACCCAATAGTGATAAAGGTTCATCAGCATAAAACTCATGCCCTTGTTTTTTTGCCCGCCACAGACCCATGTCTGGGTGTGACAGATCGGTCTCCCCCTCTTCTGTTTCTGGAGGTTCGAGCCCTAACTCATATCCTTTTTCCTTTAATGTGATTAGGGCAGGATTATGAGTGTTCGCCGCATCACCTAGTCTAAAGTGGTTATTTGCCATCAGTCACCTCTGTATAATACTGCTTGGAATTTGACCTTGAATTAAAAGTTCATTATTCCTTTGCATATTGGATTTTATATTTCCCGCCTGTATATGAATTTGTTTCTTTGGATGGGCACTAATAATATCATAAGCATCAAAAGCTGTGATTACTCTTATTGCACAGCTTTTAACCAACTTATCCAAACCATCAGTATTCACTTTCAGAATTTTGTTCCCAAAAAACCTCGCGCTTCTCGTACCATTACTAATTTTCTTAGCTCGTTTGGTTGAAAATGAAACGAATGGGTTTCCGGTTTTGTTGTAGGTGTTCGATAATATCTACCGCATCCACATTGCTACTGATAGGTACTCCAATATCCCCACCTTTATAGTAATCATCTCCTCTAAAAAGAAAGGTTCCATTCTGCACAAAACTTCCTCTTGACTCATCGTTATGGGTATTGGCATCGTTCTACTCTACCCCATCCTACACAACCTATCCTACGCTTGCTACCCAAAAATCTTCCATTCGAGGTAAACAAAAAATTACGTCTACGCCTTTGATACGATATTGCTGATACTGATTTTGTATTTCACGATAATCAGTTTAATCATTATAAATCATTATAAATCATTAGTCTGGCGTTGAGCTACGATATAGTATATTTTGATTATAGCTTATGTCAAGCCCATTATTATCTCGATCACTGGCGTGGCATTCCCAAACCGAGTTTGGGAACAAGAAAAATGGTGGGTTGAACCTATCGGTTACTGCGTTGCCGCTTCGCTCCTACCCACCTACTTTACTAATGGGTTTTATTTGCACTGTCTAACAGGGTTTGAAATTCCACTATCGTTTGACACTGAACGGTTGTCATCAATAGCATATCTAGCATTGTCTCGTTAATAATGAGGGCTAATTGTTGCTCAAATTGTTGACGAAGGGGGGATTGTGGCTGAAATCGAAGGTCCACGATCTTTAAAATATCATCGTGGGATTTATTTAAGCTTCCTTGTTTACGAAGGCGACGCATCATCGGCGTGTTTAGGAATGTGCATAAAATAATTTAGTCAACTTCAAAAACATACCTGGCAGGTTAAAAACAAAACCTGCCAGGTCAAAGTCAAAACCAAAGTCCAATATATAGTTTTTTAGATAAATCATTTCACAGGGCAACCACAAGGGATTGCCCCTACAGATAACATATTCGCAGGTAGGGGCAATCCTTTATGGTTGCCCTTTGTGAAATGATTTATCTGAACATCTATAGACCTGATTGTCTTTGACCTGCCAGGTTTGGTTTTAACCTGGCAGGTCTGGTTTTGACTTTGATTTGACGAAGTTATTTCATGCACGATCCTTAGTAATAAATCCTCATTCTCGATCAGTCTTTCTAACATTTTAAGCACCTCCTCATCTTCTATCGAGTTTGACGGTAAAAACTTCGTCGGCACGAACCTGATCGGGTTTTGCGTATAACTCAATATTGTGTGAAGTAACAGGATGAATCACTTTCAAGAAGCCAGAGCGAGAGCAACCTGGAAGAAATATCGCTTCCTGAAAGAGTAAAAATCTCGTTTTTTCCTCATGCAAACGGGAACCCAAGTAATATTTTTGTTTCGAGTCTAAACTTTAACGAAAAACATTTGTTATTGGTAGCTGCTGTCCATTAACTTGTAATATGCCGTTTGATAATTGCATTTGGCTATGATAATAACCAGGTTCTTCATTAGATGCTACCAAAAATCCTTTTTTTACCCACATTTTTAGGTATGCTCTAATTGTTTCAGGTGCCAGTGATGAATTGTCTAATAAGGATTGGGGCAGAAATATCTCTAGTTGGGCATTCAGGGCGTTGAGGAGTAGAGTAGGATTAAACAGGAGAAAAATTCCTCCTTCAAACGGTTCCATTTTTACCCGTAATCGAGCTTGTAATTCACCTTCTTGGGTGTTGATGTTCAAACGAGTTAAAGCCAATTCAGGTGATTTGTTCAAAAACTTAAGCCCTAATGGCATTAATTGAAATTTTGCGGCATTGATTCGTTGTGTTAGAGTCATGCCCTGATAACGTCTTTCAGCTAATGTGTTTTTGATATGAGTCAAAGTTGGTAGATGCCAATGACGTAATTCAATATCACCATATCCTGGACCATAGTGATCTACTCCCACCTGCATTTGCTGCAAACCTGTTTTTAGCACAAACGTCAAATATTCGTTGACGACATTATGACTACCAACCAATTCAATTCCTTCCAATTTCACCTGCGGCACCTGTTTACTGATGATCTGTGCATTTGCAATGTTTAAATGCCCCTCACCTTGCATGACATTGTTGTTAGCCGATTGCATATCAGCATTAAATGTGATGTCTTGTATTACTATTTGCCCCTGGTCCGTGTCTAATTGTATTTGGGGGGTATATATTTCAGCTTGTACTGTCGCTACATTTTGTTTAACCTCTATGCTGCCCTGTAAACCTTGCCATTGCAAACTAGCACCATCATCTTCAATTGTTAAGGCGGGTGTTCTTAGCGTACTCAAATTATCGCCATTCATTTCGACTTTTGTTTGCACCTCTAGTAGTACGTCATGATCAAACATTTCACGACTGGGCGATGCCTGAAAATCCTGGGCTAAATAGAGGCGGCTATGAACCACTGTGGGTTGTATTGGCACAAAACCATGTTCAATTTCATGTAAAAAAACAAAATTGGCTTTATTATCAGCCACTTGGTTCTGTTCCGATGTTTCAAAACGAGATTGAGCAACTGAGTGAAACCAGCCACGTTGATAGGTACTATCCAGTAGCTTTAAATTATTCGTGGGATAGAAGGTTTGATTAAAATAACCGAATTGCCGTGAAGCCTCAATCCCCGCGAAATAAGGAATGATAGTCACAATGCCTAATATGAGTGAGATAATGAGCAGTATAATTTTTTTCATAATATCCTTGTGGTATTTTTAAATCTTAATGTATAAAGTTGCCCTTTTCAGAAACACGACTTTTTTCAAAAAGGGTATTTCTTTATTATAGTTTATAATATACTCGTTAACCAAAAGCATTTTATAAATATAATTAATATCGATCCGGTAACACTGAAAAAGCTGATAATGCAATATGACTAAAAATAGACTACAATACCAAAATATAATCGTTTTATTAATAACTGCTACCTTGCTACTATTGGGCTGCCAGCCAGCCTATTATTATACAATGGAACAGTTTGGCGTTCACAAGCGCGACTTGCTAGTGCAGGGGGTTGAAAAGGCGAGTCATGCTCAAGAAGAAGCTAAGGAACAATTCAAATCTGCCCTGGAGCAATTTAGTGCAGTGGTTAATTTTGACGGCGGGGTATTACAACAGAAGTATGATCAACTGAGTTCTGAGTTGAAGAATAGTGAATCCAAGGCAGAAGAAGTTCAGGAACAGATTAATTCTGTAGAAGATGTAGCTAAAGCTCTGTTTAATGAATGGGAAACGGAATTGCAGCAGTATTCCAACAAAAACATGCAGAAAATCAGTAAACAAAATTTGACAGAAACACGTCAGCGATATGCCAAGCTCATCAGTGCAATGAAGCGTGTTGAACAGAAGATTGAACCGGTATTAAGCACGTTTCGGGATCAAGTGCTGTTTTTGAAGCACAATTTGAATGCTCAAGCCATTGCTTCGTTACAAAGTGAACTCGTTTCGGTGGAATCAAGTGTGGCTTCACTTATTAGTGAAATGGAAGTTTCTATTGCTGAAGCGGATACGTTTATCCATGCGATGAGCCAGAAGTGAGTATGTCGTGATAGAACAAATGGGGCAACCATAGTGGTTGCCCAACTCCCAAAATCACTATTAATTTAGGACGACCTAAAAAGTCAGTGAAGCTTTAGATTTTGCTAATTGACGTAATTCTTTAGGTTTCAGCAGCCAACCCAGTTCTGCTTTTCCAGCTTTCACCTCCTCAATAAATTCTAATAAACACGCCCCTCCTTTTTTTAGGAATATCCAGTCATTTAATTGTCTGCTAAGTAGCCAAGCAGTCAATTCTCCTAAATCTGGTTCGTGTCCAACTAAAGCAATCGTTTGTATGGTTTGAGCCATTTTTTGTAAATAGGTTAAGATTACTGATTCTGAACCGGCGGGGGCTAGGGCAGGTAAAATTTTAAGTTTAGCATTAGGATAAGCAGAAGCAAGCAAAGCAGCGGTTTGTTTCGCGCGGATTAATGGACTGGTTGTAATGCAGTCTATTTGAGGTACGAGGTGCTGTAAGCCCTGTATATTTTGATGCATTTTAGCTTTGCCCTTACTGGTTAATGGACGTAGTGCATCCGGTTGATTCGTGTTGGCAAATTCTTCACGATCTTCAGCAGGCGCATGGCGTATAATGAGTATTTGCATATTTTTAATGGTTAATGGTTAATATTGAATCAAACCTGACAGGTTTTAAAAAGCGGTCAGGTTTATTAGCGTTCACGTAAAGCACGTTCTTGTGCTTTTTTAATCGGTTTAAGTAAATAATCTAGTAGGCTTTTTTTACCTGTTAAAATATCCACGTTGACGGTCATCCCCGCTATAATGGGCAACGGTAATTCAATGGTTCCTAAATAATTGCGTTCTGTACGTAGGCGAATCAAGAAAAAGGGTTCACCGCGCTCATTGATAATCGTATCAGCACTGATATGTTCAAGGGATGCTTTTAAACCACCAAAAATTGAAAAATCATAGGCAGTCAATTTAATCATTGCCATTTGCCCCGGATGCAAAAAGGCAATATCAGAAGGGCGAATTTGTGCTTCAATGAGTAAACTATCTTTTAAGGGAACGATTTCTACTAAATCCATGCCCGGTTGAACGACACCGCCGATAGTTGTGACTTTAATTTGTTTGATTGTCCCTTTCATGGGTGAACGGACGGCGGTGCGTGTGACACGATCTTTGAGCGCACGCTTAGATTCAGACATACGCGATAATTCAGCCCTGATTTCATTGAGTTCAGCTAAAGCTTGTGTGCGGAAATTTACTTTGATTTCTTCAATTTTATGATCAGTTTCAATAATAGCAGCTTCAACACGCGGAATGCTTAGGCGAGTATTTTCTAGTTCAGCTTTCATAAGACTGGCTTCACGTTGTAAACGCAATAATTCAACTTCTGACATGACCCCTTTTTTAACCAGCGGGTGAGTAATTTTCAATTCTTTTTGAAGGAAGTCATAACTATGTTGTAAGTGGCGTTGTTTGGATTTTAATTCTTTAATTTCATGTCTTTTTTGAGTTTGTTGTTGGTTTAAAATTGCAATGCCTGCTTGTAATTCCTGTTGACGCGATTGCGCTAAAGCGCGTTCATTGAGAAACAATTCTCGCTTTTTCCATTTTGGAGATAATTTAAACGGTTTTCCCTGATATTCTGCGATTAAACGGGCTTTTTTAGCTTCCATCGCTGAAGAAGTCACTTGGCTTTCACGGTAAGAGGAGGAAAAGCGAGTGTCATCAATCCGTAATAACACTTGACCTTTTTTAACAATTTCGCCTTCTTTCATTAAAATTTCTGAAACGATGCCCCCTTCCAGATTTTGTACAACTTGTACATGGCTTGATGGTATGACTTTACCGGTTCCACGAGTGACTTCATCAAGTTTAGAATAATAAGCCCAAACGCCGGCACTGGCAAAAAATAATAGCGTTATCCATAAAATTAAATGGCTAAAACGGGAAGGCTTACTATCTAAAAAATATTGATATTCTCTCGCCCGTTGCCCGAATAAATCTTTCATGTCGATATGCCTGATAACACATTGATTTATAACATTTTTATATAATTATTAACTATAAAGGTTTCGGTTCAGCAATCCAATAGCCTTGCACATAATCCACCTGAATTTCTTTTAATTTATCAAGCGTCGCCTGGTTTTCGACACTTTCAGCAATAGTCTGTATTTGCATAAGATGAGCTATATCATTGATAGATTTGACCATGGCATAATCAACTGGATCGCTGATGATATTTTTAATCAAGCTACCATCAATTTTTAAAAAATCGACAGGGAGATATTTTAAGTAAGCGAATGAGGCGATACCCGTACCAAAATTGTCTAGCGCAAAACGACAGCCCAATTTTTTAAGGGCAATTACAAAATCCAAAACACCTGTTAGATTGTTAAGAACCGTCGTTTCGGCGATTTCAAAGCAGAACTTATGTGTGGAAATTTCACTCTCTTCAAGATAATTGATAATCGTTTCCAAAAAAAGGGAATCATTGAGTGAATAACCTGAAATATTAATTGTGATTAAAGTTAAGTTATCTAAATGCTGAGGCTGTGTACTTAACCACTTAAGTATTTTAGCGATCACCCACCGATCCAAGGAAGGCATTAAATTATAACGCATAGCAGCAGATAAAAAAGCCCCTGGGGGAACTAAATGCTCCTGTTGATCATTCATGCGTAGCAAGATTTCATAACAATCATTGACATCATTGTGAGAAGTAAGAGGAGTAATAGATTGATAAAATAAATAAAATCCGCTGTCTTTTTCAAGATTGTCGTTGATCATAGAAACCCATTGTATATTATGAGCTGATGGCATTTCATTATCTTCTTGATAAATATGAACACCATTACGACCAGCATTTTTTGCGGCATAACAAGCGGTGTCAGCCATCGCTATAATGCTTTTTGGGTTGTCCATTAACACCGAAATCGCTACTAAACCGATACTGATGCCGATACTGAAAACCCTTTTTTCTTGTTCTTCATTCTGCCAAAAAAATCTTAAATTTTCAATCCCTTTACATAAGCTATTAGCAATATCTAAGGCGTGTGATAAAGTGCAATGTTCAAGTAATAAACCAAATTCATCTCCACCTAATCTGGCTAAGGTTGCTTGTGTAAAGGAAGTGTGCCTGTTTACAATTTCTTGCAATATCAATGCAACATCTTTTAGTAGTTGATCACCTGCTTCATGCCCACAAGTATCATTCACAATTTTAAAGCGATCTAAATCCATATATAGCAGGGCATGTTGAATATTTTTATCACGCGAACCTTCTAAGATATATTTAAGTTGAATTTGAAATTCAAGTCGGTTGTATAAACCTGTCAGGGCATCGTGCTTAGCTTTATAGGAAAGTTCTTGGGTCATTTTGCGTGTTTCAGTCACATTATGAAAGACTAAGACTACGCCAATCATTTGCCCATTGCGGTCTTTAATCGGTGCGGCTGAATTTTCTATGACAAACTTTTTTTTCTGTTGACGGTGGAGCAAAACAATATTTTTTTCTAATCCCAGCATTTTGCAGTTTTTTAAACAATACTGTATAGAAAATTCAATCGGCTGCTGAGTTTTTTCGTGAATAATTGAAAACACTTGGCTTAAAGGTAATCCCTGCGCTTCTTGGGTTGTCCACCCGGTCAAAATCGTTGCCACTGGGTTTAAAAACTCTACCATTCCCTCGGCATCCGTTGTGATTACGCCATCACAAATCGAAGATAAAGTCACTAAAGCTTTTTCTTTTTCCTCAAAAAGGGCTTCTTCAGCACGCTTGGCTTGTAGAATATAGTGAATGCGATTACGTAAAACATCCAAGTTAATCGGTTTAGTAATATAATCCATCGCACCTGCTGCATAAGCACTATCAATCCATTTCCCCTCAACAATAGCGGTCACCATGATAATAGGAAGGTTTTTCGCCTCTGGCAATTGTTTAATTTGACGACAAGCTGTTATTCCATCAAGAATAGGCATATCCGCGTCCATCAGTATTAAATCGGGCTGATGTTTGATAAAGGAATCAATCGCTTGTTGACCGTTTTCAGCTATTTCGACAGTGTAGCCATATTTTTGTAGAACCTGCTCTAATAATTTGCGAATCAAGTGGGCATCATCAACCACTAAAATACATGCTTGGCTATTTATCATAAGTATCCACCTGATTTTAAAGCTGCTTCAAAACGTGCAGATTCGTTTTCTATTTCCGTTAAATTAGCCACAAGTGCTTTAACTAGCTCTTGTTTGGAATGAGTCATTATCAGTTATCTGTTATCAGTTATTTGTTATCCATTTCCAAGAACTTTTCAATGAACCTGGTAGTTAGTATAGAAATCTGTGAAAATTAAAGAATAAAAAAAAAGTATTTTTGACACACCAACATCAATGTGACTTTCGTAGAATTAACCATTACCCACATGTAGGGCATGTCGGATTTTTGACCAATTTCATTTGATTAAATTCCATATTCAAAGCGTCAATCAATAACAACTGTCCAATCAAGCTTTCACCTACACCCATAATAAGTTTCATAGCTTCCAACGCTTGTAAACTACCAATAATACCTACCACAGGTGCTAATATTCCAGTTTGGGTGCAAGTTTCCACCAGTGCTTCTTTGCTGGGATATAAACAACGATAACAAGGACTGTCAGGTATGTCACTACGAAAAACCGTAATTTGTCCTTCCATACGTATCGCAGCCCCCGATACTAAGGGAGTCTGTGTTTCCACGCAAGCTTGATTAATCGCAAAGCGTGTTGGCAAATTATCACTACAGTCTAGCACGACATCTACTTGACTTATTTGCTTTGCTAAAGCATCATGATCTAATTGTTGATAAAGGGGGGTAATTTTAATCAATGGATTTAAAGCTAACAATGAATCACGCGCGGATTCTACCTTGGGTTTACCAATGTCATCTGTGTTATGAATGATTTGGCGTTGTAAGTTAGATAGATCAACAACATCAAAATCACATAATAGTAAATGCCCTACCCCCGCCGCTGCCAAATACATGGCTGCCGGTGAACCTAAGCCACCCATACCAATAATTAATACTTTAGAGTTTAATAAACGTTCTTGATTTTCTATGCCAACCTGGGGCAATAAAATTTGACGACTATAACGTAATAATTGTGCATCATCCATTAAATTATTCTGCTCAAGAAATCAGATTTTTTAAAAATCGGATTTCTACTGATTTGAAAAAATGTTAAGATACTTTATTCATAATTCATATTTACATAATTATAGTTAAGTTTACTATCCATTCACAATTCACAATTCACAATTAACTATGTATATTAGCATTTTTGGCTCAGGCTATGTAGGTTTAGTGACAGGTACTTGTTTAGCAGATGTGGGCAATCATGTTTTATGTGTCGATGTTGATGAAAAGAAAATTGCCCAATTGCAGCAAGGTAAAGTGCCTATTCACGAACCCGGCTTAGAAACCCTTTTAAAAACAAACCTCGCTGCCGGTCGTTTGCAATTTACCACTGATGTTGTCAAAGCGGTCAAGCACGCTGATATTCAATGCATTGCGGTTGGTACACCACCTGATGAAGATGGTGCAGCCGATCTTCAATATGTATTACAAGTGGCTGAGACGATTGGCAAATACATGACCGGCTATCAACTGATTATGGATAAATCTACCGTTCCCGTGGGTACGGCAGATAAAGTACGTGAAACTGTACAAAGGGCACTTGACGCTCGCGCCGTCGCCTGTGATTTTGACGTGGTGTCTAACCCGGAGTTTTTAAAAGAAGGGGCTGCCATTTCAGATTTTTTAAAACCCGATAGGATTATTGTTGGCACCGATCAATCTCGTCCAACTGAAATCATGCGTGAACTTTACGCGCCATTTAACCGGAATCGTGATCGGCTTATTGTGATGGATATTCGTTCTGCGGAAATGACTAAATATGCTGCTAACGCGATATTAGCCACCAAAATCAGCTTTATGAATGAAATGGCTCATATTGCTGAATTGGTAGGGGCTGATATTGAACAAGTCCGTATTGGCATGGGTTCCGATCCCCGTATTGGATTTGATTTTATCTATCCTGGCGCAGGCTATGGTGGAAGTTGCTTTCCCAAAGATGTACAAGCCTTAATACGTTCAGCTCGACAAGTCGGGGTTGATACTCAAATATTACCTGCGGTTGAAACTATCAATCAACATCAGCCACAAGTTTTATTTCAAAAAATTCATAAACATTTTCAAGGGCAGTTACAAAATCGTCGATTTGCATTATGGGGACTCGCCTTTAAACCCAATACTGATGACATGCGTGAGGCACCCAGTCGCAAGTTAATAGAAGCTTTATGGGCAGAAGGTGCTAATATACAAGCTTATGATCCACAAGCGATGTCCGAAACTCAGCACTTATATGGTAAGCGTTCAGATTTAAAATTTTGTGAAACACCTGAAGCAGCTCTCCAGGGTGCCGATGCATTAGTTATTATGACAGAATGGAAACATTTTCGCAGCCCAAATTTTGAACTTATCAAAGGCAATCTAAACCAACCCGTCATTTTTGATGGACGTAACCTTTATGAACCTGAAAGAATGCGCCAACGGGGTATTACCTATTATGCGATAGGGCGTGGGGAACGATTATAATCAAACATAGGAATGAGGTTTTAAGAACTGAAAAAACTTTCAAGCCAAACATGGCAGGTTTTTTAAACCTTTAAACCTGCCAGGTTTTTTAAACCTGGCAGGTTTGTGTTATGCAAATTTTGAAAATTCAGGGCAGAAAAATATTTTGAATTTCCTCTTCAATATCGGGGCAAACTGCTTTACCAATGACTTCACCCAATTTTCGATAGGATTCAAATTGAGCCTCGTTAAAAAATTGGTTGGCGGTTGTTTCGTCAGGAAAACTGGGGTTTTTACGCCGATAGGAAAGCAAATCTTCCGGTTCTTTTCCTGTCATTGAGGTTTTGATATAAAATAAAACCCCATTCTTATCATTGGGATAATGAATAATCCCTTTAACATAGCATTTTGCAACATTCCCATCTTGATCTGGGCGTAATGGTGTCATGTCCAGTTCAATGTTTATCCCCAAATCAATACGGGCTTTGCGTTTCAGATTAGCCAGATCATTTATCTTGTAATCAGGATCGGAAGCCGCATCTGAGGCAATAATCAATCGGCAACGACGCTTGAGTAAAGGATAGATACCGAGGTTTTCGTGATGCGCCCCATCAGATAGGTTGAGTTTAGCATTTTCCTCTTTATTAAGGGGAAAAAACTCTTTCAAAAAATAACGGGGCCATATTGTCAATTTTTTGGCTGCATATTTTGGATTAGGATTAGGCATCCAAACATTCAAGCGAATATTAAATAAAATCATGTAAAAAGCCATCAGGGAATTAGTATCAGTTCCCATGGAAGGACTGGCAGCAGCACCCGAAATAGCCATCGCCGTCGCGAGTTCTGTTTGACCCTTGTTATAGCTTTCAGTATGGTGGTAGCCTGTTGATTCGGCTCCACAATAGAACTTTGAGAAAATAAAGTAATCAGCCATGCGTCCAGATAAATGACGATTTGTAGAACCTTGGAGATTCAAAGTCGCATTAATTAGGTGATAAGGACCATTGTGATGGGTATGGAGTTCCTTGAGGGTTATGCCTTCATTGGACTTAATTTTCCCTTTTTTTCGCTTGATCATATAAGTTTTACTGAGACCATCACGATAAAAAGCATGTTGAGAAATGCTATTGATATTGATCATTAAACTTATAATAAACAGGATCACAGCGGCGAATATTGGCATTGGTAACCACTTCAACACGGATTCAAACGTCCCAGGTAAAAAAGTCGCAAGCATCGGTACAAAGTCATAGACAGTTTCAAAAAAACTTAGTTTCCATAGTATGCGAAAGAATTGGGCAAAAATGATAGGAAACAGTGCGACTAGGGCAAGGAATAACATAACTTTCAAGATGCTTTGTACGAACTGATTGGTTGCCTTTAAACGACCGAAAATAAAAAATAGAATCGCCGCCAATAAGGTGTAGTTCAACAAAGTTAAGAGCTGTTTATCTATCTTGCCATATTCATCCAAGAATAAATAAAAGGTAAAGGTAGTCAATCCCACTATAATAACGAGTATAACGGTTATGACACCTAACCAGGCTTGTAAGCCGGTCACTACTTTGGTATTTAAATTAGAAAACACCGATAATCCGCGAGCAATGATCATCATCCCAAAAGTGTACATTGCCAATTCCAGCAAAAAGTTTATCAACGAATGAAAATTGAAAAAAGTGCTTACTTTATCAAAGTTTCCCTGGGTATAACCTACCACTTCTCCTATTTCATTGAGTTGAGGGATGGCATAAAATACCGCCAGTGGATTTTCAATTAAAAATAAACCATAAGCCGTCAAAATAGCAAAGATAAGCGGTACGATATTGATCAATATCACGCCGGACAAAAACATGGAAATAAAACGCCAAGTATCTAAACTGAATATGCCCCGATCAAGTCCTAAATAGTTTTTGGCGGCTCGCAGATAGCTCACTTCGCGCCGTTCTTCGTAACTATCTGGCTCAGACAGTAGTTGATAATTAACCTCTTGGTGTTCATCTGACTCACTGTCACGATGAAAACGAAATGGAAAGTGTCCTTTTTTCGAGGACGAATCTGTCGATGCTTCAGAATTAGTCAATAAAGAACTCAAACATGAACCGATATATCCTCCCCCGGAAACGGTAGAAAGATAGTCGCAATAACGTAATATTCCCCCTTTATCAAGCCCTTGAAGTAAACCTAAGTTAAAGGTGGCAGAACGAACACCTCCACCGGATAATGCGAGTCCCACGAGTTCCGCATCATTACTAATTCTCACGTCAAAACGGGGAACTTCGGACTGATTCTCAGAATTTTCACTGAGTTTTTCCAGTTCTTGACGTATTCTGTCGGATTCTTTCTCAACTGTTTCCGTGGCAATATTCATCGTCTCACGCTTGGTTTTCACATATTCCATTTCTGCTAAATAAACTTCAGCAAAAGAGCGTGTGTAATCAGGAAGTTTTGTCGTCATAAAATACCTTTTTTTGGATAATAAATCTTATTCAAAACTAAACTTGGCTTTAAAGTTATGGGATAATGACAAAGTAGGAACAATGTTTAGGGCGCAATATCAACAAAGCACTTTCATTCATCATGATAAACTCCATCCCTCAATGCGATTTGCCCCTTTTGCCAACGTCTCTTCTACCTGTGTAGAGATATTCTTTTGACCGCTGCGTCCAATTCCAATAAAAGAATATTTTCTAGGTGGTTGAGCGTCTGTAGATTGCAAATACCGTTGTAAAGTCTCTTTGACGAGCGTTTCTACCGTCGTTAATTTGCGCCTTGCAATCATTTCTAATTCAGCGAAGATCTCTTCTTCAAGTGTAATCGTTGTCATGATTTTTCCCTATTGATAATTAAAAAAACAAATTAAATCAAATAGTTAAGTAGGTACGGTCTTTGTAACGACTCAACTCAGCCTTAACGTGTTAAAAATACTATTTTTCAAAAATAGTATTTCTATCAAATTAGAAAGCAAATTTTTAAAAAACTGGGTTTCTTCCCGCATAAGCGGTTATTTTTGAAGCACAAGTGCCCGAATCTTCTGCTCCAATTCATCTACTAAATTTTCATTTTTAACTTTGTGTTCGGGTTTACCATTAATATACAACAAATTATTGGGTGTACCGCCAGTGATAGCGATGTGTGTTTCTCGCGCTTCTCCTGGTCCATTCACCACGCAGCCCATTATTGCAACATCTAGTGGCTGTAAAATGTCTTCAAGACGGCTCTCTAATTCATTGACGGTTTTTATGACATCAAAGTTTTGCCGGGAACAAGAGGGGCAAGCAATTAAGTTGATGCCTTTTTGACGAAGGTGGAGACTTTTTAAAATATCAAATCCGACTTTGATTTCCTCGACTGGATCGGCTGCCAGTGAAACGCGGATCGTATCGCCAATGCCATCTGCTAATAACATTCCTAAACCAATAGCAGATTTAACAGCACCTGCGCGAAAGCCGCCGGCTTCTGTAATGCCTAAATGTAGCGGTTGTTCAATTTGTGTCGCTAGTTTTCGGTAAGCTGCGACAGTCATAAAAACTTCTGAAGCTTTAAGGCTAATTTTAAAATCGGGAAAATTGAGTCTATCCAGAATTTCAATATGGCGTAGGGCTGATTCAACTAGGGCATCAGCGGTTGGTTCACCGTATTTTTTCTGTAAGTCTTTTTCCAAAGAGCCTGCATTGACACCAATACGAATGGGAATATTTTTATCTTTAGCACAATCCACGACCGCTCGGACACGATCTTCGCGCCCAATATTGCCAGGATTAATGCGCAAACAGTCTACCCCTAACTCAGCCACTTTCAGGGCAATACGATAGTCAAAATGAATATCTGCCACTAACGGGATATTAACCCGTTTTTTAATTTTTCCAAAGGCTTCAGCCGCTTCTAAAGTAGGGACGGCAACTCGTACAATATCAGCACCGACATTTTGCAGAGCTTGGATTTGTGCTACGGTATCTGCTACATTGCAGGTGTCCGTGTTAGTCATACTTTGTACTGAAATGGGTGCATTACCCCCCACTGCTACTTTGCCAACCTGAATAGGTCGAGAAGGACGGCGGGTAATTTTAAACGAAGAAAGCATTGTTATTTACCTTAATACCGCAAAAATAAATTATTCCAGATAGAAACCAAGTTTCGAGGTTTAAGTTTTTTTCAAAAGATTCAAACCTCGAATTTAAAAAAACGGTTTTTTTAACCCAGGGCTTTGGCTGCCAGGTCAAATCAATTTTTCTATTCAGCACCTATCGTGAATTTCAGCTTTTGACCTGGGTAGGCTTTTATATTTTGTGTATTGCCCTGATATTCAATATCTACACCTGTATTACCTACCTTTAGCTTAAACGGTGGTATACCATTCAAAGACAATCTCTTACCTGCATTGCCAATACCTTCATATAACTGTTCACCTGTTTTGTCGGTGATTCTCATCCATACTCTCTGTTTAAAAAACACACGTATCATTTCTCCTTTTTTATTCGAAGGGAGGCTTGATGCGCTATCATCAGCTTGAATAATACTCACCACCGCAGGCGGAGATTGCACTGTCGTTGTAGAAACTATGATACCCTGTTCACTGTATTGAGTGGTTTTAGGTTCATCAGTCTCTGTGGTGTGGTCGGTATTCATTCCCACCATCTGATCAAAATCGGCATTCCATGACGAATCATGGGGTCCGATGGGTGTGCCTGCGATAGGAGTTTCATCAGTAGCCGTGCTTGGTGGATAAAACTTCCACAATGCCATCAAAGTCATCAAAGTAACAATAACAACAATCGTGGCAACGGTAGGCCATAAATCCTGGCTACTGGTTTGTTTGTTTCGCTTTAATGGGGCAGCTTTGAGGGAGGGTGCCGATGTATGCGGTTGCTGATCAAAAGCAACCATAATAGATTCCGGCGCTATATCCATTAACTTAGCATAATTACGCAGATAGCCACGGACAAAAATGGTGGGGGGTAATCCCTGATAATTATCCATTTCAAGTGCTTCAATAACACGGGAATCTAAGTAAAGCCGATCAGCGACATGTTTAAGTGACATATTGTTTTGCTCACGCGCTTGGCGCAAACATGTTCCAGGTGATTGGATATGGTTCTCATTATCAAGCTGGGTAGAAACCTTATCACTAACTTCATTGTGAGGCTTTTCAGCGTCGTCGCTTTTTTTGAGAACATCATTGCCCTCTTTGACATTACCTTCTTTAGCTTCATTCATGACGCTATCTTTGGATTCGTGATGGGGAATTTCAATCTCTTTATGATTGCTGTCCATCAATTTATCGGCATCAGTTGACTCATTATGCAAGTCATAGCCGCTATACTTGTCAATGTCATCGGGCTTATCAATTTTGTCATGTATGAGGGCATCGTCCTTTTCAGGCTGATCACCTTTGCTATCAATGCGAATTTCAGTCTCTTTACGATCTAAAGTCTCGTTACCTTCACCATCAAAATTGGAAGAAGGGATGTTTGTTGTCGCGTTCATATAGAACCTCTTATTTATACGAATGAAAGATGAAAAATATCATGATTTATCGTTATTTTTCCAATTGATTAAGCAATTGCGTTTCTGAAGCATCTGGAAAATTTCGCTGTAATAATAACGCATAGCTTGCTGCTGTACTTCTATTGTTGAGAGCACGTTCAATGCGAATGCCCAACCACAATGTTTGAGGCGTGTGTTTGGCAATTTCTATATATCGTTGTAAATATTCGTATGCTTGCGTATAATATTTTTGCTCATAGCTTAACTCAGCCATTCGAAACAATGCCCTTGGAAATTTAGGATTTTTTTGTAAAGCTTGGCGAAAATAGGTTTCAGCTTGAGTAGAATTATGAGCACGTAAAGCACACAACCCAGCATTAGTATAAGGAATTTCTGGCGTTCTATAAACAGGATTTTCCAATGCCATTAGAAAATGTTTGTCAGCTTCCTGAAATTGTTTATGCCTACATAAAAATTGCCCATAATTATTGTGAACGTCTGAACCCTTTGGTTTGAGTATCAAAGCCTTTTGATAATGCTGCTTTGCTTGCTCATCTATTCCTAAACGTTCATATAAGACAGCAATCGCATTATGAGCATCGGCATAATTTGAATCAAGTCTTAAGGCTTTTTGGAACTTATTAAGTGCGATGTCGTGTTTTCCACGCCGCATATATTCTACACCTAATTGTAAATTAATTTTAGCGGCTCCATCGCTTGGTATATAGGTATTATCTTGGACATTTTGCCCACAAGCACTGATTAGTCCAATTATAAAGCACAACAAATATAATTTTCCCAAAAAATTTAGCTTCATTGACAAACTCTCCTATTCAATACTTTTCCTGCTAATTGCCCACAAGCGGCATCAATATCATTGCCTCGGGTTTTTCGCGTCACGGTTATCAAGCCGGCTTGTGTAATAATATCACGAAAACGATCTATGGTTTCAGTTGAGCTACATTGATAATGCGTCTGTGGAAAACGATTGAATGGAATAAGATTAACTTTAGCTGGTAAACCACGCAATAATTTGACTAATGCCCTTGCATGAGCGGGCTGATCATTAATATCCTTGAGCATAATATATTCAAAAGTAATGTGACGACGGTGCAGTTCCCCTGAAATATAAGCGTGACAGGCTTTGATTAATTCTTGCAGTGGATATTTTTTATTAATGGGCATAAGTTGATTGCGTAGGGCATCATTCGGCGCATGTAAAGAAATGGCAATATTGACCGGGCATTGCGCTTTCAATCGTGCCAGTGCTGGTATGATACCAACCGTACTCAGGGTGACACGTCGCCAAGATAAACCATAGCTAAAGTCATCTAACATCAGGTGCAAGGCTTTAACCATAGCATTAAAATTGCTCAAAGGTTCGCCCATGCCCATTATGACAACATTACTAATAAGTGATTTGTCTTTTTTAATGGATTTCGGTAATATAGAATCAGTAGAAATCATCTCGATTTCAGTTTGAAGTCTATGCTCAATTAACCAGAGTTGGGCAATTATTTCGCCCGTACTGAGGTTACGATTAAATCCTTGCTGTGCGGTCGCACAAAATTGGCAATCTAATGCACATCCTACTTGTGAAGATATACATAACGTATTTCTGCTTTCTTCAGGAATGAACACCATTTCAATACTGTTATCACTATCAAGCTGTAATAACCATTTTCGGGTCCCATCCTGTGAAACTTGGCTCATTTTAACTTGAGGCAGGGATATACAAGCGATTTCTTTTAATCGTTGCCGTAATGGTTTGCTCAAATTGGTCATCATATCAAAATCAATAATTCCCAGTTGATGAATCCATTGCATCACTTGCGTGGCACGAAATGGCTTTTCGCCCAGGCTAACGAAAAAAGAGATGAGTCCTTCTCGATCTAAATCCAGCAAATTAACCATTACTTTAATACTCATTAAAATCAATAAGTTAAAAATAATCCAGAACACATAAGATACTAAGCGTATTTGAAATCTGTGAAAATTCATTCAGAAATCCGATTTTTGAAAATTCGATTTATGAACTGCTCAACATTTTCACAGATTTGATTTCAGTTCAGTATATTTCCTTCACATTCCTAACGGGTTCGTGGACAAATTTCTGAAGCGCCAAAAAAGAAATTAATTTCATTTTTTGCCGTTTCCAAAGCATCAGAGCCATGTACAGCATTTTCATCAACCGTTTGTGCAAAATCGGCACGTATCGTTCCCGGTGCTGCGTCTTTTGGGTTAGTTGCTCCCATTAAGTCACGGTTGACATTAATCGCATTTTCACCTTCAAGGACTTGCACCAGAACAGGACCTGTCATCATAAAGTCAACTAACTCCTTAAAAAAGGGGCGTTCTTTATGCACGGCATAAAAGCCTTCAGCTTGTGAACGGGATAGGTGCAGCATTTTAGCTGCGATAATGTGTAAGCCATTTTTTTCAAAGCGCGAATTGATTTCGCCAATCACATTTTTAGCAACAGCATCTGGTTTAATGATGGATAAGGTACGTTCAATAGCCATATTTAATTATCAGTTATCAGTTATCAGTTAAAGTAGGGGCGAACCTGCGTGTTCGCCCTCGTGTTCGCCCTTAATTCAGGTTAAGCTTTCTGGCTTACTGGAATCGCTTCTTTGGTTCCCTTTACATAGAGATACCAATAAATACCGCCAACCAGTCCAGCACCGCTTACAATATTTCCTAAAGTCACCGGCAGGAGATTACCAACAAAAAAGCTGTACATATTCAAGGAGTTTAGATCCCAAGTCGGATGATTGGACATAACAACTTGGGCAATTGTGGGATCTAACTTAGCAACCAAGCCCGCCGGGATGATAAACATGTTAGCAATACAATGCTCAAAGCCGCTGGCGATAAATGCCATAACTGGGAACCAGGCACCTGCAATTTTACCCATCGTATCTTGCCCAGCAGCGACAATCACTACTGCTAAACAAACCAACCAGTTGCATCCTATACCTCTCGTAAAAGCTTCCCAAAAAGTCAGATGGGTTTTTTTATAAGCAATGGCGACCGCATGACCCCCTATTTGACCCCCATGCCCTGACCAAATATCGCTGGTAAACATCATCCAAACTAGGAATAAGCCACCAATAAAGTTGCCAATATAAACGAGCGTCCAGTTATTTAAAACTTGGCTGGTTCTCAAATCTCCGTTTAACCATCCCATGGAAAGGAGGCAATTGCCAGTAAATAGATCTGAACCGGCAACCAGAACGAGGACAAGAGCAATACCAAACACGCATCCCCCAATAAAGCTACTAAAACCGACACCAAAGTACCCAGCCATATCGTGAGTAACGGTTGTCATTAATTGAGCGGCAAAAGCAATATATGCACCCGCTAAAAAAGATGAAATGAGGACCTTGCCTACCGGCATTTTCGTTTTAGTATTGCCGACGTTGATAAAAGCTTGGGCTGTTTCCGCCGGAGTTAGAAAATTTTTCGCCATTGTATAATGTTCTCCTGATGAGTTTTAGTCTGTCGTTGAGAATTCAAAAAAATTTGTGCGGGATGTAATGCCTTAACAGCAATACCATCAGCTATCTGATGACGACAACTCGTTCCCGTTGCAACAATAATGGCATCATCTGCCGCTTGTCGAATTGCAGGGAATAATTGCAGTTCGCCAATCTTCATCGACAAATCATAATGCTCATAACCAAACGTACCCGCCATACCACAACAACCAGTTTGTAAAGCCGTTACCGTCGTACCCGGTAATTGCTGAAGGGCTTCAATCGTACTGTCAATGCCAACCAATGATTTTTGGTGACAATGAATATGTACGATAAGTTGTTGTTTTTTATAACTAAATTGTTTTTTATCAATATTTCCTACCGATATTTCTTGGAGAATAAATTCTTCAAACAATTGAGCCTGTGTACTTAAGATACGCATCTTTTCCCGTTGATTAGCTTCAACCAAATCAATCGCTTCATCTTTCAGCGTCAAAAGTTCTGACGGTTCCAAGCCAATAACACTCATTCCCGATTGGCATAAATCATAACATTGCTTTATAATCCGTTCAAGTGCTTTTTTAGCCGGTTTAAGTAAGCCTTGACTAATCAATAAACGGGGGGAATCCGATAAAAAGATGGGCATAACATGATAACCATGATATTCCAAAAATTGGATAGCCGCTTGTGCTATATGGGGTTCATGGTATTGAGTGAAAATGTCACATAATAAAAGTACAGTCACTTTTGAGTCAAACCTGACAGGTTTAGATAAAGATGCTATGGTAATGGATGGTAATTGACGTTGCTCGGATATTTGTAAAAATTTTTTTAACCAGCGATTTTTAGCCAGGCGATTACTTAATTTAGGAAATAAAGCACCTAATCTCAGCATCAGGGCATAGTGACGCATCAGCCTCGTTTTGAATGGCACCCCTTTTTGATGATAATAATGATACAAAAATTCTGATTTAAGTCGCGCCATATCTACGTTAGCCGGGCATTCTGATTGACACGCTTTACAAGCTAGGCATAAATCCAGGGTTTTTTTCAGTTCTTCGCTGCTAAATTCTTCAATGGGAAGGGCTGAATTGAGGGCTTGTCTTAGTAGATTAGCCCGCCCTCGTGTAGAATAATATTCTTCTTTGGTTACCATATACGACGGGCACATCGTACCCTGCCCCACACTTTTTCGGCAAGTACCCGAACCATTACATTTTTCAGTGGCTGCCCTTAACCCCAGGTCTTTTTCCCAATTAAATTGGGTTTTAAAACTCTTTTCAGGTACAATATTTTCAAATCGTAAATTTTGATCAATGGCTAAATCAGTAATAATTTTATTCGGGTTGAAAATATTATTCGGATCAAAAGCCTGTTTAATTTGTACTAACAATTGATAGACTTCTTCCCCCAACATTTTTTTAACATAAGGACCCCGTACCCGCCCATCACCATGTTCACCGGATAATGAACCTTTAAATTTGGCTACCAAATCAGCTACTTGATCAGCAATACTCAAAAGCGTTTTTTTATCCTGGGGATTCTTGAGATTTAATACCGGTCGTAAGTGCAATAATCCCACCAAAGCATGCCCATAACAGATGTACTGAGTATGATGATTATCCATGATTTTTTGGATTTGACTCACGTAAGCCGGTAAATCCGGCACAGCGACGGCAGTGTCTTCAATAACCGCAATTGCCTTCTTTTCGCTCCGGATTCCCATTAACAAGCCCAGCCCGGCTTTGCGTAAAGCCCAAACCTGTTTCATCTGCTCACCCTCAATGATGGGATAAGCATAACCAAGCCCTTGCTCTTGTAAATGTTGTATCAGTTTTTGGGCATGTTGTTTTAATACGGAACGCTCGTTTTCAAACAATTCAATAACCAATATAGCCCGTGGCTCCCCCTGAATCCAAAAACGATTACGGCGCTGCTCCAAATTATCTTTAGTACATTCTAGGATTCTTTGATCTAGCAATTCTATGGCAGCCGGTTTAAAGGGCAGCATCGCCACCGTCGCACGCATTGATTTGATTAAATCGAAAAAATGTACACAAATCAATAACTTATGTTTTGGTATCGGCACCAATTTTAAGGTGGCTTCAGTGAGCAAGACTAATGTGCCTTCTGAACCACATAGAAAGGGGGCAAGATTGAAAAGTTTGCCATTTTTATACCAGGGCAAATTATCAGCCAAATAATCTAAAGCATAACCGGTATTGCGCCGACTAATTTTGGGAGAAGGATAATGTTCTTTTATACGTTCTTCATTATTTTCAATCGCATTATAAATAGAGCGATAAATATTGCCCTCTAAATCCGCTTGCTTCAATTTATTTTCCAGTTGAACTTGCTCCAATGGTCGAAATTGAACTAATGAACCATCTGACAACACCGCTTCAATTTCAATAACATGATCACGAGTAGTACCATAAAGAAGGGAATGTGGACCGCAAGCATTATTGCCAATCATACCCCCTATCATACAGCGATTAGAAGTCGATATATCCTGGGCAAATTTCAGATTTTTTTTCAAAACGAAAGCATTTAGATCATCCAAAATAACGCCAGGCTGCACACGAATGGTATTATCTTTGACATCACTGAGTATAAGCGTCTGATGACGCGAAACATCAACAACCATACCATTCCCCACACATTGCCCGGCAGTACTGGTCCCCGCCGCCCTCGGAATCAGTGGAATCTGATATTGATTCGCAAATTTGACAATCTTTATACAATCCTGTTTATGTTTAGGGCGAACAACAGCCCTCGGCATTTCTTGATAGATCGAAGCATCTGTCGCATAAAGCCGTCTGGAAGCTAAATCTATTAACAGTTCCCCGTCAATAGCTTGTTCTAATTTATGATAGAGATTATTGGTTTTCATTTAATAATCATATGAATTTACAGTTCAAATATTATATAATTATTATCAATTTCCAAATTCTAATTTTTAAATAACTATGAATATTTCAATTTGGCCTATTTTTTTAAGTCTGATTCTACTACTTAGTAGTTGTAGTCATGTTTTTGCACCCACTCCGATGGTTTTATCTAGTCATCATTTGCATTTTGTAAAATCTGTCAAAACGTGGAAAGAATTTCGTGAACAAAATGTGGTTATGCAAAAATTTGATTACTCTTGCGGTTCTGGTGCCCTGGCAACTTTAATGCACTATTATTTTCAAGATGAAGTCACCGAAAGGGAAATATTACAGGAAATCATTCATCATCTCAACGATGTCGAAATTGAATCTCGTCAAAAAAAGGGTTTTTCCATGTTCGACTTACAACAATTTGCCAAGCGGCGTGGATATCAAGCAGTCGGGGTTAAATTAAAAATGTCTGCCCTGCCCAAATTACGGGGACCAGTATTAGTTTATATCCATGTCAAGAAAGATAAACACTTTGCTATTTTACGGGGCATTAAAGATGATCGTGTTTTTCTTGCCGATCCGAGTCGTGGCAATTTACGTATGTCGATAAGTGCATTTTCTAAAGAATGGACTGGCATTACCCTTGTATTAGGCAAAAAGGGTTTTAATACAGCTACCGAACACCCATTAGCGATTCGAGACGAAGAACTTATGCGGAATGAATTAAATGTGGTTAGATATAGCCGTGGATTATTCGCGGGTTTATAGCGTACTTGAAATTTGTGAAAATTAAAGAATAAAAAAATAGGATTTAAAAAAAAATAGGATTTCTATACTGAGCAACATTTTCACAAATTTGATTTCAGTCCAGTATAGTTAATAAAAATCATTATTAGTACATCATTGGAATAACTTTTGCATATATTTAGCAAAAAAGTACACATTTTAAGTGTTATTTCAAGGAGAATGCTGATGATGTATAACATTTTAAAAGTACTTTCTGGAGCCATTGTGTTGGTTATGAGTGTGAGTTGTACGACTTTCACCCCCACTCAAGCTAAAAAAATACAAGTTGTTTCTATTGGGGATTTACCCAGGGTATTAAATAACGTGAGGCATGATGAAGTACTTATTTTAACTGAAGAAAATATGAAAAATTTTACAGGTGCAGTTGTTATCGAACAACGAGATAGTTCCATAGAAACAGGCAATTTTGTTGGTGATAATTGGGTTAATACTGTTAACTCAAATCTCCATTAAACAATTTATAACAATTTAACCACTTTCAACCCATTTTGGTAGAAGACATATAAAATGTTCAGGTAGGTTCTACCACTTTTTTTTATCCTTTCCCTTTAATCTTTTCCCATTTGTGTTTACAACAGAAACTAGAATAGTTATAATTTGACTGAAATTAATTATCAGAAGTGAAATGTCAGTTTCTTGTTTTGTACAGCAATCTAAATATTCTGTTCTATGAAAATAAAATATCCCATCAAATTTCTATTAAATATCGTTATTTTATCCTTGTTAATCTGGGCAGGCTTAAAACTCTATCATGAAGAAAAGAATGCTATTCATATTGCCTTTGTAGGTCCTTTATCAGGATCAGACGCTACTGTAGGCATTGCCATGAAGCGAGCAGTTCAATTATACCTAGATAGTGTCAATAAACAAGGGGGCGTTAATAAAAAAAAGGTCATGCTTGAGACTTTTGATGACAAAAATGATCCTAATGAAGCCATTATTGCAGCGCAGAAAATTGTGGCAGACAATCGTGCCATTGCCGTTATTGGACATAATTATAGTGCTTGTTCGATCAGCGCGGGAAAAATTTATCAAAAACAAGGGATAGTGGCGATCACTCCCAGTTCTACACACGCTGAAGTCACTGAACATAACAAATGGTATTTCAGAACCGTTTTTAATGACAATTTACAAGGTCATTTTTTAGCCAATTACGCCAAAAATCTTCTACAACAAGATACTGTCAGTATCATTTATAGCAATACGGTTTATGGTTCTCATCTTGCAGAGGTGTTTGAAACAACCTCAAAAGCGTTAAATGTTGAAGTCAAATATAAATGGCAACTAGAACAAAAGAACGAATTAAGACATAATATCGTACAAATCCTTAATGAATTGCGAAGCAAACAGGATGCGGGTCTGATTTTTCTAGCAACACACGCTCCTGAAGGTGTTATGCTAGTAAAATTAATTAAGGATATGAAAATTAAAAATCCACTTATCGCCCCTGATTCTTATGCCAGCAAAAGTTTTTCAGAAGGTTTCAAAAAATATATAAAAGAAAAGCGTACCCTCGGTTATTATACAAGCGATATCCATGTTTCAACCCCCTTCCTGTTTGATACCGCTAATAGAAATGCCCAACAGTTAAATTCCATTTATGAAGAAAAATATGGGGAACAATTGCCCTTGCAAGCATTTTTTGCCGTCGATGCGGCTATTGTGATTCTCGAAGCCATAAAACAAAGTGACTTTCGGGGAAAACCAAAAACATTGAAAATAGATAGAAAAAACATTCGGGATGCAATAACCTTTTTTAATAGCCCTGAACAAGCAATAGAAGGATATACTGGCTTAAATTATTTTGATAGTCGTGGCAATGCCACAAAATCCGTTTTAATGGGTGTTTATAAAAAAAATCATTTAATTTCTACCTTTCAACAGCTCAATCTTGTGCCCTATTATTTGGATGAATATCATCAGCAACCAGCTCCAATATATTTTCTCATTAATAAAAATAAAAAATACATGTACCAAACACATGTCGTTTATACAGGTATACAATTTAACGAGATTAGCGATTTTAACCCCAAAACGTTAACTTATACCCAAGATTTTTTTCTTTGGTTTCGATTTGAAGGGCAGATCAATCCGCAAGATATTGTATTTCTTAATAGCATTGAGCCTATTCCATTAGGTACTCCGCTTGCTGAGGAAACAGTTGGTAAGGAAAGCTACCGACTTTATAGAATAAAGGGGGAATTTAAAGCCAATGTTCATTTTTCAAGAAGTCATATTTTTTCAACCGAATATCGACTCGGTGTCAATTTCCGTCATCGTGATTTAGAACGAAATAATCTGGTTTATGTGAAAGATGTTTTAGGAATGGAACCGGTATATGAAAGTACTTTATTAGATGACAAGATTAAAAATATTCAACAACTAAGTACCTTAAAAGACTGGATAATTAAAGGAGTCGATTTTTTCCAAGCCACCGTCGAAAAAAAAGTTTTAGGTGCGCCCAAATATCTCTTACTTGATCATAGTCTTGAATATTCTACCTTCAATGCAGAAATTTGGATTAGCAATAATGCTGATTTTTATCATGCCATTATTCCCTCTCACTTCACGACGGAGTTTTTTATATTCAGTGCGATTATCACCTTGTTACTGATTTTTTTCAGTTATAAGCAGAAACGGAACATTAAACACCTAAAATATTTATGGTTTTTACAGGCTATTTTTGCGTTTATTTTACTTATATCAACTGAAGTGGTTGTAGAACATTGGATAGCTAATCATAGCCAAATTATTTTTCAGATTAAAACTATCACCATGATATTTGAACTACTCTGGTGGATAATACCGGCTATCTTGCTTAATATCGCTGTCGAACATTTTTTATGGCTACCATTAGAGAAAAAAACAGGACATTCCATCCCGAATCTGGTGCGTTTTTTAGTTTCACTCTTAATTTATTTATTAGCAGCATTGGGTATCGTCGGCTTTGTATTTGAACAAGCTGTCACCAGTTTATTAGCCACTTCGGGTGTGGTTGCCATGATTGTTGGTTTAGGGATTCAAGTTAATTTAGCCAACATTTTTTCGGGCATTGGACTAAGTATTGAGCGTTCTTTTCGCATTGGTGATTGGGTGAAAGTAGGTGATTTTGATGAAGGGCAAGTGGTTAATATGAATTGGCGAGTCACACAAATTGAAACCAGAAAGGGATATATTTTAAGTATTCCTAATAGCACCGTTTCACAATCAGACATCCACAATTTCAGTTATCCTGATAATCAATATCGGTTACGGCTTACCGTGCCAATTGCGACAAACCATGATCCCAGAAAAGTCGAAGAAATTTTCATAAACGCGATACTTTCTGTAGAAGAAGTGATAAAAGACTTTAAACCTGTGATTTGGCTTAAAGATGTCCAAACGGATGCGGGTAAGGAAGAATGGGTAGCAGTTTATATCATCGTTTTTGAAACCAAAAATTATCTTCTCAAATTCCGTACTTTAAAACAAGTTTGGGATAATATTTGGGTGCATTTGAATAATAATGGCATCCTTCCTAAACTGTCACATTATCAAACTGAGGAAGAAACTCAAAAAAGCAATCAAAGTGCCACTTTTCCAATTGAAATCAAACTCAACAAAGTTTTTCAATCAGAAGACTTGCAGAAGATGATGGTAAATCGGACTCGCTAGTGCTATTCCATTCACAAATATGAATCTAACAATTTGCTCATATAAAGAACAAGTCAAAAATTGGCCTCAAACGGGTCGTCATATTCTTGCACAATACGATGAAGAGTCGATTATTGTTTATCAAGCTTATCGAAAAGAAATTGGAAATTTTGCAGCATCAAAAGGATATTTTGGTGGTCCTTTCAGCTATTCAAGAATGAGTTGGATAAAACCCAACTTTCTATGGATGATGTATAGATCGGGATGGGCTACAAAACCTGGACAAGAGATCATTCTTGCTGTTAGAATTTCTATAAATTTATTTGATGAAATGCTTGAAAATGCAGTTGTTTCATCTTTTAATAAAAAGTTATTTCATAGTCAAGATGAATGGAAGCAAGCAGTCAAGCAATCTGAAGTACGGTTACAATGGGACCCAGATCACTCTCCAACTGGGAAAAAAGTTGAAAGGCGGGCTATTCAATTAGGCTTACGAGGCAAAATTCTTGAAAAATATGGAACAAGTCCGATTGAAATAATAGACATAAGCGAATTTGTCTCAAAACAAAGAGAAAATGCTCTGACAATTAATAAATACAGTGTGCTTAAAAATGACGATACGCTAAGATACACCATTGCGATTGAATCATTGGAAAGTTCTGATAATGCCAGACAAGGGCTTTGAGGTGCGCGTGAAGTGGTGATTTTTGACCCCTTTATTGAGCCTATTTTGGATGATACTTGTGTTGAAATGTCTCCTGGAGAAGTGGTTTGTGATCCACTTTGGGTAGTTAAATCCACTTTTCCAGACTCGGTTCCCAAGCCTACGCGTGGCTTGTATAACAACGATGCTTGAATCAATCCCATTCTAACAGTGCCTAATTCATAACATAAAATAGCAAACCAGCGTCACGATTACCGCCCCAATCAAATTTAGAAAAAAACCTTCTCGCGCCATAACAAGAATGGGAATTTTTTGAGAACTCATTATAATGGCATTTGGTGGGGTTGCTACTGGGAGCATGAAAGCAAAACTTGCGCTTATTGTAGCCGGTAACATGAGTAATAGCGGATCATCCAAATTAAGAGAAATAGAGGCACTTCCTAAAATGGGTAAAAGAACATTGGCAGATGCAGTATTACTCGTAATTTCAGTCAAAAAAGTAACCATCAAACAGAGAAAACCAATGATTAACCATAATGGCAAATCAGCTAATAAAACCAGTTGTTCACCTAAAATGTTAGTCAATCCAGAAGCGACAAAACCTTCCGCAATAACCATACCACCTGCCAATAATAACAAAATTCCCCAAGGAATACGTTCTGCCGAAGCCCAGTCTAATAATCCATGATGTTTAGTATCATTGTGTGGTTCACTATCTGGAATGATGAATAGAGCCAACACCGCGAAAATAGCAATTGTGCTATCGCCAATAGTGCCAATTCCAAAATAGTGTTCAAGCAAACCGCCCCAGCCTTTAATTAATACCTCTTGCTCGCCTATTTGCCAGATACCTAACGGGATAGCACGAGTTACCCATAACGTTGCGGTAATAATGAAAACGATAAGAACTCGTTGTTGCGCTTTCGTCCAATTTTCAAGGCGAGGTAAATTAATTGGCTTAGTATTTTTAGAAGGTATTAAGCGAGCTAACCAAAGCCATACAATTGGTAACATTATTAAGGGAATAATACCACCAATACTCATCCACTCGGTAAAACTCATTTCAATGCCCGTAACTTCCTGATAATTTTTAATAAAAATGGCATTGGGTGGAGTACCAATCAACGTTGCCACCCCGCCAATACTGGCAGAATAACAAATAATTAACAGTAAAGGAACCACCATACTTTCTTCTTCATCTTGCGCCAAAGTGGCTAATGCGATAGGTAACATCATTAACGTAGTGGCGGTATTAGAAATCCACATACTTAAACCGGCAGTTGCTAACATAAAGCCCAGTAAAATTCTCCGCCTGCTATGAATACCAACTATTTTTAAAACCCAATAAGCTATTTTGCGGTGTGTACCCGTTTTTTCCATTGCAGCCGATAGCATAAAACCACCCATAAATAAAATGATAATATGATTACCCAAAGGAGCAGCTGCAGCTTTATGACTTAAAATACCAAATGCTGGAAATAGAGCAAACGGAATGAGTGACACGACTGCAATGTGAATAGGCTCCAATATCCACCAAACTGCACACAAAGTAGTAATCACGGCAGTCCACGCTGCTTCATTTGTCAT
>Ga0164310_10000210_pt1 | contig 30288 bp, 32 predicted proteins | sample GuaBasSedimGuay1_FD_121795 | JGI IMG/M metagenome (GOLD analysis project Ga0164310, IMG submission 121795) | Subseafloor sediment microbial communities from Guaymas Basin, Gulf of California, Mexico - Guay1, Core 4569-9, 0-3 cm | ecosystem: Environmental > Aquatic > Marine > Hydrothermal vents... | reverse complement strand
TCACATACGTGGGCGAACCAATGTGGTTGCACTCTTTCACGTGCGCGATTTGGTCGAATAGGTCCACTCAGGGCCAATGTGCGGTCTGACATCACACATGATTTAATAGGATAATGCGCATTTGCGAGGCTGAGGCTACCCCCTGAGAGATGACAAGACTATGAAGCGTCCGGACTATGCGGCACTTGCTAGAATCCTTGAAGAGATGAACAGAGAAGGCGGATACTCGGCCTCGATACTGGCCCGCGACGACGGGCTCCTGATGGCCTCGGCTACAGATCCAACAACAAACCGCGAGATAGTCGCGGCAATGTCCGGCTATGTTGCCTCAACAGTCGAACGAATGAGAACAGAGTTGAAACTGGGAGAGCTCAGAGACATCTCCGTGCGCTGCTCGGAGGGCAAGGCGGTGTTCAGAAAGATATCACCGGAGGGGAGCCAGCCCCTCATTCTTGCTGCGATAATGCCACGGAGCGTCCGCTATCACTCTCGAGCACTGGGAAAAGCGGCGACACGGATTCGCCGTCTGCTGGGGTAAGCCGCGGAACCTCGGCACCTCTGAAACTCGACGAAGCCACGAGCGCTCTAGGAGAAGACGCACTTGACGGATGAGAATGGGGAAGAAACCGAGGCGGAGGATGACTCCGAGAAGGTGGAGATAATCCTCTTCAAATCGGACACATGCGCCTTCTGTCCTAGGGCCGAAGAAGTGTTGCGCCAGACGATTGAAGATTTTGATCCTGGGATGTTCAAGATAACAACCTACAATGTTTCTGAAGACCCCGAAAAGGCAGAGGAGTTCGGAGTGTTCGCTCTTCCAACTATCATCATTGGAGGTATGTCTGTGACCGGGATTCCGGATCCCGAGATGTTGCTCAAGATGATACTCGGGTCGAAAATTGGGATGAGGAGATGACGTGGTGCGATGACACAGTACAAGATTGAACGTGTCAAGACGGGTATCCCCGGCCTTGACGAACTTATAGAAGGCGGGTTTCCGAAGGGAGACACCATACTGGTCGCTGGTAAGGCCGGCACCGGTAAGAGCATTCTCGCGACACAGTTCCTATATCGCGGTGCCGTGGACTATGGTGAACCGGGCGTGTTGGTGACGCTGGAAGAACCCCCGCGCCTGATAAAGAGAAACATGATGCGTTTCGGGATGGACTTGGAGAAGCTGGAACGCGAGGGCATGCTTGCAATTGTCGATCTGTCGCCCGCAAAGCCCTCCCCTGTCAACATCGGGGAGTATCCCAGCTTTGACCTGTCTGGTCTTGAGGCTATAATAATGCACCACGTCAAGAAGATCAATGCCCAGAGGGTGGTCATAGATACGCTGTCAATCCTTGCATACAAATTCAAGAGCAGAGACATCCTCCGCGAGGAGATATTCAAGCTGTGCGCCCACATCACGAGCTACGGCTGTACGTTGCTCCTCACAAGTGAGATTCCAGCGCAGGACACAGGGCTGGGAGTGTTCGACATCGAAGCCTTCTTGGCCTCTGGTGTGATAGTTCTCTACAACGAGAAGATCAGTGACACATCGCGATCTCGTTCAATCGAGGTGCTGAAGCTGAGAGGGTCGAAACACAGCTCTCGGATTCACTCGATGCGGATAACCGACGAGGGAATCAGGGTCTGGCCTGGAGAAATTAGTCCGGGAACGTAGGGTCGGTTGGGAGGTGCCGAGTGTGAATAGCGACAAGAGCAGTGACACCGATCCGCCACGTCCGACTATTGCAAGGCCCATGATTGGGGACCTTGTTCAGTTTGGACAACTGACTCAGGTGTCAATAATGCTTGTTGGGCCCCTAGGTTCAGGAAAGACCACCTATGCGGAGGCGTTCCTCGCAGAGGGATTGCGTCTGGGTTTTCCTGCCGTATTTGTCACGACGGATGTGTCGCCACGGGTGATTCGTAATGACATGAGCCGCCACGGCTGGGCGATTGACGATTACGAGAACTCGGGCCAGTTTGTCTTCATCGATGGCTACTCAGAGAGAATGGGTGCTCCCAAGAGCAGCAGCGCGTACTCCCTCTCGAAGGTAGACGACATAAGCGAACTCGGCATCGTACTATCTGAGGTCCTTGATGAGATGGTTGTTGCCAGAATAGTTGTTGACAGTCTGTCAACCTTAATCCTACACTCGTCACCAGCCACAATGCCGCGTGCAGTCCAACGTCTCAGCGGGCGTCTGACACAGAGCTCTCACAGCATAATGTACATCCTTGAGGAGGGGGTTCACGACGAGAAGACATATGCCACGTTCTCTTATCTTGCCGACGCCGTACTGCGTTTCAAGGTCGATGACAGCGGTCCTGTTCCGAGGCACTATGTTCGGATGGAACGAATGCGGGGCACAGAAACAACAAGATCTTGGATGGAGTTCGTTCTCGAGTGACCGAGACATCTAATAGTCCTGTTGGGGGGCTTGAGGAGTAGCGATGGCCGCATTGGATACTCCAATCATGGCGATTCTCCGGGATGTCCTATGTGCGTCTATATCTCTTGACGATGGCCTATCTGCACTACAGGGCATCGTTCGTACTCGACCGGAGGAAGTCGATCTCGCCTATGAAGTGGCACGTGCCATCGAAGAGATAATCCTCCGCAGGCCTGCCCTTGCGAGCGCAAAACTGACAGAGCTCACAGTCAGGCTCTCCTTTTCTGAGAACAGGGTATTGCCGAAGATGCTCATGCTGCTGGAAACTCGCTACACGAACTCCTATCGGCGTAACGAGGCTGAGCTTCTACCGGACAAAGAGGCCATCCCCCGTCTTCTTGACATCCTCGGCGAGCTTGCTCAGTCAATGGGAACCGCCCTGGACTTGAACCTGCGTCCACTGCTGCCGTTTCTCGCCGACGAAACTCTTCTCGTCTTGGATGCCATTCGTGACAGGGGCCACGAACCATCAATTCGGCTTGCACTACACGAGGTTCACTATCTAACGACTCTGTTGCTGGAGAACGGGCTGTTCGAGTGTGCAGAGGCTCTATTGGGCCGCTTGGTGAAGATATCGGGGCAGTTGGGCCTGACCGAGCTGGAATTTGAGGTATCTCTGGACGAGGCCGCGGTCCTAACGGAACTCGGTCTCTATGAGGAGTGTAGAGAGCTCCTTCAGCCCCTGATAGATCGGGCGACCAAGGACAAGGATACCGTGAAGCTGGCTGCATTGACCCTACAGCTCAGTGTCAATGAAACTCGTGACGATGCTGTTCACTATCTCACGGCTCGTTCTCTCAGCGATCGCGCCACATCTCTCTATTCCGACGCGGTCGTTGCTGGGCTGATTGAGAAAGACGAACTCGGGGCCGCTTACCTGACCATTGCATCGAGTATCCTTAGCACTGGCTGGAGAGAGAGTGTCAAAGAGGCGCTGTCAAGGTTCAGGTCGGCGCTTGATGTTCTTGAAGACATCCCTGACCGCTCACCTGACCAGTCATTGATGTTGTTCAAATGCTTTGCCGGATTAGGTTTCGCACACGGGCTGCTAGGCGATCACGACAACACTCAGCGTGCCATTGAGTACATGAATCGCGCCATGTCTATCGTTGCGGACTTAGAGGATTGCGGCCGAGATAGCAGGATTGAGCAATCTCGCTGCGACAATGCTCTGGGCTGGATCTGTCTCGTTTCCGAGTCCGACGAGTTCTGGGACATAGGTATCGCCGCGTTCGAACGTGCGATTAGAGTGCGGAGGTCCCTACTAAAAGAGGGGCGAATCTCTACAATTGAGCTGCTGGGATCCCAGCTTGGACTTGGCCTATCACAGTTGCGATCGTCGGACTCCGTCGATGCATCATTGTACTCTACACTGCGAGAAACGCTGCTCCAGTACGTCCCCCTCTTTCCCACAGACGACCGAGCCTTTGTTGAGGTCGCCATTGCGGTCTATGATATTGTCTGGATGACCCACCGTCACGGCGTCACGCTTCCTGAGAGAATTCTCCGGCTCTTCGATGACATAGTCAAGATGTTAGACGAAACTCCCACCCACGAAGCGATGCCCTTTATTGTCGGTCCCAAGATGATTGTTCCATACCTCGAACGCAATTGGGAGCAACTGGAACGAGTGACACGGGAGATTGCACAATCCGAGACCGCACTGTCGCCAGTGGCCCATCTCATGTAAGCACTTGCAACCGCCAAGCGCAATCAAGAGGCACTGGCGTCGGGTCTATTCATCGAGATTCGGAACCCAATCGATGACAAGGTCATTGATGCAGATCCACTTCTTGCCCAATATTGGAAGGGACAAGTCGCACTGGGGGCAGCCATTCACTCTTATTACTCCAATAGGAACTTCCAGACCCTTGCTGCTCGACTGTATGATGCAGCAGTCGAACTCCGTGCGGTCGAGATAATTTCGGCGGATTTTCTGGAGGCGGCCGAGTTCATCCGTGCCACGGCCCAGTCTCTCTCTGTGGTATTGTTCAGATTCGTTCACGCGTTGGAGGCTCTCTTCGGGACCGACATTGAGTCCCCTCACGCGCACACAAGCGAGGAGTTCGAAGACGCAGAGCAGTTCGGTCTCATACTCACCGAGGACTGGATAGGCCTCATCAAAATCACAATGGCTTACCTTCAGATGATTGAGCAGTCAGAGAACATACAGGCACAGCCCTATCTCAACGCAGTGTTCTCCAACATATCACGTGCTCTGAGAATGATGGATGCTGTGGCACTTGTGGAGCGTCGGATTCTTGCCCTTCTAGGCGAACAGATGAACCGCAGGTACTATATGCGGCGCTAGCCTTGGTGCGCGTTCACTGGTCTGAACCCCCCTGACTTGGCCCCCCATGTGGCCCATCCCGATGTGGCCGTCCTCAGTTCGCCCGCCAGACCAAACGACTCACGAACGGGTATTTCAGCATCGATCTTATAGAGGCCTCTCTCAGACTCGGCACTCAATACGCGGCCTTTCCGTCTTGCCAGGATTGAGGTGACCACTCCCACATACTCCTCCGGGGCCGTGATCTCAAGTCGTGTCCACGGCTCCAGAAGTAAGGGATCCCCAGTCATCATGCTGGCCCGGGCTGCCTCCAACAGCGGCTGCGTCACATCTCGCCAAGATGTTTCGGGGGCCTCCACCCTGATGGTCGCATCTTCAATGACGAGTGTCAGCCGCCGAACTCTCTCCCCAGCCACCGGTCCGTTCCGTGTCAGTGTCACGAATGCCTCTCTCACCCAGTCAGCTACATCGCTCAGAGGGTCGATGGTTCCTGACCTATCAATGAGATAGTTTCCCGAGCGACGGTCCGCGGCAAGAACAGTGACATTCTCTTCTGGCTGGTAGTCATCTGGTGTCAGAAGGGTTCTCACAACGAATCTGCTCGTACAATCTGAACCGCCTGTGCAGCTCTCCCCGTCATGAGCCATCTGTTCCTTCAAGACTACCATGGGTTTCCCCAGCGTGACGTTCACGCCTTGCCTTGCAAGTTTCTCTACAGCTATCTCCACATGCAGTTCTCCGGCTCCTGACAGGAGCATCTCCCCCGTTTCAGGGTTGACTGTAAACTCCAGAGAGGGATCAGTGGCTGCAAACTCGGCAATCGGCTCCTGAATGGTACTCAGCTCGCTCAGGCGAACTGGCTCTATCGTGTACGTGACGACAGGCTCGGTGGGATACTGAAGCGCTACCATGGGCACGGCATGTGTTGCGTCAGCGTCAACAACTGTGTCACCTATCATAACACCTCTTAGACCGGTGAGAAAAGCGAGGTTTCCACATGGCACCTCTGGAAGCGCAACCCTTGACCTTGACATCATTATCCCCACTTGAAGGGTCTTGTCAATCTCTTCCGTCCGCAGATTGCGAAGCGGTCTGGCACGCTTCAGCACCCCTGCAAAGACTCTTCCTGATGCAATGGTGCCCGCGTGCCGATCCGGTCTTACATCCGAGATTACAACCACACATGGCCCGGCTCTGTCGCAGCGTTTGAGAGCATTGACGAATGGTGTGTCCTGATTCTCTCTCCATAATCTTGTCACTCGGTAGGCTTGGGCTTGGACCGGGCTGGGAGTCGTCCTCACCAAGCTAGTCAATACGGCATCTGCAATGGGATACTTCTCTTGTAGGGTCTTTTCGTTCCCCTCGGCGTAACTCTGCACGATGTCCCTTATGATCTCGACAAACGCTTCGGCAAGATTGGAGGGCTTCGCATCACGGCCTGCTCGTGCCTTGAGGGTGTCTATACTCACAGCCCATTTGTCCAGTGCGGAGCCTATTACGAGGGAGGACCTGCTGAACGAAACCTCCCACTTCTCAAGTAGGGCATCATCGAGATACTTCCCAAGCATAGCGTTGAACTCACGCACTACACGCTGTATCTCCGTGGCCACTTTCTCATGGTCAAGCCTCCTCTCGGTGATGAGACGGTCAACCTTGTTTACAAAGAGGGTGGGACGGACAAGTTCGCTCATTGCTTGTCGAGTGACTGTTTCGGTCTGGACCATGATTCCCTCTATCACGTCAACAACAACAAGCGCCCCGTCGGAGAGGCGCAGTCCACGTGTCACATGGCTTGAGAAGTCGATATGCCCCGGTGTGTCAATGAGGTGAATCACCACGTCTTCTCCATCAACGGTGTGAACAAGGGTTATGCTTGAGGCCTTGATAGTGATTCCTCGCTCCTGTTCTATCATGTCGTAGTCCATCAGCCTTGCCGAGGCCGCGATCTCCTCGGACATCAGGCCGGAGGCTGCAATCAACGAGTCCGAGAGTGTGGTCTTTCCATGGTCTATGTGGGCAATTATCGTGCAGTTTCTAATCCGTGACGGCTCACCGATGAGCCCGACAACTCTCTCGTTGACGAACTTCTTGTAGAGCCGTGACAAATCTCCTACACAACCTCATCGTAGTCGGAAGTGGGAATGGAAACCGTTGCCTCACACTTGGAGCATTTCATGACCACTGCTCCGTTCTCTTCCTTGACGACCTCCCGTAGGGGCTGACCACACTTGCACACAAAGCCAATCAGGCGTGCTGGGTTGCCCACAACGAGACCGTGTGCCGGAACGTCTCTTGTCACCACAGCCCCGCTCCCGACCATGCAGTACTCACCGAGTACCGTGTCACAGACGATTGTGGCGTGCGCTCCAATTGAGGCCCCTCTCTTCACAAGAGTCCTTGACACCTCCCAAGACTCTGAGAATGCTCGTGGATACATGTCGTTCGTAAAGGTCATATGTGGTCCACAGAAGACATCGTCTTCTATCGTGACCCCGTGATAGACGGAAACGCCGTTCTGTATCTTGACCCTGTCACCGATGACGACATCGGCGTCAATGTACACATCCTTTCCGATTATGCAATTCTCACCAATTCTTGCGGTGCCACGGACATGGGCGAAATGCCAGATCTTTGTGCCCTTTCCAATCTGGGCACCCTCATCGACGACTGCCAATGGATGAATGAAGACATCACTCATGGCACTCACATGCCATGAGTAGCACGTCGCAGAGTTAACTCTTGCTCTTTCGCTGTCGCTTTGGAGCTGTACGAGGAGACACCCACAGAGTGCCCCTGTAGTGAGACGTCGGGGGGCACCCGAGGCACTTGTCTGCTTGGTATCGCTTGCACGATCCACAGTCCCTACCGCAAGGTGTGACATCATTCGCATCACGTTCGGGTGCAAGATCTATTGGAAGGTACTTTGGAACGAATGGCGCGTTTCCAAACCATGTTTCTGACCTGCGCACTCCGGGTTCTGTCCGCAGGCTGCATGTGCCGATTATCGACTCTAGGGACCATGTGTCCTCTGCAATCATCACTGCAAAGAGGTTGTAGCGTCCAGTCACAGGCGTCAACATGATTAACCGTGGGCAGTCCTTGTACTTCTCAAGGATCATGTCAGCGACTTCGCTATTCTCGGTTTCAATCGCCATGAACAACATCTTGACATCGAGCTTCTCGGTGTTTACAGCGGCTGTGACTTGGAGAAGACCATGTCGCTGCATCTTCTCGAGTCGCTTACTCACGGCCACATGGGACATCCCAAGCTGTTTTCCAATCTCAGAGAGACTTGTCCTCCCATCCTTGACCAAGATTGACACAAGTTTCTTGTCCACATTGTCGACAATCATGATTCCGACATCCGCCATATCTTTCTGGAGCAAATCACCATGATTAAGTTTCCCATTGAAACTCCCTGCTCCTCCAAAGATGCATGATATGTGGAGTAACCGCCAACACTATACGGTAGCAGCACGGTCCCAATCATGTTCATAGATGTGGGCATTGACTGAAAGAGTTGTGATTGTTCCACTCTTTATTCGTGTTTCGTGCGAGACGTGACGGAGAAGTTCGGCGAGTGCGTAGACGTTCGCCAGCCATGCACCATACATATCGTTTGACCTGATCATCACGGATAGGTCGAGGCGCCCTTCGCGTACCATGAACACAAAGTGGTTCAGACAGGGCACTTCATCGGTTCTAGTGTCTTTCCGCGGATCCCATGTGGTGGCGACTGCTCTTCTGGTGACGGGGCTAGAGTTCAGCTTCGATATGACGTACCGAATCTGGTTGATACGTTCTTTTCCCCAGGCGTTCAATCGCTCGCCATACGTATAGTCGAAGCCCAGTCTGTCAGGGCTTAGGATCTGGGATGCGTACTTCTCTCGTAGTACCCTCTCGCTGAATGGATACTCATCACATACCCTCTCCGAATAGGGGTTTCGGACATGGATGAGAACATTGTCCAACCACCGAGTCTTGATGCCACGCTCATCCTCGCGCTCCATACCAGTCCCCATGATTCTGCGCACGATTCTTCTCCAACCGTCGACAGGAGTTGCTGCTCTCAGGTAGAATGGCATCTTCTCATCCTCTCGGCGCTCCACAGGCGTGAGGTCCTTATGTCAGTTGTGCGCGTGAAACGGGCATTGCTTCTGATGGTCCAATGAACCACACTCGCTCTTCGTTCTCACATGTGCCAGGATGCGAATGGCGCCAACCGTCTAGTAGGTGCTATTCCCGTCACCTTCGAACGCACTTGAATACGAAAGCGAGTCCATTCCTGCAAGTGCTATTCTCCAGCGGCCTAGGGGACGTTAAATAGCAGGATCCGTGACCTCCTGCCGTGGAACTCGTACGCTACATTCGAAAACACCTGTCCCCTGCCAGTCAACTCTCTCGATATTTCGGAAAGATTTCTCGATGGGGATGTAGTCACATCCACCGAGCCGACTATTGGCATTGCTGACCGGGTTTCGGTCAAAAGTAGACTTTTTATCCTTGAGCAACAAAACGTCGAGGGCCCACTGATGGGATGGAAAGATCAATCGCCGGGAGAGAGAGATATGGCGCCGACCGTTTATATAATCACTCAGGAGAATTGCCCCAACTGTCCTGCAGCCAAGATGGTCGTTCAAGAGGCATTGGCCGGGACTGATGTGCGTGTCGAGATAATCGACTTGAATCGGATGGACCCCGATTTTGAGTTCAGACTTCTTGAGGAGCAGGTCTTTGTCGCCTCTACGCCAACCGTGATTGTTGAGAACAACGGCTCTCTCCGACTGCTGTACAGTGGTGAGGTTCCTACGCCCGAGGGTGTGCGATCTGCCGTTGAGGTGAATCAGTGATGACTGAGATTGGATCATCGTCGAGCAGCTACGAAGACCTCCACAGACGAGAGAAGAAACTGCCAAGAGTCCGAACGACTGAAGGCACCATGGAGTCCTTCCGTGCAGAACACATAGTGGAGAGCCTCGTGCTGGAGGCTGGGTTGAGCCGAGCCAACGCCCAACTTGTGGCGTCCATCGTCATGGACCGTATCGTGGCGTCTGGGATCAAGTTTCTCTCCGGTCCTCTCATTCGTGAGATGTGCAATAGCGTGCTTGCAGAGCTCGGGTTCGAACACGAACGAATCCGATACACCCGGGTCGGCGTACCGATGTATGATCTCGACCAACTCATCATGAACCCGGGACAGCACACCTCCAATGCCAACTTGATGCGCAACCCGGAAACCATTGCGAAACTCGTCCACGATCAGGTCATGGAACAGCACACGTTTCTCACTATTCCCAGCCATCTCGCAGACGCACACCTTCGGGGCGACATCTACATCAAGGACAGAGAGTACTTTTCCACACGTGACTACTGCGCGACATGGGATCTGAGGCAGATATTCCTCTTGGGTATCGCACCTGACGGACTCGGTGGTGTTCACTCCTCGGCGGCAGGGCCGGCAAGACATCTCTCTGTTGCAATCAACCACGCCGCCATCTGGCTGGCAGCCGCCCAGAGTTCGTTTGCCGGTGGACAGGGCTATTTTTACTTCAATACATTCCTCGCGCCGTTTCTGACGGGCAAGTCGTATGATGAGATCAAACAGGCTGCGCAGCAGCTTGTCTTCACGCTCACCCAACAGTACGTTGCTCGCGGCGGGCAGGTAATCTTCTCCAGCGTGGATCTCACACCCGGGATTCCCAGAATCATGCGCGATGTTCCTGCAGTGCTACCTGGTGGCAAGACCGGGACGCTCACATATGCTGACTTTGAGGATGAGGCCAATCGTTTCTTCGACGCCTTCATGGAGGTCATGATTGAGGGCGATGCGAACGGCAAGGCGTTCAATTTTCCAAAACCCAACATTGTGCTTCGGAAGGAGTTCATGAAGCCAGAGTTTGATGACTCATGGCATCTCGTGGCCGAGCTCACTGCCAAGTTCGGGAGCCCTTACTTCGAGAACTATCTGAACTGGCGTTCCAGCATTGAGGCCGGTTGCAGCAGCTGTTGTTCCCACCTCTGGACGGCAAGCAGCGAGGAGGAGCTTGAAGAGTTCCTGACGGGCAACATGGTCTTCGGTGCCTCTCAGATGGTCACTCCGAACTTTGGCCGTGCTGCATGGATTGGCCGTGCCGACGAGGACCGCTTCTTTGCGAAGCTTGACGAGTACCTCGAGCTGTGTAAGGAGGTCATTCTTGAAAAGAAGCGTCTCATGGACAATCTCATCGCCAGCGGCAGCGTTCCGTTCTACACTCAGCCCAAGCCGAATGGTGATCCGCTCATTGACATCAGCAAGCGCGAGTTTCTCATAGGTACTGTCGGCTTTGAAGAGATGGTTCACATTCTCACTGACCACCACCTACACGAGCGTGAGGGCGCGCGCTTTGGCATCAAGGTTCTGAAGTACGTCCGTCAGAGGGCCGATGAGTTTCATGAGGAGACAGGCCTGAATTTCGGAGTCACCCGCACCCCTGCTGAGAGCGCAGCAGGCCGGCTTGCTAGAAAGGACTGGAGGTCCTATCCGGGAATCAGGAAGTACCTGAAGGGCACGGGGCCCACCGATGTCTACTACACCAACAGCACCACACTGGATGTGGCTGCAGCGATTCCCCTGAGTGAGAGGATCAAGAAGGAGGGAATGTTCCATCCCTATCTCGATGGTGGTGCTCTCACACACATCTACCTCGGTGAGGCGAACCCCAATCCGGATGCCCTCTGGAGTCTCACGAAGAAGATTGCCACCCAGACACTCAATGCCTACTGGGCATTTACAAAGGACATTCTCAGCTGTCCCAAGTGCTACTACCAGACTGGCATCGATTGGAGGCGGACCAGCTTCACGTCAATCACTGAGCTCGACAATATCCAGTGTCCCAGGTGCGGGTATGTTGGCTGTGATGTATTCAGCAGGGTGACGGGGTACGTGCAGTCAGTCGCCACATGGAACTCTTCCAAGAAACAGGAGTTCATTAATCGCCATAGGTACGCAGTCTAGTCGAAACCAGCTCAATACGCTCCCGCTCCACCTCCAATTGGCGGGAACATGACAAGGAGGTCACCGCCATTGAGAACATGGTTTCTGTCACGTACTTGAACTCCATTGACCATTACAATGCTCACATCGTCGTCGGGGATTCCGAGCCTTCTGATAGCCTCGCCAATGGTCCCCTCCTCCAGTTCGAGGGTGAAGGCCTCGCCTAGGCCGACGCCAGGTGGTGCAAAGCGTTTCAGTGTTGCATACAGTTTCACCCGAATCCTCACCCTGGCCGTCATCAGTAATAGTCCACCTCGATATCTGACTGAATCAGACCGTGCCCCTTGAGGTGTTGCCCTCCACACAGGAGTGTCATATTGAACGGGAAGAGTCCGATACGGTCACCATCGGCCAGTGGTGTGTCCGGCCTTGCAAGAGTGCCATTTACGAAACAGTCGCCCAGTTCCTTCATCTGGAGCCCCATCCTCTCGATCAGCTGACTGAAGGTTTCTCCCGAAACATACTCGACATGGATTATTGTATCCTCACTTGCGCTTGCGCCCTCGACCATTGACCGCAGCAGGCCGTAGAGATGTATCTCTAGCATGGTTTCACCACAGTCCTCTGTCCTCATAAGATGCTCGAAAAAGAATGAAAAAGGGGGACCTAGCCCCCGATCCTGAACTACAGGTCCTTGAACACAGCATCGAGCTCCTCGTCTGTTACATCGAAAGTCACGTTGTGCGGAGGAAGAGGCTCTGTCCTGAAGAACTCGGGCAGACGGTCGTCCTTCTCGGTGAAACCGGCACGTCTGTTGAACTCCCGTTCCTTCTTCAGAACTGCAAGTCCGTATTCGGTCACGTCTATGTCTTTCCCGAGGAACGCACTTACTGTGTCGACCATGCCCTGATAGCCGTCGTCGTTGTCGAGGATGGCGAAGGCAATGAACAGGCAATAGCCTGTGGAGTCAATGAAGGCGGTCGTTGCTTGGAAGTTGCGCGACAGTTCTGCCTTCTTGACATCACGAGGATCTGTGACCTTGCCCTTGATGCCAAGGATCTCGGCCGCAATCGTGTACCCAGCCGTGTGATCAGCACCCATCGGGGTTGTTGCGTACGTCACTCCAATGCCGCGAATTGGTCTGGGGTCGTAGGCGGGCAACGCCTGTCCCTTGACGACAGGTATCCGCGTGACACCCAGTGTTCTCCCGGCAACAAGTGCTCCGGAACAGACGAGTCTTCCGATCGCCGATTTCGGATCGTAGGCCTCTTTCAGAGCGGCGATTGCACCGGGTCCATCACCAAACTCGATGAGGCCACCCTCCATCAGCATTGCGAGAGTGTTCCCTGCTTCAATAGTGTCAAGTCCCAGATCGTTGCACAGTCGATTTAGCTCGGCGACATCTTGGAGGTTCGAGATCTCTAGGTTGGCTCCTAGTGCCCACGCGCTCTCATACTCGAGTGGGGCAACATGAGCCTTGCCTGTGTCCTCATAGGGTACAACGTTCGAACAGGCAATGACACACCCTGGATGACAGGGGTGACCGTATTTGCCCTCGGCCGCATCGCCGAACTTCTCTCTTGTCTTGTCCACGAGCTCATGTACTGCCTCCCCGGATATCTTGGCTGCATGCTTGAAGCGGCCTTCCCTGAACCCACGTGTTGGCAGACCGCCGGCCTCGCTGATGATATTCTGAAGGATGTTTGTGCCGTAGTTGCTTAGCCCTCCGAAAGGCTCGCCCTTCTCGTTCTTGAGGCGCCCTGTGACTGGATGGTTCTCAAGTGCCTCCTTCAGTGCCTTGCTGCCCTTCTCGAACCGTTCTGGGTCCTTAGGTTGTGGCGGGGCGCCGCCCGTACCATCACTGATGATAGCAATGATTCGTTTGGACCCCAACACCGCACCAAGTCCTCCTCTCCCGGCGAATCTGCCTGGGTCGGAGTTCTCAATGTTGTTTCCGAATATCCCTGCAGCCAAGTGGAGTCGCTGCCCCGCGATTCCACATCCTATGATGCCTGGCCTACTGGGATACTTCTTCCATATTCGTCCGATGAGCTCGTAGAGCCCAATGCCGGCCCATTCATTTGTCTTGAAGATCTCACACTTGTCCTTTCCAACGTAGATTGAAAACCAGTCTGTTGTACCCGCGGGAGGGGCACCCTCAATGATAATGCCTCTGACGCCTATGCGACCGAGCCGCGTGGCAGTGAGACCACCAGCGTTCGATTCCTTGATACCGCCAGTGAGGGGTGATTTTGCCCCAATGCTGAGGCGACCCGACGAAGGGGCAGTAGTACCTGCAAGAAGCCCTGGTGAGATGACGAGTTTGTTCCCCTCGCGGAGTGGGTCACAGGTCGGATCGACCTCTGCGCTGATTACCGCGGAAGTGAACGCCCTGCCAGCCAAATCACTGTACTCCTTAGGGACATCCTCCCACTTGTGCGACAGACTAGTCATGTCGATACGTAGTATCCTTGACATTTAGCCGCACCTCGATTGTAGAATATGAGCACGCTTCCTAATTAATCGATATGACTCAGCAAATCATATCGATATGTAGCGGTGAACATAACGATTTCACCACTACAATGCCCACTCTGTCCATTTGACGGCACCTAGAACCACGAGCACTTAGATTGCGCGAGAGTGTAGTCCTGCCTGTATTCTTAGGCGGTCGATGACTTGACGGAGTTCTTGGAATCTGTCATAATCGAGCTGATAGAGTGGTTGACGCATGTCCCTCAGGTTGGGAATCTTGCAGCACAATCTCTGTCGGATCAGTTTCCTCAACGCAAAAGAAACTGTTCGTGGAGGGAGGCATGCTCTAGCCGCAATCTCCTTGGGACTCAGCGGGCCCTCAGCCTTAAGTCTGTCAAGAACTATCAACGCACTCCTGGGAAGGTCGTTCGTGGTAAGCACAGCAGTTCACGACCTGTACGAATGCACCGGGCATGGGGTGACCGGCGCGGCGATTCCATGCCCACGTGACGCGGGAGTGCCAAGCACGTTCGAATCGCGTGTTTGGCCCTTGCCCTTGGGTTGACAATCGGCAATCTATTTATAGATTTTATGCCGTATCTAAGTACACATAGGCAAGCAAAGTGTATGGCCCCATAGACGTGAGAGATATCTTGCGCCGTGCGTAGCTGGCACTCTTGACTGTTGATATGAGCGTGCCGCAATGAGCCAACGGAGGCAACCCGACGACCTAGACCTATCCATACTGTCCGCACTGAATCGTTTGGGTGGGAAAGCATCGGCAGAGCTGCTAAGTGAGTTGCTGGGCCGGCCCGCGAGGACGATAAGATATCGTCTCAGTCGTTTGAAGGCAAACGGGTATCTGAAGTTCCTCTACGCTCAGACTCACGATGCCAAGCTAGGATTGGGCGATGTCGTACTTTTCGTTGACTTGGCACCTGGAATGTCGGACATTAGTAGGGTCTTTCGAGAGGTGCCACTGTTCTACGTTCACGCCTCAACCTACGGATGCTACAATGGTCACGTCGTGCACATGACCTATCCCCTGTCAATCCCAGATGCACCGGTCAGCGTGATGAGTGTTCTCCACAAGAGGGGGCTGATCACGAAATACCATCTCTTCGAAACTCGGGACTTCATGTCTACAGCGGGTGACCTAGAACGGTTGGATGTGAAGCGTGGTTGGAACTGGGACTGGAAACAATGGGTAGAGGACTGCAAGAGGAAGATTCGGGGCAACGTTCATGCGGGAATCAACTTCCAGCTTGACATGAGTCGGGCCAAGTTTGACCAAAAAGACATCGACATCCTCAGGATTCTAAAGTCCGATGCTGGAATCACCCTGAGAGAGCTGGGCCAAGAGATCGGTCTGTCACAGACACAGATCAACAAACGGATCAAACGGCTGGAGAGAGAGGGAGTCATAATCGACTACCGGTGGATATACGAGGACTACCAGCATCCTGTCTACGTGTACTGCCTATTCACATGTGAGGGCCTTAATGACCCCATTCTGTCATGTCTGTTGGGACTACCATTCCCAAAGGAACTGGCTGCCGAGTCCGAAACCTCGTACGCCTTCCGTGTCAAACTATATCCATCCGATATCGCTGGGTTCTTTCAGGGACTCGATGTGATTCGAAAACACTTCAAGTCGTATTTCGTTCAGATTGCCCATAGAGTATACAATGCTCCTATGGGTCAGCTGTACATGATGTTTGATTCAGAGAAGCAGGACTGGAACGTACCCTTTGATCAGTACCTCTCGGCCATCGAGACCATGAATCTGTGACAGTTTCTCTGAAGACTTATAGGACACATGGACGTATGGTGTTGGAGTAACTTTGGAGGAGTTCACATTGGTCTTCAATCCAATAGGTTCTGGTCTTGCACTAGTGTGGGACTTTGTGGCAATGGTTGTTTCAATCATTGCTGTGATGATGGTTGTTCGAATCAACGCTGCGATTCGTCATCGCGAGGCGCTGTCGTCTGATGTGACACGGAAGCTGGTCCACATTTTTGCGGCCCCGGTGTTCTCTATCACTTGGTTCCTGTATGCAGGGACCTATCTGAGTCGCTTCATTGCGGCTGTGGTTCCTATCTTGTTTGTCTTGCTCTTTCTGGGAATCGGGACGGGCAAGGTCAAGAATGACGACTTCGTGAAGTCCATGTCACGTTCCGGTGACCCGCGCGAACTCCTGCACGGGACTCTGTACTACTCCGTGATGATTGTGATAATCACCATTGGATGGTTCTATGCCCCCGTGTTCAATCCTCTCGCCTTCATCATGTTTGGCTGTCTTGCAGGCGGAGATGGGATTGCTGACATCGTGGGCAGGAAGTTCGGTGGTGAGCGAAAGTTCGGCATTGGTGGTGCTCAGAAGACCGTGGCGGGCTCTATGGGAATGTTCATTGGTTCGCTATTGTTCAGCACTATCCTCGTCGCACTATACGCCATCGAGGCGGGGTTCGACGTTGTGGCCCTTTTCACTCCAATCCTGATAATCTGTGTTGTTGCCACATTCGTCGAGGTTCTGACTCCTAAGAACTTGGACAACTGGACTGTTCCCATCTCAGTAGTTGTTGTGGCATACTTCCTGTCCGTGTTTGCTCCAGCGATGTGGCCCTACGCTCTATGGACGCTGTAGACACACTCTATGGAGGTGACGAGATTGGCCGATGAACTCACAATCATAAAGTTAGGTGGTGCGCTTTTGACTGACAAGAGCAGGCCGTACACCGCGCGTGAGGATGTGATTGAGGAGGTCAGCTCCGAAATCGCTGAGTGTCTTAACGAAGGCCTTCTGGGCTCTTTGGTGTTGACGTTCGGTGTGGGTTCATTCGGCCATCCTCCTGTAATCGAGCACGAGATTCATCGTGGATTTCAGGGGCCGGAGCAGTTGCATGCTCTTGGTGAAACCCAGTATGTAGTCAACAGACTAAGGATGATGCTTTGTCGTCGTCTACTTGACGCTGGGATACCCGTGAATCTGATGCATGCGTCTTCGATAGTGACAGCCAACAAGATGGTCTTCCAGAACTACTTTCTGGAGCCACTGAGAGGCTATCTCTCGCTCGGCATGGTAGTTGCAATCGGTGGTGATGTCGTCTACGACACGGCCATGGGATTCAGTGTGACAAGTAGCGATAGTCTGGCCGTCACGATTGCTCGAGAGTTGGACGCACGACGGATATTGTTTGCGACCGATGTCGATGGAGTATACGATCGCGACCCTCGCACCTTTGCTGAAGCGAAGCTTCTCAAAGAGGTGAGTCTGAACGAGATTGATACACTGATTCCGCCTGGGTCCGACCCCGCGAGAGACGCGAGCGGGCGTATGCGTGGAAAGCTGAAGGCTCTGCTCCCTATTAGCGAGATGATTGCTGGAGGCACCGAGGTCTACATATTCTCAATGATGCGCAGGGGAAACTTGAAATCGCTTCTGTCCGGCGAGGACGTTACGGCGACTCGAATTGTTGCGTGAAACACCCTCCTGATGTGGTCCGCGTTCACTCAGAGATGACCACAGCGTCCACGAACAGCCGGTACTTGTCATCCTCATCAAGGTCATGGACCACTACTTGCTCCACCTCGTCCTCACCGCGAATCTCTAGAACCTCGGCTCTCATAATCACCTTCGCACGCGATTCGTCAAGCCTCTTTGCTAGTTTGTCATCCACCTGAACGTTCTTGTCCGCGGTTATCAGGACCACTCTGTCGGTGTACTCGGTCAGCCTGATTGCTGTTTCTACTGACTCGCTACCATCGAATATCACGAGCACCCTCTGACCACGAATTGACTCGAAATCTACAGACTTCAGGAAGACGCCCTTCCCCACGAACTTCTCCTTTCCAGTGATTTCGGGTCTTTCGCGCTCGTTTCTCGGTTCTTCTGCTGTTTCTCCCACTGTTCGTTTCTCTGCCTGCATCGCTCGGTAGTTCTTGATGGCCTCGTGAAGGGCATCTGCGGCCAAGTTCGAACAGTGCATCTTTATCGGCGGGAGTCCGTCGAGTTCTTCGGCTACGTCCTCTCGAGTGATTCTCATTGCTTCGTCGAGAGTCCTCCCCTTCACGAGTTCCGTGGTCATGCTGCTCGTCGCGATTGCCGAGCCGCAGCCAAAAGTCCTGAACTTGGCATCTACAATCCGATCGTTCTCGACTCTGATAAAGACCTCCATGAGATCGCCGCAGACGGGGTTTCCCACACGCCCAACGGCAACGTTTTCGCCCTCAAGGGTGCCAACATTCCGCGGGTTGCGAAAGTGGTCAAGAACCTTCTCGGAATACTCTGTCGATTTCATAATTGTTCACCTCTTCTTCTTGTATAACGGGGACATGTCCCTGAGTCTGGCGATTATCCCCGGAAGCACATCAAGCACTTGATCTATGTCTTGGTCCGATGTGAAACGTCCAACAGTGAGCTGAAGTGAGCCGTGTGCCTCCTCATGAATGAGGCCTGTGGCAATGAGTGTATGTGATGGCTCCAGTGTCTTCGACGTACATGCGGATCCTGTTGAAACAGCAATGCCCTTGTCCTTGAATGACAATAGAATTGCTTCTCCCTCGACACCATCGAACCGAAAGTGGGCGTTGCTTGGAAGACGCTCTGTGGGGTGGCCATTGAGGTAGCTGTCCTCTACAGAGTTGAGGACCTCACTGATCAGTCGGTCACGATATCCTCTGAAACGCTGCACTTCCTTGTCCATCTCTTTTCTCATGATGCTTGCAGCCGTGGCCATGCCAACAATGGCAGGAATGTTTTCTGAGCCCGACCGCAATCCTCTCTCCTGTCCCCCTCCAATTATGATCGGGTTCACACGGTATCGCTTTTGTATATATAGCACACCGAGTCCCCGCGGCCCGTATATGTCATTGGAACTCAATGACATGAGATTGATGCCATCGCGTCTGACGTCTATGTCCACCAGCCCTTCTGCGGCAACGGCGTCAGTATGGAATGCAATCCCTCTCTCCGCCGCAAGTTCGCCAATCCGCCGTACTTCCTGAATCGTCCCAATCTCATTGTTCGCGTATCCGACGGATATCAGTATTGTGTCTTCTCTGATTCTCCGCTCGATCTTGTGGAGGCGAACACGACCATATTGGTCGACAGGCACCTTCGTCACTTCGAATCCGTTGGCAACGAGCCACTTGGCAAGGTTGTGAATCGAGATGTGTTCTATCTCTGAGATGATAATGTGCTTGCCCTTCCTCTTGTTTCGGAGAGCATATCCTATGAGCGCCATGTTATTGGACTCGGTCGCACCTGATGTGAAGACTATCTCGTCCGGGTCTGCATTGATGAACCTCGCAATCTCCTCACGGCTCTTTTCTAGTGCCTCCGTTGCCACATCACCCACATGGTGCAGTGACGAAGGGTTACCGAAGTGTTCGGCGAAATAAGGCAACATTGCCTCGACGACACGAGGATCCGTCGGCTTTGCCGAATGGTAGTCCAAGTATACGGTATTCAGTTCTGTACCCTCCTAGAACCGCATCGTGGCATCGGCTTCTAGTACCAAGTCATTCAGCGTCGCGGCTCCCACAACTCTCAGCCCGTTGATGAGGCGGACATCTTCTGACTCCCGCATTTGCATCGACGCCTCGCAGACGAACATCTCAATCCCCATATCAACGCACTTCTTGATTATCTCGTAGACACTGGGAAATGCTCCAAGCCCAATACTCTGAAATCTCCTCTCATCCAACACTCTCAGGGCTTGACCCGGGAAGTACACCTTGGCATCAATATCCGTCATCTTTGCTGTCTGTGACAGGACAAGAGGCGAATACTGACGTTCTGGATTGTCGCTCGTCTGAACGGACAGGATTGCAGTCATTGTTTCACTCCTCATTTCGTTCTTCGGATGAGGAATCTGTGGACACCGTCCTCAAGCCTCTCGTACCTGACAAGCTCGTGTCCTGTCCTCTTGACAAACCGTTTCAGGTCCTCGTCCGCAGCTGGATCGTCAGCCAACACCTCAAGTATCTCTCCCACCTTGATCTCGTCGATGGATTCTCTTGTGAGGAACAATGGTTGTGGGCAGTATAGGCCTATGCAGTCAAGGGTCTCAGCAGGCTCCTCACTCATCCTAAATCACCTAACTATGGTTAATCTTGGTTACAGTCTGAATCTTATAACACTATCTGTTTCGCACCATGCGGCGAGATAATCTTTCCCTTATGAGCTGCGCTCCACGTCGACTGACCAGCTACCATCATCCATGACATCCAAGACGACACTGGGGAGGCGAGCGAACATACCTTGTCCAGAGATAACTGTGTCCTGATAGGCGCCCGTCAAGGCAATGACGACATGTGAGTTCTGCAAAGACTTGATTTCGGGGATTGGGATGCCCTCTCTAATACAGGGTGCTCTCGTTGTGAGAGGTATAAAGTCCTCTGTGAGGAGAACTCTGTCTAGATTCTTGAGACAGAACTTCGAGATTTCGCCGTCCGAGTCACATGTCATGTCGACTAGCCTGACTGTACTCCGGGGGCGTCCGCGCAACCTAGTGACAGGAATCACAGGGAAGTACTGATCTACAATCAGATGGTCGATGATGCTATTAAACACGCTGAACTCGCCAGTGACCAAGTAACGCGGTTTCAGAAACTCAGTGTTGGATGGAGGGGGGTCTATTCCCAACTCAGCCAGTCGCTGTCGTGCAGCAACCACCAGCATCCCCAACATGACCTCCCGCTGTACCATTGACTCTAGTGTCTTGCCGTGATCTTCACCCTCCACCGATGAGAGGATCCCTTCAATCTCCTCGACAGAGTTGGCAGACCGCAGTCGTGCCACGAGCGATTTCACTGTTCTCTCGGCATTGGGCGTTGTTGGTGGCGTGGAAGGGTACACAGACCGCACATCAATGATCTTGACCACGACCATGCTGGATGGTGCCATGATGTACCTCCCGGACTCGACGATGAACCCACGAGGAATCTCCTCGGTGCTTGCCTCCCGAAGCCCCTCCGTGACGCCCCTCATGAGATTCTCTGCATATGCTTCAGGAGTAGTGGTGGCACCAGTTCCCGTGTAATCAACAGGAATCCCTCCACCGATGTCTATCACCTCTAGGCTGTCGAGTCCTTGTTCTCTCAGTTCGAGATACACTCTGGCAATCTGTTCTCCGAACTGTGCCAATGCCGAAGTTTCCTGAACTTGGGAGCCAGGATGCATCATCACAGTCGTGGCTGTATCCGTAAGGCTGCCATCTGTCAGTGTCTGTGCAACCTGCTTGACCTCATCAGCTGCAAGCCCAAACTTGGAATGTCTGCCTGTGGCATGCGACCAATGCCCGGGGACTGTTGAATAGGCCTTCAGCCTAAGAGCAATCTCTGGTCGAGTAGTCCATGGGTAATCTACGATAGCTGTGAGGTCAGCGACGGAGCCTATCGTAATCACGACTCTGTATCTTTTCCTCACTGCTCGCTCGGCTAAGTGAAGATAGGACTGCGTCTTGACGCCGTCGCACACAATGAGCCTATTGTCAAGACCGTCTAGCGAGAGGACGAATTTCAACTCATTCGAGGATCCCACTTGGAGACCGTAGTTGGAACGAGCATGCAGGAAGGTTCGAAGGAACAATCGATAGGCACTGACCTTCACAGGGTAGGCGAGAAGGACGGCCGCGGCGAGGCCAACCTTACCGATGGCCGCTCGAAATGCCTCCTCTACACGTCTGGCTCTCGCGGCGACTAGGTAGGGGATGCGAAGATTGAACGAGCCCGACAGACCAGCCTTCTCTATGACTCGGACAATCGGAATCTCAGCGGACTCGAATTGAATGGTGAGTTGTCCCGCATCGTTGATGCCGAGGAATTCTAGGTCACCTCTTCCTATCCCATATACTAGCGCTAGCAGATTGGTGTTCCATTCCTCGGCCATGACCTGCACAGCTCTTGATTCTCTTGATGTGACACGACACGACCTCATCACTAAACGCATTTATAATAACCTACACTCCTGAACCATAATGAGCGGCGGCGAAGAGTGCAGAGTTGCCTTCATGTGGGATGACTCCTTCGAGCAGTTCGATAATGGCATAAATCACCCTGTCCGTCGTGGTCGCTTCAGAGCCGTTAGGGACTATCTCTGGGATCAGGGGCTTCTCGGGAACGGACACACCCTTGAGATACGTGCCGAGCCGCTCCCGGAAGAGCTTCTCAGGATTGTTCACACGACCGATTATATCCAGATGGTGCGTCAAATCTCCGAAACTGGTGTCGGTGACATCGACATAGACACTCCTGGATTTGTTGGTATCTACGACACCGCGAGGAGCCTGTGTGGGGGCACGACGACAGGCGTAGACGCGATTCTCAACGGAGAGATTGATCACTTTGTATCTCCCACTGGCGGTTTTCATCATGCCTTCCCTGACCATGGTGGCGGGTTTTGCGTCTTCAATGACATTGCAGCATCGGTCTGCCTACTCCAGAGTCGCGGTGTGAATCGTGTTCTCATAGTGGACCTCGACGTTCACCATGGAAACGGTATCCAGCACTATTTCTATGACCGCTCTGATGTCATGTACGTGTCAATTCATGAGGACCCAGAGTGGATGTACCCGCACAGTGGCAGGGTTGAAGAGTGCGGATCTGGAGAGGGAATTGGCTACACTGTGAACGTGCCGCTTCCGATGGACACGGGTGACAGCGGCTATCAGTATGCATTTGATCAAGTGGTGAGCCCACTCATGGAGTTCTTCCAGCCGGAGTTCATCTTCATGCTTCCGGGCTTTGATACGCACTTTCTTGACCCCTTGGCCCATATGGTCACGACCACCAGCACAGTTCGTTACACAACGACCAAGATTCATGCTGCGGCCCACAAGTTCAGTGACGGGAGGTTGGCCGTTGTTTCTGGAGGTGGATACCACAAGGACGCCTTGCGATGGGGGGTGGCGACTGTCATATCCGTCTTAGCAATGCTCCCGTACTCAGCGCCAGAGGAATCGCCTTCTCTGATGGAGGATAGAGAAACTTGGGATGAGATACACTCGGCAGTAGAAACAGTGAGGAACACCGTATTTACAATCCTCGGCCTATAGTGTGTCTAATAATGGAATGCACGAGGTCCCGCAATACAAACTATTTATTCTACCGTTTCACGGAGATAAGTGGGTAAATACTGCAAAGACAGCATGTCTGACCGTCGCCCCAGGTCGGATGGACATGGACCGGGTACTCTTTCAGGCAATGGTGGACGGCTCTGACGAGGGCATGGCAGTCATCAGTGAGGACCTCAAGGTAGTCTATGTCAATGCTGCTCTATGCAGCACACTGGGACTCAAGACCACCGACATATTGGACCACCACCTAGACGAGATATCCCCACTTGAGTTTCTCGCGAATCGTGTGGCTGAAAAGATGGCAGCGAAGACGTCCATTCCGTCGAGATCTGCACTGCGTGTACCCGGCGACGCCCTTGGGAAAGACGCAGACTGTAGGGTCGTTCTCGACTCTGTGCGAACTCCCAGAGGCATCTTCGTGATTCTGCGTTTTGATGAGGAGCACGCCACAGTGTTCTCCCGCCGCGAGGCAGACCTACCTTATGATGTGATTCTTGATACAGCGATCGATGGTGTTGCTGTTGACGATGTGAAAGGTCGTTTCACGTATGTCAATCGTGCACTGGCGGAGATGATTGGGCGGACTCGTGAGGAACTGCTCGGTCGACGGTGGGTTGAGTTCACCAAGGTGCAGGACGATGACTTCTTGTTTGAGAAGATGGCACTTCGGCGTGTAGGTGAAACGGAGCGGTATGAACTAGAGTGGGTGCGCCCGGACGGGTCGATAGTACCGACGCTCGTGTCCGCGTCCCCGTACTATGATGAACATGGCAACTTTGTGGGATCTGTGGCAGTCATCACGGACATCTCGGAGCTGAAAGAGGCTGAAGAAACGGTCAAGTTCTATCTCTCTCTGCTGACCCACGATATCTCAAATCAGCTCCAAGTCATTCTCACGAGCACTGGGCTGCTGGATAGCGAGTTGCCTGCCTCCTATGTCGATGAAGCTCGACGGGACATTACAGAGGCTCTGGAACGGTGCAACAGACTCATCACGAAGATAAAGCGTGCTGCCAAAATGCGTGACCTACCGATTGGAAACATTGACTTGACCTCAGTATTGAAGGAAAAGATTAAGGTGGTCGAGCGGGTGTACGAGGCAAAGGTCCATGTGGAGAACTTTGAGCGTCCCATCATGGTCCGTGCCAATGCTCTCTTAGGAGAGCTCCTCTGGAACCTGCTGGAAAACGCAGCTCGACACAATCCAAAAGAGGACAAACATATCTGGGTCAAAGGCTTCAGGAAAGACGAGTACTTCGGCATCTCAATTGAAGACAATGGGCCCGGTATCGGAGATGCCAAAAAGGCCATCTTGTTTGACAAGAGTAGGCGCTCGGGCGGCGTTGGACTCACACTTGTAACTCACATGGCCCGGGAGTGCGGGGGATGGATTGAAGTCCACGACCGTGTGGAGGGTAACCCTAGCCAAGGTGCGAAGTTTGTCCTCTACTTGCCCCTTGCAGAATAAGGTGTGGGAAGTCACGGAGTGGGGATTCCCCTAGCTCCGCAACTCTGTCAGATTCTTGATTCTGCGGTACAATCCCTCGTAGAAGTCACGCTTCTTGATCTTATTGATCCGGAAAAAGCTAGTGTTGATGCTGTAGAGCTTTCTTCGGATCTTTGCGTAGTCGTCAACGCCCTTCTCGAGGACGTATTCCTGCAGTACGTTTGTGACCTGTTCAGGGAAGTTGTCAATATACTGGCATCGGTTCAGCTGAATGTGAAACAATGTACTCCGCAGTATGTCTTCTCTGCTAATACTCCCTACTGACATAGCATCGGCCCCATTTATGACATAATCTCAATCATGACTTAAAATGTTCTAGAAAATCCGCCCGCCATTGGTTCCTCGTCTTTAACTTTTCGTGATCTATCAGTGAAGATAAATCCCGCATTGCATCTCTGCTCACACGTCTGAGAACAATGAGAATCGCCTCAATTATCGACATCAGTCTTGTGGATGTGCCAGGGATACCAGTCACCGTGATCTTTACGGCTGGCTGTAACTTTGACTGTCCCTATTGCCAAAATGCAGAGCTGATTCCCCGGGACTCTGGCGAAGAGATGGCTCCTGAAGAGGTGGTACGCCGCACTCAAGGTTTCCTCTCAGAGGGATTCTGTGTCACGGGCGGAGAACCTACGATTCACGGAGATTTGCCTGACCTATTGGAAGCGCTGAGAGGCCAAGACCCCCGCCATATCAATCTCAACACACAGGGGTCGGTACCCAACATTCTTCGGAGATCCTTGCCGTTCTTGGACTCGGTCTGGTTTGACCTCAAGGCGGCACCCGGTCGCTATCGGGATGTGGTGCGCACGAGATCGAATCCGTGGCCCCGCATAGAGGAGAGCCTTCGTCTTCTCTTGGACTCTTCTGCCAAGGTCTGGCCAAGGACCACCTATGTCGGTAATCTCCTCACTCCTGAGGACATTCGTGAGATCATGGATGTGTTAGTAGAGCTCGGCTTCTCGGGAGAGTATCTCGTACAGAACTACGTGGACTCTCAGGGAGTTCGCCCGTCCGAGGCAGAGCAGCTCAGAGTTCCCTCGGCAGACGAGCTGGATGACGTGGTGCGCAACTCGCCTCGGGGCATAAGGGTTCGCCTTGATTGGCGGTAGCATGCTGCGTCACCATGGCACTAACACAGGAAGTCTTTTCACAGACATGTGCCACGAGTGATGACCATGGGAACGTACGTTGAGGAGATTCCTTTTTCGCGGGGAGAGGCGAGAGCAAGAGAATGTCTGGGCAAGTGGGAACAGGATCAGGGTCTGAAGTTCGAGCTCGTAAAGAAAGGTGATTACTGGGTTCACATAAGACACAAGACTCTCCACTTTGTCATCACTTTCTTGCCAAATGCTGTGAGAGTTGAGGGATGGGTGCAAGATATTGTCAAGTATTCCCTCAGCCCGAAGGCCATAGTGGGTCTATTCGCACGGCGCAAAGGATGGCGGATATATCAGACTCTGAAGAGTGCGTTGTTGAGGGCCGATTCGGAGTCATGACCAGTTGAAGTTGTCATGGGTGGCGCGAGTCCTGCCTGAGATACCACAAGTCATCGCAATGCTTATGCTGTCCTAGCAAGAGCTGACGATATCTTGCTGACCAGTGTCATTTGGCCTGCGGGATATCCAGAAGAGATCGTATCATAGGCGTTGTCCATGGGTCACGAGCGGCGGCTGACAATCTAGACAATCCTGCGCATTGAGGACTAGGGAACCCCATGACATGACATCGCCAATGTTCTCCAATACTCTATCATTATACATACCTCCTCCACCAGCTCACTGATGTCATCACCACAATCTCTCCCCATCATGTTGTCAGTATCTGCTGCTGCTCGTCGCCTTGGTGTGTGCAAAGACCATCCGCCGCTGGGACGCAGCAGGTCAACCCTATTATCTTCGTACTTGAATGTGTGGAGTTCAAATAGTGCGAGTGGGAACAGATGGTCGAAGATTACCTCTGTTGTCCTCACTGTGGGAGTGAGCTCCACGCAGATGTCAACGCCGTGAGGAACATCATTGAGGTTCAACAGTCCAGTACCGTTGCTGGGCGGACAGGGACCTAGTCCCCAAGACTGTCCAAATTACAATCAACGGTCCTGCAGGTGTTGGTTCTGCTTTGGCACTTGTCACAACGATGTTCGGTGGACTCGGTCAGCTCGCGTCGGCTTGGTTCAGCAACTCGATCCAGATTGTCCAGCTTTGGATATCGATGATGAATCCAGTTGAATGGGCCGCATTTATTGCAATCACGGGATTGGAAGTCATCATTGCAATAATCACTGCGGGGGCTGAGCCTATGGTTCGGCTTCAAGCAGGAATAGCATCTACGGTGATAAATACGGCCGTGATCGCAGTATCTGACTACAACGACAACAATGATGTGCCGTGCCAGTCGGTCATGGAAGCTATTAGCCAATTGTCCTAACCAGCAATGACAAGAACAGAGGTGGCTTGGCATAGGGGACGGATGATGTATGGAGTCTACTGATATGCCCTCTGGCCAAGCTGCCGATTCTCTTCTTTCTCAAGGTGCTGGCGATATTGCAGTTCACACGTTTCGGGTATGGAGCCGGGGAATTACAACGTATGCCGCCGTTGCAGCTATGTTCCTCGTGACGTATGAGATTCTCAAGATTTCATCCATGTGGTTCCTCTTCGGGGAATTAGGTCTCACACTTGTCCCGGTAGGTACGACTCCGCTTGCTAACATGGACTCGTTCAGAACGTTTGTCATGATTGTGACGTATTCAATCAGTGCCATGTCGTATGGGCTTAGCCTGACGGCCTTGGCCGTGACACTCATGCTAGTGGGACTGCCGATCGGGGCCTTTGCAATTGGAGCAATGATCCATATCACAGGCGACATTTCTAACACAACCCAACGCAGGTCTTTTTGGGCCGGCGTCATGAGAGCAAGGCTCCGTCTTGTGGAGCTGACGGGGGTCTTCATCGTGACAGGTATCATTGCCGGTGTCTTCTTTGTTCCCTTGGCTGTGCTCTCGCAGGCGGCAACTGGTGCCGGAGTGTCCGCGGACGCTGCACTGTATGTGCTACTCGTGCCCTCGGTCACGCTTGCGGTCATTGGCCTGTATGTGCTCGCACGTCTGCTGCCAGCGATGGCCGTTGCGACCAGAGAGAATCTTGGAGTGCTGGCAAGCGTCCGGAAGGCATGGGATCTCACGCGGCGAAATGTGATTCATGTACTTGGAAGCGCCGCCCTTGTGAACCTCGTACTGGGATTGGTTGCATTCGCGGAGATTGTATTGGTGGCGGTTCTGCAACTGGTCGGTCTTGTTGTAAGTACAATAACGATTACCATTGTCATCACAATTGTCAATCTCCTGTTCTTCTCGTCCGTCCATTTTGTCTATCAGTCGTTACTGTACGATGATCTGACTGCGAGAGAGCGGCTGTTACGAAAAGACGCTAGTGAGGCCGCATCTGACGGAGCATTGTGGTAGTCGTCTTTCCCACAGACAAGGTTTTAAAAGAGGTGAGCCAGACCAGACTCTGAACTCTCAGCAGTAGTTGGGAGCTCTTGGAGCGTTTCAGAGCATGTTTCGCACGCAAAGCATGGATTATGACCGGGCGATAACAGTCTTCTCACCCGAGGGCAGGCTCTACCAAGTGGAGTACGCAACAGAAGCCGTTCGGCACGGCCCGTTGGCAGTGGGTGTCAAGGCCGCTGACGGTGTTGTTCTTGCTGGAGAGAAACGTGCCCCACATCCATTGGTGGATGTTGACACGCTGAAGAAAATCCTGTTGATTGACGATCATGTGGGAACTGCCATCGCCGGGCTTCATGCAGATGCGCGCAAACTTATTGACCAGGCCCGTGTACAGGCCCAAGTCAACCGCCTCAGCTACGACGAGCCAATCTCAATTCGGGCGCTTGTGGTGGACATATGCGACACCAAGCAGGTCTACACACAGTTTGGTGGAGTGCGCCCCTTCGGAGTTTCTCTGCTCGTCGGAGGAATTGACGATCAGGGGCCACAACTGTACACAACAGACCCATCAGGTTCTTTCTGGGGCTGGAAGGCCACAGCCATCGGCAAGGAGTCTGACGCTGTCAGGGACTTCTTCAATGAGAAGTACAAGGATGGCTTGGACATGGACGGCGCAATGAGGTTGGCGCTTCAAGGCCTGCTGAAGGGCACGGGTGATGAGAAGGAGACCGACCCAGCCAAGAAGGCGCGTCTTGTCGAGATTGGCCGAATTGACATGACTGACAAGGTGTTCCGGATACTCTCTCACGATGAGGTCAAGTCCCTGATCGAGGCAGTACTGGCCGAGTGATACTGAGCCAGTGGTTTCATCTCTTGCACCGATTGACGAGATGGTCAACTATCATCCCTGCAATATCAAGACCCGTTACTCTCGACAGTGCGCTCCAAGAGGGCGAGGCATTTGCCTCGATGACGCAGGGTCCGTTTCTCGACTCCAAGATGTCCACGCCGGTGTAGTCCAGCTCGAGAACTTCCGCAGTCTTAATTGCGCACTCCTCGTATTCCTCATCCAAGTGCGCCAGCTCTGCCCTTCCGCCACCGTGAACGTTCGTCCGCCACTCGCCCTCCACCCCCTCTGGAAGGTACCGGTACATCGCTCCCACAAGCCTTCCACCAATAACGAACGCCCTGATGTCTCTGCCGGGCTTGTCAATCACCTCTTGAACGTAGAGCACCTGTCCCAGCTGATGAATGAACTTCATGGCGCGGTAGGTCAGTTCTTTGTGGCCCGCGCGTAATGATCCCATTCCTCTCGCGCCAATCAACGGTTTTATGACCACATCGCCGACTTCTTCGACGAACTTTATCGCGGCCTCCAGATTCTCTCCCACATAGGTCCTTGGGACGCGAATTCCTGCCTTGTGAAGTGCTGTCAGGGTGGCATACTTGTCCTTGGCCCTTCTAAACGAGTACGCCGGGTTCATTACATAGATACCTGCATCTTCAAAGTGTTCAAGAAGACTGATTCTGAATGTGATCTGGTCGCCGGTGCCGAAGCCAACGGTGCGCACAATCATGCCATCCATGTTGGAGATGTCCTCGTCGTCCAAGTGTATGAACCGGTTTGGAATCTCGGCTGCAACATCCGGAAGCCTGAACGGCTTGACCGTGTGGCCTCGTTTCTCCATTGCCTGAATCAGGCTTCTGGTTGCCCAGTTGTTCACATTTTCATGATAGCTGATGCCGAGAAACATGGTCCTATTCTCCACACAGGGGTCGGCACGATTCCGCACGGACTGAGGCCACGTTGCGTCGCTTGACCGAAGCTGCGATTCTTCCTCTTACGTCTTATGACCGCATCACCGTGTTCCCGGCAGGTTGTGTCCTTAAGCATTGAGGCCCGGAGCTATGACATAACGTGTCCGCGGTACGACACAAGCTGATCCTCATAGATTGGAAAGTCCATGACGAACGAGTTAAACTTGAAAATCGGCACGACAGGGACACCGGAGTGTAGCACCACATTTTCTACAAGCCAAGTGACGAGTACGGGGTAGAGTGTGTAAC
>Ga0164310_10000207_pt1 | contig 30351 bp, 21 predicted proteins | sample GuaBasSedimGuay1_FD_121795 | JGI IMG/M metagenome (GOLD analysis project Ga0164310, IMG submission 121795) | Subseafloor sediment microbial communities from Guaymas Basin, Gulf of California, Mexico - Guay1, Core 4569-9, 0-3 cm | ecosystem: Environmental > Aquatic > Marine > Hydrothermal vents... | reverse complement strand
GTCCAATCCATAACAATAAGCAGTTAATTCATGAATTTTTTCGAAATCACTTTTTACTGCTTGTCGTATTTTTAACGGCATTTTCAACACTTTAGTCTTAGAATGGTTTTCTGGCATCCTTCGAAGCTTTTTCCCACAACTCACGAGAACTTAATTTGAATGTTTGTGCTTTCTCCTCGAGGTAAGAATAGACAGTGCCATGCTTTGAGCCACCAATAAGCATCTCTATTGCTTCTTTCGCCACTCGCAACCGGTCATGTGTCCCGATTATACCTACGGTATTCCCAAAGACAGAAATTTTGGTACCAGTTGTTTCTTCAATAATTTGTCGCGTTTTCCCTTCACGCCCGATTATTCTCCCTCTAAAACGTCGTAACTTGTTTGGATTATTTCCTAGAAGATATTTTAAATTAATAATCTCGAGATAAATGTCATCATCTAAGAGAGTAAAAGCCGCTTCTGGGTTAAATCCTCGACCTACTGCTTGCACAAAGTCTCTCGCTTTAAAAATGAGAAAAGGATCCTTCAAATTTGCTGTTGAACTAATGAGCACCTCACCTGAGGAACTGTCAATCTCAATATCAACACCTGTTAGTTTTTCCAAACGGGATTTTACACGTCCCTTCGGACCGATTAATGCGCCAATTCGATTGTGAGGGATTGTTACTAGAAACCGACTTATATCTTCCTCTGTAAATTCTTCATCATCTAATGCTTCTTGGTCTGTGAATTCTTCTTCTTCTTCGTGAAAGTCCAACAGCTTTTTCCTCCAGTCAAACCTTTTTTCATTTTTCTATTTTTAATGATTTTGTATCACTATCACTTAATTGTTTTCAAGTTTATTTAATTATGAAAGATTTGATGCGTGGTGAGGGAGGTTCTCCAACAATTTCTTCAAAAAATGCATCATTTTCAATTATTGGTACATCAAGTGCTTGGAAAAAGTGATTAACATTCTTAATGTCTCTATAGAGAAAAGTCAGGGATAAGGGATGCTCCAAAAGCACTGCTTGTGAAATATCAATAAAATAAATTTTTGGCGTATAAATTATATTGTATTCCGAAAGATCTGCATGAACCAGTCTTGCCTTATGATAGAGTTTTTTGATGTTTTCCAGCACTTCTTTGTAAACTTTCTCTGCTTTTCGAATTAGTTCATCTTTAAGAAGTGGATATGGAATGCCATTTTTGCCAATAAATTCCATGACAACAACATCTTTGACACAGATAACCGGTATTGGTACAGACACAGAGGCTTTGTATGCTCGCGAGAGATTTTTAAACTCTTTTTTTGCCCAAGCGTAGACAAACGAGCGTTGGTCACGTTTTATTTTTGCAAACCGTGGATCTCCCAAAATATACATTTGAAGCCCTTTGAAAATATTCGTGGAAGTGCGGTAGACTTTAATTGCAACTTCAGAGCCATCAGCTGTATAGGCATGATATACATTAGCTTCTTTTCCAGTCGAAATAACACCCGTCATCGTTTCAAAAACATTTTTCTGGCGCATCTTGAATAGTGTTGTTCGTGTTTCAACGTCTAAAACCGACTCAGCAACTTTTTGCTCATCGCTATCTTTTAACTTCTGTTTTTTCTCGTCAATCCGTTCTACTTCTAACCGGTCGATGTCCTTCAGCTGTTTATCTATTGCAGCATTGTCTTCGAAACCCAAAAAATCCTCTTCTAGCTCATCAGATGGTGGTGCTTTTGCCCGCTTTCGTTTTTTTGTCAAATTGCTACTCCTCCTGTCATATGCAAACAATGTACTTTACACGCAAAGTGAAAACTCGAGACCATTAATTGTTGTTTCTAACAATAACTAGTTTAATCTAAAGAGATATAGCCCTTATCTTCTAACCAATTTGCTTGATTTCGATTATAACGATAAACTAAATCTGCACGAGTATCTTCTTGTAAGCCGTACCACGGCATCACACTAACTACATCGTTTTGTCTGATCCACAGACGTTTGCGATGCTTTCCAGGAATGCGCACTGTTCGCGTTTTTCCATCTGTGCATCTGACTTTTATTCTGTCGGCTCCAAGAATTTGTGTTACAATACCCAAAACTTCGCCCTCTTTTGGCAATCTCACTCGTATGTGCTCTGGTTGCCCATCTGCACCGGTAATTTGGAAGGAGGTGCCTTGTTCTTGGCGTGAGCGATAGGATCTTTTTTGTCCTTTCTTAGGTTTTGGTTTTCTTTGACTTAAATTTTTCACAATCCTTTTTATTTTTCATTAAATCATTTGTGAGTCCTATATTAAAAAGTCTTTTGATAAAAAAGATAGTTCATTAACCAAATTATACCATTCTCGAGCACATTTATTGCATTTCTTTTTGTAAAACATAACTTATTTATAAGATAGAACAATAAATAAAATTATAATCGAAAGTAATGGTAATTCAATTCATATATTCAACAATACTTAGTAAGTATATTGAGGGCAATTAATTGAGTTTATCTGGAAGAGGCTTCTCAGAAGAGAATGAAATAGAAACAACCCCAAACATTTATCTTAGCAAATTGCTACTTTTTTCAGATGACATTAAAACACTTGCCCAACAATTAAGAAATTGGTCAGAATCTGCCATCAACGTTAATTGTTTAAACACTATTGGAATGTACCCTGTAATTTCAAAAGTTCAAACACGTTTAGGCACTTTATGCATGTCCATTTGGTTGATAAATAATGAAGCCCGTTTTGACCTCTTTCGTGCAGCATATTTCTCTGGGGTTTGCCATTCAATTATCGTCACAAAAAACCCCTCGGATATTGAATTGGTCAGAGGATTAGCAAGCATTGCCCCAAAAGGAATTCCCATCACTTTTGTAGCTATGAACCAAGAGCAAAATTTCAATAGAGAAGTAGTTAATCGAACAATAAATAACCTCAATGTTTCTGATCAATCAAGGAACATTTTCTATAAGAAAATTAATTCCCTGGAAGAAATTTCCTCGGTTTTTGAAATCATCGGTCAAAAAATTGCCCAAGATATTATTTCCGGGGAGTATCATACCTTCATTTCCAACAGCAACAAACCAGCCAATATTTACAAAATTTTTAACAAGAATACTTTTGAAAAGGTCAAAAATTTAGTTATGAAAATTGGGTATGAATTATTACCTGATGGCATTGTGCTTGTCCACGATAAAAAATTCACTTTTGAGGTTGATTTTTACCGGAATCAAGTCAAAGCTAACATCACTCAATGCCTTAATTGTCCCAAACCCTGTAAGCACTATCGAAAACTTTGTGTTGTGGAAGAAAAGAAAGGATATTCAAATTACTTGCAATTTGACAATTTACAAGCTTTAGCCATTCTTTATGCTCTTCATGATGGTAGTTTCTATTCATTGAAAGGGGGCAAACCTAATGAAGACATTGCCTATCAATTAGAACGCCTTTGGTCGCTTTATGAAGTTAATTGCCCTTATCTTAAGGAGGAGAGAATATTGGAAGAAAAAACAAAGAAACAAAAGCGAAAGAAAAGGCGATAGAAAAGATTAACCCAACATTAATTTTTACGCGTTCTTTTTGCTCTATCCTAAGTTTTAAAATAGCTGTAAAAGTACGTTAAATGAACAATTAAAAAGAATCTTTGAAGCAGTAGTTCAATAATCAAGATGTTGTGATTTGATATGAGTATCCAAGAGGAAACAGTTATTCCCTTTATTGTAGATAGAAAAGACATTCCTCTCGAAGCAGAACTAGCTTTTGTTATAGGAGTGGTTGGTGATAAGATAAAAAAAGGTGGACTTTTTAAACGGACAAAAGAACGTTTAACACAAGTATCGAAATTCTATTGGCGCCTTTATTTTGATTCTGTGCAGCAACGACTTGTGGTTATCGATTCTCTTGGAATATATGGTGGAGGTACATCAGTTAATGACCTTTCTCTTTCAAATGTTATTGCCCATCTAAAAGCGGTCCAAGATGCGTCTACTTTAAAAGCTTTTACCAATAATTTACAGGATGCAAATGATACATTAATTTTAAACACACAAAATTATCCACTTTTTAATCACAATTTCTCAAAATCCACAATAACTCTGGCAAAAACTGCGAGTGAATTAGGGCGTATCGACAAACCATTGATTTTGCCCAGTTTTGAGGATAGCATTAATGCTGAAGTAATAACCTATTTGAATGAAATCCCCCAGTTCTCGGAAATTAAAGAACGATTTCAAGAGCTCGCTCGCCAATGGTTAGCAGAAATTAATTCGGAGATTGAGAACATCGAAAGAACATTTACATCAAGAATCCAGAGCAAACAAGAGGAGGTTCAAGAACGCATTGAACGCTACAAAGAGCGTTTAGATGACATAATCGATTCTCAATTAGAAAAAGCTAACCAAGCGATTTTTCGAGAGCTTTCGAAGTTTGAATCCAGTACACTTGGTCTAACAGGAATGATCAATCCCATTCAAGAACATGCACGCAAAATATTAAACGACATCCCTTCTATTGAAACACCAAAATTCCGTGAGAATATGCAATCTTTTTTGTCCAAGAGCAAAGGGCAAATTGATAATATCGCTAACAAAGTTAAAACTCTCGAAAATGACCGGAAAAATCTTGCAAAGGCTTTGAATGAAATTACGAAAAATTTTGAAGAGGGAAAACAAAAAGCCATTACTGAGTATGAGGTTAAGAAAGCCAATGCTGAAAACGAACTAGACGAACTTCGCATGCAACGGGACCGCTCTCTTGGGGATTTACTAGAGATGAAAGACAGGATTAAGCAAAATACAGATGAGCTTTGTAAAAAAATGGATGCCGTTGTCAAGAATCGCAAGGAAATGATAAATAAATCAGCTTTTTCTATAAGCGGCAACATTCCTCGCTCGATTTTGCTTTCTCTTTATTTAATTCGGTTTCAAGATAAAAAAGAGACCCGTTATTTTGTTATCCCACCATTAACTAAACCACGAGGAGGATCTCGAATTGATTATCCAAATGCCGACCGAGACTCCGCCCTGATCGGAGGCAAAGAGGTTGCGGATAAACTTGCAGAAGAATTGGTATTTAACAGGAAATTGAAACAATCCTTTGACAACTTGCGAGCAACAAATCTTCTTGCAACAGGCGAATTTGCCGGGGCTGTCAAACAAGGACTCGAATATCTGCTTACGAACAACATCATTTCTAAACGAACATATAAAAAGATCAACGAATTGTTGACCAATTTAATGTTTTAATTTTGAGGTAGAAAAATGAACAACGAAAGCTATATTGCTATTGTTGGTGGCATACCTGGGGTAGGAAAGACTACTGTAATTAATGAAGCATTAAAAATTGCACGAGCAGAGAATTTCGACATCTCTGTAATTATCTATGGAACTGTTATGATGGAAATTGCTGAAAAAAACTATAATGTAAAACACCGAGATGCTATGCGAAAGCTTCCACCAAGAGCCCAAAAGGAGATTCAACGCCAAGCTGCTTTAGAGATTGCTGAAAGAGCCAAAGGGAAAGTGGTTATAGTAGACACCCATTTTACTATTAAAACCGGTATAGGGAGCTTTCTTCAAGGCATTCCTTCCTGGGTCTCAGAGGCATTTCATCCGAAACTACTGGTTTTAATCGAAACTACTGCTGAAGAGATTAAAAAGAGGCGGGAATTAGACACAAGCCGTGCACGAGACGAAGATTCACTGGACTTGCTTATGGAACACCAGCTTCTAAACAAAATAGTTGCGGCCTCTATCGGGCAAAAAACAGGTGCACTACTTTTAGTTATCCCAAACAGACAAGGAAAAGCAACCGAAGCCGGAAGAGTTCTTTTCGAGAATTTAAAAGCCATGAAGGCTTGAACGCATATTTTTCCTTTTAACTTTTTCTTAAAATTTTTTTATTACCTTTTTTAAATTAAAACCTAAAGTATTTTAAAGAGTAAATATTATATGACCATATAATAAACGATTCACGTGAGTTGATCGAAATGACTGGAATTTGGTTTATCGGTGCTTATGGTGCAGTCGCAACCACAACTTTGACAGGACTTGCTGCTATTAAGAAGGGTGCTGCGCCACGAGTACAAGCAGGAATAGTCACAGAAAGTCCCGAATGCGATCCCATTCGAAGTAAGTTTCCCTTAGATGACATCAAACTTGGAGGTACAGAAGTGCGTTTTTTGGACAAGAACGCATTTCAAGCTTCAGAAAAGATTTGGGAAGAAAACTATCATTTTCAAAGACATTATCTAGATGCTGCTAAAAATGAGCTTTCGAAGGTTTATGCTAAAAAAGGGACGGCAATTAATTGTGGACCAGGTGTACAGGCTCTTGGCAACCTGCAAACACTCGAGGCTGATGGCTTAACACTCCCTGAGATAGTAGGACAATTGATGAAGGACTTTGAGAGTTTTAAGAACAAAAATGGCGAAGTCGTCATGATGAATGTTGCATCAACAGAACAGCACATACCACTCAGTGAAGAGCATCAATCGCTAGATGCCTTTGAAGGATTAATCGACGAAAATAAAGTCGAAAAAGTAACTGCAAGCATGCTCTATGCCTATGCCGCATTGAAGCTGAAAATACCTTACGGAAATTTCACACCATCACATGGAGCAACTGTTCCGGCAATTCGTGAATTAGCCATCAAAAACAAAGTGCCCCATATGGGCGATGATGGAAAGACAGGCGAAACGCTGATGAAAACAACGCTCGCACCAATGTTCAAAATGAGGAATCTCAAGATCCTTGGTTGGGCTGGGTTCAACATCCTCGGGGACGACGATGGTGTAACACTAAGCAAAGATAAGAACAAAGAAAGCAAGATCGAAAGCAAAGACAAAGCAATCTCAAGTAGTATTGGTTATTCTCCATTCTCTATTACGGAAATCAAATATTTCCCACCCCTAGTTGACCACAAAGTTGCTTGGGACTATATCTCATATCGCGGATTTCTTGGAACGAAAATGGCGTTGCAATTCACATGGCATGGAATTGACTCTATTTTAGCAGCACCAATAGCAATCGATATCGCTCGATGCCTTTTATTCGCTAAATCCAGAGGTGAATTTGGCGCTATTCATGAATTGGCTTTCTTCTTCAAACACCCAATTGATGACATCATCGGTGATACCTTTAAACAATATCAAATTTTCACCGATTGGGTTCATGAAGGAAGAAAAATCGAGCTTTCAAAGATGCAAGCAAAAATCATTACAGAGTAAAGAAACAGAAAACAAAAGAAATAATTTACCCCTTCTTGGGGGAATACTTTTCCTTTTTTTTAAGCTGCATTGCCAAACTTTATTTCATATCTTTTAAAAAAATTTAAACAGCCTTTTATTTATCCAACATGATGGGAAAGCTGAATGACAGATTTAAACGCCGAAAAGCCACCAGAACAACTAACTTTACAACAGATCAAACTACAATTACAATCAACAAATCCCTTTGAACGATTTAATGCAGTTCTCTACTTAAAAGATATGCAAACACCAGAAGTTAATGACCTTTTAAAGACAATTATTAACAAGGACCCTGACTATATCGTTTGTGAACTGGCACTCCTTCTTTTATTCGATAAACAAGACAGACAATTATTTGAGATTGTTAAACACCTTTTTTTTGACACTTCTGAACATCGTTATTTACGCGCACGAGCCATTTGGATTGCCGGAAAATTACAAACAAAAGAAGCTTATCAAATCCTCTTGAAAGCCTTAAATGATACTAGTGAAGAGGTTAAGTATTGGGCGATAATTGGGCTCCAAAATTATAATTTCAAATCGATCCTCGATCAATTGTTAAAACTACTGACATCTAGCAGGTCTCAAATGATTCGGCGTGCAGTTATTTGGCTTCTGGGGAAAGTTCAAGTCCGACCGGCGAGAGTAGCTCTTGAAAAAACCTTGCAACAAGACACAACCGCCACAAATAGAATGCTTGCAGCATGGGCACTCCATCGAATAAAAGCTATTGAATCTATCCAAGTCCTTTGTAGAGCCCTCGAAAAAGAATCCTTTGAACTTGCGAAAAGAGAAATCGTTTTTGCTATCGGTAATATCTTACAACACCATTTAAATAGAAAAGAAGAGATCGAAGGATTTGAAAAAATAAAGGACATAGCAGTCCGTATTCTCAGCCGGACCTTATTGCGAGACCAATCCTACATTGTCCGGCGAGTGTGTGCAGAAGCGTTGGGAAAATTGACTGATCAGCGTACTGTGCCAAATTTAGTTGAAATATTAGGAACCGATACAAACCCCTTCGTTCGTCGAGAGATTATTCTTTCCTTGGGAAAAATTGGCGACCCATCTGTTAAAGAAGCATTAAAAAGTGCCAAAAAAAGCAACTACAAGATTGTTTCTGAAGCAGCTTACCAAGCATTGCAGAAGCTTCGTGAAAATTAAAAAGGTGTTTGAAACGTTCATTTTATTTTTAATAATTAATTCAGTCAAAATAATTTTATAAAGGAAAGGGTAGTATTACAGTAAGAAAAATTGTGAGAAGAAGAACATGCACCCAATTTTCCGACTATTCCATCACATGACACGAAAAACTTGGTTCGCATTAGTAGTTGTTATTTTTGCTGCAATGCTCGATTCAATCTTTACGCTTTTAACGCCTTGGGTGGCGAAAAACATCATTAATCTAATTTTCGAGTCAGGCGATTTCACAACCCAGCTTCATGCTTTGAAACTTTGGGTGCCGGTATATATCGGGATTGGCTTTTTTGCGTCGATTTTTCGCTTCCTTCAGCGATATATCAATGAATATGTTTCACAATCAGTCATCTATGACATTCGAAATACTCTTTATGCGAAAATTCAGAAACAATCCATCGACTTTTTCGACAGGATCGAAACGGGGCAATTAATCTCGAGAGGAACAAGTGACATTGAAGCAATTCGAAGGCTTTTAAGTATCGGCATGCGGATTTTTTTACGCTCCATTTGTTTGTATCTGGGTATTTTTGTTATGGTTGGCTTGATGGATTGGAAATTAATGCTGATTCTCACAGCCCTGGCGCCGGTATTGTTTATAATCATGTTTACATATGCAAGAAAGATCCGACCATTAATGCGCAAAATTCAAAACAAATTTGGTGATATGAATTCTGTTCTCGCTGAGAATGTATATGGCGCCAGTGTCGTCCGGGCTTTTGCAGCAGAGGATTATGAGTTCGATAAATTTGAGCGCGAAAATGAGCGCTACTTGCAAATGAACATGCAAATGGCTCGTTTACGAGCTTTTCTAACAACCATGTTTCCACTCATATTGGGTATAGGGTCATTTCTCTTGCTCTTTGTCGGAGGGAGAATGATTATCCTTGGTGGAGATATGGACATTGGACGGCTTATCGCTATCAACAGCTATCTTATCATGCTCCAAATGCCCACGCGTTTTATGTCCTTTGCAATCCTCCATTTCCAAGAAGGGAGTGCCTCTCTGAACAGAATTTTTGAGATTATTGACATGGAAAAGAAAATCCAAAATAAGCCCGAGGCAATACCCATGCCAGAGATCAAAGGAGCAATCTCTTTTCAACATGTTACTTTTAGTTATGTGGAAGGAAATCCCCCAGTACTGAAAAACATTAATTTAGAGATTAAACCGGGCGAAATAGTTGCCTTCTTAGGAACAACGGGTTCGGGGAAGAGTACAATTGTTAGCTTGGTCCCTAGGTTTTACGACCCTCAAGAAGGAGTGATAAAAATAGACGGCATAGACATTCGTGATGTGCTTGTGGAAACTTTACGACAGCAAATTTCTATTGTTCAACAAGAAGCTTTTCTCTTCGCCAAAACTATCCGGGAGAACATTGCTTTTGGCAAACCAGATGCCACAGAAGAAGAGATCATTCGCGCTGCCAAAATTGCTCAAGCACATGATTTCATTATGAGCTTTCCGAATGGCTATGATACTATTGTTGGTGAGCGAGGAGTGACATTAAGTGGCGGGCAAAAACAAAGACTGACTATTGCTCGTGCCTTGTTATTAAACACCCCAATATTAATCATGGATGACTCCTCGAGTGCTTTGGATTTTGAAACCGAATATCAATTCCAAAAGGCAATAAATGAATTGATCAAAAACCGAACCACGCTGATAATAACTCAAAGGCTCTCAACAATTAAATTCGCAACAAAAATAATTGTGATGGATAAAGGGCGAATAATTGAGGCAGGTACACATGAAGAACTGATGGCAAAAGAAGGATTGTACAAGTATCTCTACGAAACACAATTAATTGAACAGGAATTTGGACCAATTAAAGAACCGCTACAAGAAACAAGCAGCAAAACAACAACAGCAAAAGAAATAGCAGGAGGGCGAAAATAAATTGGGCTGGCATCGAGGCGGACACTTTAGTGCATTAATAGAAGATGATGAAGAGAAGAAACGTTTGAAAGTAACAAGTGATTGGACACTTGCAAAATGGATTCTAAGTTTTATCTTCGGTGAATATAAAGGATTAGCAATCGTTGCGCTGTTACTGGTTGCTTTTAGTTCGGTACTGGACCTTGTATCGCCCCTTATCATGAAATTCATTATTGATAACGTATTTAAAAACGCCACTAGTACTATTGCAGAATTAAAGAGACTTTTGTTAATCTTGACACTTGCACTCCTCGGAACAACAATTCTGACAGCAGTCGTGCAAATTTTCAGAACGATTTTACTCTATAAGATAGGCTATAATACTGTAAAAAAGATTCGTACTGACACTTTCCGACATATGCAAAGTCTTTCAATGAAATTCTTCGATAACCAAGAAGCAGGGCGACTGATTTCCAAAGTCACCAATGACTGCGATAAAATCAATGAATTAGTGAGTGGAGGGATAATTACTTCCTTAATTGACTTTATTACTCTAATTGGAATTTCCATTGTGCTCTTCGTACTGGACTGGCGTTTAGCCCTATGGTGTATGTTCTTATCGATTCCAATCACATTACTAATCAGTTATTTCTTCAAACGACGAGCACGAAAGGCCTATCGCCGAACAAGGAAAACAATTGCCACCGTCACTGCCAACCTCTCAGAGAGCATTTCCGGCGTTAAAATTTCCAAATCATTTTCAAGAGAGCAAAAAAACATCCAGGAATTTGCATCGATTAATGAAGAGAACCGGCAAGCAAATATGAAAGCTATTGGTGTTTTTGCCACAACTTTTCCACTCTTTAACTTCTTAGCAACAGCTGTCGTCGGATTCGTTTACTTCTATGCAGGCTACACAACTATTTATGGTTCTGTCGGGATATTATTTGCCATTCCTTTGGGAACCGCAATAGCTTTTACACAGTATGTCGGGAATTTCTTCAGGCCCGTTTTGAACTTGACGATGTTTTACAACACATTTCAGTCAACAATGGCTGCAACAGAACGGGTATATGATTTAAATCACAGCAACTCTGATGTTGTGGAGAAACCCACAGCCTATGATATGCCTGAAATTCAAGGGAAAGTGAAATTCGAAGGAGTCAATTTTAGTTACAAAGAAGGGGAGCCTGTATTGGAAGACTTTAATTTAGAAGTGCAACCCGGTGAATCGTTGGCGATTGTTGGACCGACAGGCTCCGGAAAAACAACGATTGTTAACCTGCTTGCAAGGTTTTACGAAATTCAAAAGGGGAGAATTACTATTGATGGGCATAATATACAAGACGTCACTCTTAAATCACTCCACAGACAGTTAGGCATTGTTTTACAAGACCCCTATCTTTTTTCAGGGACAATAGCAGAGAACATTATCTTCAATCAAAAAGATGTCAGTATGGACGAGGTAATTGAGACGGCAACAAAAGTAAATGCCCACGAATTCATCTCACGGCTACCAAAAGGATATGAAACAGAAGTCGGCGAGCGAGGAAGCAAACTATCCCTTGGTCAACGACAATTAATCTCCTTTGCTAGAGCTTTACTCCCCAACCCGAAAATCCTCATTTTGGATGAAGCAACCTCTTCAGTTGATGCATATACAGAATTACTCATTAAGAAAGCTTTAACTAAACTCCTTTCAGGGAGAACCTCATTTATTATTGCCCACCGACTTTCTACAGTCAGAAATGCTGACCGGATCATAGTTCTTAAGGATGGGAAAATTGTCGAAGAAGGCACAAATGCTGAGCTTCTCGCAAGAAAAGGAGAATATTACCGCTTGTATCAGCTTCAGTTCAAAAACCAAGAAAAGGATTTAAATGGAGAAAAGTTGCAAACAGAGGAATAAATAAATAACTGTGACAAGTATGATTGAGGAAAAAGACCGAACCCTTAAAGAACTATTGCCACCAGCCTATCTTTTGCCGCTTTTGTTTTCTTACCTACTCGAACATATCGCTTTATCTATCTACTGGATTTTTTTCGGCATCTTCCTCAGTGAGAAAGTAACGAACTCTTACCTCAATATCGCGATTGTTCTTGCTATTCCAGCGATTGTCTCAATTCTTGGCACAACTGTTTTAAGTTCTTTCTCCGATAAAACAGGGAAACGAAAGTTGCTCATTTTTATCGCAAAAGTACTCTCGATGGTTCAATATTTACTCCTCTTGTTTTTTAATAAAACCATTTGGTCTATCTTACTTATTTTAGCTATTTTTGGCATTTTCACACAAATTTACTATACACAACATAGTGCATTAATAACAATTATTTGCCCACAAAATAGAAAGGGGCAAGTGTCCAGTTATCAAGTCTTTTTTGCCAGTGCAGGTTGGATGATCGGCAGTGCCTTATCAGACATCATTTACGATTGGAAAGGAATTATTGGCACATTAAGCTTCGCGGCCGGATTTGCAATACTAGCGGGAATTCTTTCACTGTTTTCACCTTCCAAAGCAAAGGGTTCAATAATTGAACCACTTCTTGTCCCTTTACCAGAAGAATTCTTATCCACAACTGCAACAATAGAAGAAAAGGGAGAAAAGCCAACGGTTATGGAAAGTCGAGTTACCAGCGACATAAAAGAGGCAGAAAAATATGCATCATATTTTGACATTTTTAAGCGAAAAAATGTAGTCTCTCTTATTGTTGTTCTCGCAATTCTGGACTTCGGTTTCGGGCCTTTTAATGTTATCACTTCTGTCTACTTTAAAGCGGCTGGATTGTCAAATATGCTTATAGCAAAGTCCAATACTATTGCTACAGCCCTTGGAATGGTTATCTTACTCATTAGTGGTTCTATTTTGGATAGGACAAGTCGAAAACGAGTCTTCATTTTTTCAATACTAGCTTATCCAATTGTCTATACGTTAATATTTACTCTTTCCATGTATCCCATTGCACTCTTTATTGTTTATCTGTATCCATTATATGCATTGAAAGTTCCAACTGCCAACACTATTATGGCAGATTTAACAAAAGAAAATGAACGGGGGAGGGGGATGAGCTTGATACAAATGGAACAAGTCTTCTTTGGAAATATTGGAGCGATTTTTGGTTGCTATATAGCAGACATTTTTCCGGGGACGATATTACCAAAATATATTCCCCAAGGGATTTTTGTCATCCCGCTCTTCCCAATATTCTTTGGCTTATTAGCACTTCTATTAGCGTTCTTGCTTATAAAAGAGACCAACCCCCGTTATTTAGCGAAAATAGCCAAAATGGGAGCAGTAACCAAAGTTCTTGAGTAAAGCATCTTTCACATTGTAGGAGCATTTTCCACTACTTCATCGCAAGAAATTTCCCGAAGAACCTCTTTAATGATATCAGGAGGAATATGCATTTCCGAAGCAACTTGCATGGGATCAAAATGAGCGTTCTTTTTACGTTCACGTCCAAGAATAAGAGAGATTTCAGCTTTTAAGCGGTCAAAAGAATAGAAGACTTTTTGCTCTGTATCAAGTACCGCCATATAAATTGTGGGGAGAAATTCCCGCCGGACAATGGATGCTGCATCGGTGGGGAGGACGCCAAATTCCTTTGTAAGAGCCTCTAAATCAACTCGACCCCAAAGCTCATATTCATTATAAAAGTACGAACGAATGGCTTTAATTTTCGTAGCAGAAATAAAGACATCTTTGTTTATTGATTGCCCATCAATTTTACGGGAAATTAAGAGATTTTCGATGAGATAATCTGAAAGCGGTAAAGAGCGGTCTGTTGTAGAGAGAACCGTACGATCGAAAGTTCCTTTGGACTGAAGGTCGTAAATTATCCGACGCTTTGTTGTTCCAATAATTTTCCGGATTCGCCCATGGGAGACATAAGGAAGAGAAACCATCAAGTCCCATGCTTGACCAACCTTAGAAGAATTAATGAGTTTTAAGACGCGAGAGATGATCTTCGTGTATTTGGACTTCTTCATTTCAGCTAATTCCATGACTCGCAGAAAGATGGTCTCAAGTGAGTCCATATCACAACCAGCCATTCGATTTATTCCCGTTTTTACAAGAAGCTCAGTAATTATTGATTCAATGTTTTTTCTGGTTCTCATTAAGCGAATGAATTTTAGAATGGCAGAATCATAGGAATTGGCAGCATCTTTGATTGCACCTATATCCTCAAAAATTCGCCCGGCAAGGGTGATGAATTTTAGCGATATTTCAGTTGGAACCCGTGGTTGGTCGATAAAAGCAATACCACGATTATAACATTTATTGGCAATTTCATGAGCCTTCTGCCAGTTTTTCATTCGAATGGCTGATTCGGAGGCTATTTTATAGACTTGAAAAGCAACCATCTTATTGGCATCCCATTCACGCGTCTGTACAATCTTGTTGATCAAGCGATTAGAATTCTCATCGTCATTTGATAAATCGAAGGCCTCGATTGCAATATCATAAAAGTCCATTGCCTCCAGAATTTTGCCTTCATTTATAAGCCGGTCACCTGAACTGTAGGCAAATAAGCCGATGTTTTTTAACTCAGAAGTGATATCGAGTTTTTGGTTAACAACCAAACTCACTTTAGCAAATTCCACAGAATCGAGGTACTTTTTCCGCTCTAGTAGTTGTTGGGAAGCTGCAAAAGCATCTTCAGCAATTTTAATGGCCTGGTTTGTTTCATTCAAATCAATAAAAACAATGGCTGCTTCTCGCAATTTATAAGCTGCCTCTTGATTGCCCCGGCGACAAAGTTTCTGCATGTTCTTTTTGACATCAGCTAAATCTTTTTCGAGTTCAAGATGGTTGCCGGTGAGGGCGAGTAATCTAGAGCAATTTTGAATGATCTTCTTCCCAAGCTTGAATGTTTTATCATTTTTACTGACTTTATTGCCAAAAGAGGTGAGAGTTTTAAGATAACTTTGCAAGGAAGCGTAATCAATAGCTACTGATGTTGACTTTGGTATTTCGAATTCTTTTAACCCTTGAACAATATCCTCTAAGGTTGACAGCACAGAATTGGCATTTTTCGCAGATTGTTGAATCGCAAAATCTAAGAGAGCAAGCACAACAGCTTTCATAAGCGCACTATTTTGTGTCTGACTTGCAATATCTCTTGCAGTTAAGAGAGACTCATAGCCACGGATTGATTGCATATTATTAATAAGGTCCTTTGAACCCAATTTAGCAAACTCTGCCCCAACACGAGTGATGGATTCCAAGTCTTGAATCTGTTGGAAAATTTGGTAGCAATATCCAAGCAACCGATAGAGAGAATCGAAAGTTACCTCCTCATGCAAAACGAGGAACTGTTCGAGAAGGTCATTGCCAAGATAAAACATTAGTTCTTTGTCTCCAGACTCATTAACAATCCGGATTGCATGCTCTAAAAAGAAGAAGCCAAGTTGGGGTTTATTGAGGAGCAAGTCAGCATTTGCTCTTTTTGTCAAAATGGAAATTAACTCTTTAATTGCTTCATCTTGATTGGCGCCTTTAAAGAAATGAAAAGCATCTCGAAGTACTTTCCCGATCATATTCCATTCTGTTTCTAAAGTGAGTTTTAGAGCATCAAGAAGAGTCGCGGTTAATTGAGACAAGAGAGCATTTTTAGAAATCTCGAGTCGAGAGATCATTTCCAGGACTTTTGCTCCTGCAAGAGAGTTTTTCTTTTTAATGGTTTCCAAAGCAATAGTTAATGAGAGGTTTACTACTTTTTTGATTTCTTCTGGGTCGGGGCTGCTTTCGGCAATTGCAATTGCACGCTTCAAGAAAAACACACCAATGGCAGATTTTCTATTTGGAAGGTTCTGATTTGCAGCGTTCATGTAGATACTGACTATCAAATCCAAAAGATCATATCTTGTTGTCTTTTCCACCAAGAATCGTCCGCGCTCGAGAATTAACACGGCTTTTGGAAAGTCATTTTCATCGAAAAATCTCCTCGAAGACTCAATTATTTGTCTTGCAGCGGTTGCGGCAAGTTCGCTATTTTTCCCTTTTAGATAATAATCAACTGCTTGTTCGCAAGCTTTTATTGCTCCAACTGCATCTCCAAGACTTAAGAAGGCATTAAGAATCGTTGTTTGTACTTCTCCTGCTTTAATAAAATTAGATGCTTTCTGAAAGATTTGCGAAGCTTGCTCATAAATTTTAATTGCAAGAGGAATGTTATGGTTAATGAGTTCATTTGCTTTTTCAATAGCAATCTCACCAAGTTCATTACACCCCTCCATATTTTGCGTTTGAAGTTCAATGTCAACAGCTTTATTTATTGCCAGAAAACCACTTTCATTGTAGTCCTTTTCAACAAGTAAGAATCCTGTGCGAAGGTAGATTTTCGCAGCTTCATGTGCACCTAGAGAATCGTTAGCAATAAATGCTGCCTTGTCAATCAACTCAATGCCACTTGTTTCCTCATTAGCAACAATAAACCGTTGACCAACATCCAAACAGAAAGTTATTACCTGATCAAATTCCTCAGCTTTAAGGTAATAATCAACTGCCGTGAAAACAAAATCCTTTGCCAGTTTGAATTCTTCTTTCGCAAAAAGATCATCAGTAATTTCGGCTATCTTTACAACTTGTGAAAGTAATTTTTCCTTATCTTCTTCTAGAATTGGCAAAAACTGTTTGAAGGCATTATTAGTAGAGTTATACATGCCGGCGTTCAAGAGATTTTCAATTCTTTGGTCATTGATTTGAAGTGCATAATCCAAGTCAACGGAGATGCTAAAATTGGCTGCCTGCTCCCAAAGTTGTTCTCCTTCCATGATTCTGCCCTCATTGATCACTTCGATTGCCTTTTCGACTAATCGATTTATCACTTTCTTTTGTTCTTCAACTTCGCCGGTTTTTTGATGAACAGTGACGATTTGGCCAGCAACAATGGCAGCATTTTGATAGTCTTTCAAATCATACAGGAAATCAACAATTTCAGTTAAAATTCTCACAGCATGTTTGTATTCATTTGCTACCATTAAAGTATCAGAAGCAAGAAGCACAAGCTTTACGCCTTGAACGATTTTGTTCATCTTCAATAAAGCATTACAGGCTTTCATATAAGTCTCCGAAGCATTTATTGGCTGGCCAAGACGCAAATAAATAGCTGTTGCTAAATCTACCAGTTGGAGTCCTAACTCAACTTCATTATCAGCAATGAATATTGTCGCAAAAGTAGTGAGTTCTTCAGCGATTAGCGGGGATTTCTCGGTTTCATCCTTCTCTTCGAGCAAGTTTGCAAGTTGTAAAAAGAAGTTGTAAGCAGTTTGGTGATCTTTAATTGTTGCAAACGCCCGTCCTTCGAGTAAAGTAACATCTACCTCACTGGCAAAGAGCTTATGCTCATTGGCGAGTTGGATTGCTCTATCAAAACATTGTAAAGCAAATTCTTTGTTTTCAGCGGGTTTATTTATTAATGCTTTTTGTCCGATATCTGCAGTGATAATAATTGTGGAAGCAAGTTTGTCCAAGTTGGTTTGACTATAGGATTTATTCGCAAGTTCAATCTGCTGAAAAGCATCTTGCCATTGCGACTTTTGCATGTTAATTTCTGCAAGGGATAAGAAGGCATCGCCAGAACGTTCAATATCATTTAACTGAATGAAGATTTGAGCTGCAGTTTCAATCAATTCTTCACCATAGACAAAATTCCCCTTCTCAATGAAAGCTTTTCCTTGATTGAGCGCAACCTCGCCAGCTTCGGCAATCATATCAACTTCTTTTAAGGTTGCAATACCATTGTGTATAAATTCTGAGGCTTCATCTACCAACCCTTTTTGATCACGCAAAGTACTCCCTTGGAAAATTTGTAAGCGGCCCACTTTTCCCAAATAGTCTTTTTCACCCTCGAGATTTGCCTTAGCAAAGTCATAAAATTCATTTATAGTATAGAAATCACCAATCTCGAGAAAAGCATTTGTTGCGGAAGTTAAAATCTCGCTCTGAACTTCCAAATCAACGAGGGTACTGAACTCCATTGCAGCAATAAACAAGTGTTTGGCAAACACAACATCACCCGCTGCCATATTTTCCTGTGCTTTTAGAGCACAATAGCGAGCCAATTTAATGACCGGCTCAACGCCGCCTACGTTAAGATAGGAGCCAACACTCTTGCGCAAGAGATCAATACCATCATCAACAAATCGATTTTCAATCAGAAGTTTGGCAACATTCGCAACGTTTGTTCCGAAAACTTCAGGATTCTCCTCTGTTTTTAAGACTTGAGTAATTAATTGCAACAGTCCTTTTGCCAGTTCCGGTTGTTTGTTCTCAAAAAGTAAAGAACCAATTTCAAAGATGATCTGACTACTCTGGGTACTGTCTCCAAGTTCAGCCAGAGTTAAAACAGCATGTGTGATAAAATCAGTTCCCAGCTTAAATTGCTGATTCGAAATTATCAGTTGCTGACCATAGGATATCGCTTTCTCCGCCAGAGCTCTTTTTTCAGCCGGAAAATTCGCTCCAACAATTTTAGTGGCCAGCTGAATGTTGTTTAAAACTAACTTTGGTTGGTTAGAAATCATCGCTTGAGTATTAAACTCCTGAAGTACTTCGACTTGTGCCAATGGACCTTTTTCTTTCGCACATTCAATAGCCTTAAGATTTAATGATTGTGCGAGGTCTGCATTCCCATCTATAAGTTGATCGATGGCAGCTTTAAGGAGAGGCTTTGCTGTCTGCATGATTTTATCTTCAGCTTCGGCACTTCGATATGTTTTTGCTGCCTGAATGAGATATCCAGCCCCTGTTTCAAATCGCTCAAGAGCAAGGAAAGATTCACCCATGGTTTTGTAAGTAGTGGCTGCTTCTACGGTTTTTCCGGCTTTGAGGAAGTTGTCAAATGCGATTTTTACAAAATCTTCTGCTTCAGGGAGTTGATTGTTTTCGAGTAAGGCATGCGCGATTTTAGAAGCCTGCTCACCTATGTTTTCAAATTTCTCAACCTTAAGGAGAATGGAAATTGCATCATGTGAATAAATGAGGGCATTTTGAAAGTCCGCATGCGCTATAAGCTCCAAACTTTTTTCAAAAATTATACTAACAGTTTTTTCGAACTTTACAGTTAGCTGACCAGAGAGATAAACTCTACAAGCACTTTTGTAATCCTCTAACGCCAAAGTGATGAGATCCCGTTGAAACATGTTGGCTCCTTTTTCGACAAAGAAGTCAGCGAGAAAGCCTTTATCGAGCTCTTCCATAATTTGAAGCATTGCAAAATAATCGAGTGCAAGTTGGAATTTCCCTTTCGTATCAAGTAAGGTGTACGCTTTGGTGGCAATTTGCTTGAAAACATTTTTCGCAGTATCTACAGCTTGAATTGTTGTAAGAAGAAGTAAAGCCTTTTCATAAAGGCGTTTAGCAATATCAAATTTCTTTTTATTGAATTGCAGGTTGCCTTGCTCAACTTGTATGGTTGCTGCAGCGACTATAACTTCATTTGCGCCTATTTCCTGCGCTTTTTCAATGCCTATTTTCAAGAGTTCTCCACCAGGATCCGCAGAAGAGAAAGTTGCTTGAAGCGCTTTGACCAATTTTTTCGATCCTTTTCCATTTAAAATTGCATTTGCATAAGTAATTATTTGCTGAAGAACGGTTGTTGCTTCCTCTGCAAGTTGATTAGTTTCACAAAAACTGATGAGCTTTTCAAATAAACTGAACCCCTCTTTTATAAAACCCTTTTCCATTAACAACTGGAAAGCTTGGAAATCACCTTTAAATTTCTCTTTAATGGCATTAATTTCTAAAAAGCATTTTGCAGCCTCTTTCAGGAAAGCAAAACCACGTTCTCGTTCCTCCACTTTTTTACTGATAACCATTTTTAAGGCTAGACGTCTTGAGACCTCGCCTTTCTCTCTTAAGGTCTCTTCTAAATCCACACCTGTACTTCTACTAATAAGTTCTTTCTTTTCTAAATATTCAAAGGCCAGTAGATTCTTCTTCTTAGTTAATGCCAGAGCTAACAAACTTTTAACAGCCGGCAGTGCCTTTGGGAGCACTTCTTTTTTCTCAGCTTTAGTGGCAATTTTTTCATACGCAAAAACACTTTCCACTAATAAGAGATTGTCTTCGGTTTTTTCAGAAGCAGCAATTGCTTTTAAAAAGAGATTCTTGGCGTCTTTTGTTTGGTTAGTTTCAACGGCTTCTCTCGCTGCTTGTAAATAGCTTTTCGCAGCATTGCTCCATTTTCCTTTTTCTTCGAACACCATGGCTTTTTTAACCAATTCTGACATGTCAAATTCACCATTCAATAAATCTATGTTAACTAATTTATTGGTTTACAATTTTGCATTTTCTTTTACAAGTACAAAAAGAATAAGTAAAAGAACACTTAAGTTTTTAGTATTAGGAAGAGAACCTAATTTCAAGTCAAACATGTTCTGTTGGTGGGGGAGGGAGAGGGATTAACATGCCATTTTCGAGGTATTTAATAAGAATTTTAAGAACATCTTCCTTTAGGAGGTTATTCTTTGGATCTTGCATAATAACATCAATTAATTCTGTCACATAGAAAACCTCTTCGTCTGTTTGGCTGAGAAAATCTGTGAATGCTTTTGCCAAGGTTTTTTCATTTTGGTTGATAGCTGTTAGCCGCATTCTTTTAGCATCCATCTTGAGTGGATAAAGGTATTCTAAGCGCAGGTGTTTTTCCAAAAGGTCGGTTGCTCCCTTAAAAGCGGAGATAAAGCCATTGAAATTCTCAAGTTCTGTTTTAAATGTTTGTTCAAACTCTTTCATGAAAATCTGTATGCGTTTTTTCAAGTGTTCACCGATCTTTTCGCTAACAAGGAGGGCGGTTTTTGACATTTCGCCTTCATAAATTATTATCCAGAATCCTTCACGGCCAATTTCACTAAAGACTCCAATTCGCTTTTCTGACTCGCCGGCCATTTCTTCAGTAAAAGTTCCAACAGCACTTAAAAAGCCGCTAGTCAAAGACACATCGATATCCTTTCCGAAGCCTTGACTAAATAGAGGAACGCCTGATTGGGAATGGATTAGAATTACGTGCTTTATTTTTAGGATGTCATTAAAAATGGACACTCCAACATCCAAGTCAGCTTCTAAATCGAGGGGGAGAAAATAATTCACATCTTCTTGAGCATCTACAATACCATTCTCATCAATTTCTTCTTGCCACTCGAGGTTTTGCCCAGGCTGAAGATCTGCTAATTTACTCTCAACTCTATCTTTTACTTTCTCAAGTTTCGATGCTCCACCGGCAGCTGTTTCCCTTGTTGGTTCATAGGGGCGATAAGGGTCATAGTGAGAGCCGACACTGTAGGGTGTTCCATACTTTTTCGCCTCGATCGTTGGCACCTTTCGTTTTACTTCTTCTTTCTTACTTACAGGTGCGACATATTGCCGGCAAGTATAACAATACCATCGTCGATATTGCTCAATAAAACGCACTTGTGAGCTACAATTCGGGCAGAAAGCATTTTGTGCCACCGATGGCTGTGGTGTGCGTGCTTGTAATTGTTGCGGGTCCTTGAATGGGATCAACTCAACATTTGATTTTTCCGAGGCTTTATCACGTGTGATTGTAAAAGCAAGAATTCGTCTTTTATTTATAGAAAAAATCAATTCATTTTGTCTATTTCCGTATAAATCGCCGATTTTCAAGTCTGCGATATTGCTGTAGCCCTCATGTGTTTCAATTGTATTCGAACGAAGAATATGAAAAGAGCCCCGAGAAGTTCCAACCACAACCTCAAGTTGGTGGTCATTATCTACATCACCAACCACACCACAAGTTATAGCGCCATCTAAGGTGTGACTCGACATTAAATAATTTCGTTTAAAGATATTGAGTTTTCCTGACTGCTCTCCTACCATCACTTCAGAGATACCATCCCGGTCAAAGTCACCACAGAAACAAAATGATGGAGGGCTTTCAACTTTAAACTCTCCAATAAGGTCAAATTTTTGTAATTGCGGTCGAAATTCGATCTCCTTGAAAAAACCATCTTCAGAGCCTGCAATGAAACCAGTATAACCGTTACCATTGAAATCACCTGTAAGAATGGTTGTCACTGGTTTTTGGAAGACTTTTCCCAAGGAGAAACCGCGAATCTTATCCCACCGGTGTTTTCTGCCAGGAATGCGTTCAATCATTACTACTTCGCCATTTGCACAACCAACGATTATTTCAGAAAGCTTATTCCCATTCAAATCACCTGGCGCGGCTGCCAAAATACTGGAAGGCAAGCGAATGCCATCTTTAATATCTTTACTATAAAAGGGACGGCCATTTCTAGCATTGATCCGAAGGACTCCTTTGATATCGCCAGTTATTAATTCAAAGCCTTTATCCAAACTTGTCTGTGCCACACAGAGAACGTTAATGCGTTCATTAATTTTCACAGAAGAATTAGCAAGATGTTTGGGATGAAGAACACTAATCTCTGTGCTACTTTTTTGTAAGCGTGAAGCAATTATTTCGGAAATACCATCCACATTAAAGTCATGTACGAAGAGTGAATGGAACTCTCGAGTCTCTTCTTCAAGAATCTGCTGCAAGGAAACCTACAACCATTTTCTATTCAGGAATTTTTGATAATTTTTGTTTTTCCCAACATTATTTTATGCTTAATCTTTAAATTCCTTTTGTTATCGCCTTTTTTCTGCAGAAAATTTTTAGTTGACTTACTTGTAGAGTACCACTTGTGAACTGAATTACTTGGGACAAATAAGATAGCTAATTAACCTATAGAAAAATTAGAATGAAAAGAAAATAGTGTCCTAAGCTTAAGAAACTAAAAAAGAATAGTTTTAAAAAAAGCATTTACTTTTCAGTTTGAACTAATAAAAGGAGCTAACAAAAATGACAACATTATTAGATGAAAGTGTTAGACAAATTGTCAAGCAACGTTTTAGTGATATGAAAAACCCCGTTACTCTCAGAGTTTTTTCAACAAAAGGACATTGCTTATTCTGTAATGAAATGATTTCTCTGATGACAGAGGTAGCAAGTTTATCAGATAAAATCGAGCTGGATATTTGCGATTGTGAAGCAAGTCATCCAAAAGCGAAAGAATATGGCATTGAACGACATCCTGCAATTGTTATTGAAGGAGATAAAGACTATGGCGTCCGGTTCTTCGGCGTTCCGGCCGGAAAGGAATTCACCACTTTAGTTGAATCCATAATGCTTGTTGCAAATCGAAATGCAATTTTATCCCCCCAAGCGTATGAAATGTTGAAATCGATTAAACAAAAAGTTAATCTCAAGGTGTTTGTTACCCTCGAGTGCCCCTACTGCCCGGCGATGGTATTACGTGCGCACAAATTAGCCATTGCAAACGATTTTATTACTGCTGAGATGATCGAGGCCTCACAGTTTGCTCAACTTGCTTCAGTCTTTGATATCTTTGGCGTACCAAATACGATAATTAATGATGGGAAGGGAAATGTTGAAGGGCTTGTTCCAGAAGAAATGCTTTTACAAGCAATACTCGAGTCTTTCAAGCATTAAAAATGCAAGATAGCAAAGTTAAGCCAAGTTGCTACTTGGTGATTTCCTTTTTTTCCCTTTATTTTGAGGGTTTAGAATCTAAATTTTCAGATAGGATGAATTATAGTTTTCTTTGGGATAAGTTTTTCAAGCAAAGGAAATTAATAGCTATGTGAGTTGATGCAAACATGGCAATAACTGAAATTAAGCCTAAAATTTATGCAGTAGGAGCGAAGGATTATGACCGTCGCTTATTTGATCAGCTAATTCCCCTCCCTAATGGGACAACCTATAATGCTTACTTGATAATCGGTTCAGAAAAAACTGCTTTGATTGACACCGTTGATGGTACAAAATTCTATGAATTGCTTCACAACCTTGAACAAGCACCTGGAAAAACAATTGATTATTTGATCTCCAATCATAGCGAGCAGGACCATTCCGAAGGCTTGGTGAAAATGCTCGAGCTTTATCCAAAAGCTAAGGTCGTGACCAGTAGCTTAGGGAAAGAACATTTAATGGTTCATCTTCACATTCCTGAAGACCGCTTTCTTGTACGGGAAGATGGCGAAACACTCTCTTTAGGGGACAAAACATTAGAGATAGTCACCATTCCATGGGTGCACTGGCCGGAAACAATTGCAACATATGTAAAAGAAGACAAAATAATCTTTACTTGTGATATGTTTGGTACGCATCTTGCCCAGAGTGAAACTTTTGTTGTCGACAAACCTTTAACATACTCTTCTGCCAAAAGATACTTCGCTGAAATCATGATGCCCTTCCGGAAAATCATTGTTAAGAATCTCAAAAAACTGGAAAAATACGACTTCGATATGATTGCTCCAAGTCATGGCCCCGTTCATCAAGAACCAGAGTTTATAATAAATGCATACAAAGAATGGATCTCTGACGACGTAAAGAATGAGGTTGTGTTACCATTTATTTCAATGCATCATAGTGTTCAAGAGATGGTTGAATATTTCATCGAGAAACTCGTAGAGAAAGGTATTACTGTAAAACCCTATAATCTTGCAGTTACTGACATCGGCGAATTAGCCATGGATTTAGTAGATGCAGCCACTATTGTTATCGGTGCCCCAGCGGTCTTAACCGGAGCACATCCCCTTGCAATTTACGCAACCTACCTCGTAAATGCTTTACGGCCAAAAGCAAAATTCGCATCTATTATCGGCTCTTATGGCTGGAAAGCTAAACTGAAAGAACAATTGGTTGGGATTTTGACGAGAATTCATCCTGAATTCATTGAGCCTGTGATCATGCGTGGCAAACTTACAGACGAAGGACGAAAGAAACTCGACGAACTCGCTAACGCGATCTATCAAAAGCATAAAGAGCTGGGTATAACCAAATAAAATAATCCCCAGCCTTTCCCTATTTTTTTCAATGCGCGATTTTTGTCGCGGTTTTTAGTTCCTCTTTAATTGTTCTCTTCACTTTTTAAAGAAAAATTATTTAATAAAGGTCAATCGTACGTAAATCCAATTGGTGAATTCGTAATGACAGAACGATACCAAATTTATAAGTGTAACATCTGTGGGAACATCGTTGAAGTTCTAAATGCAGGTGGAGGGACCCTTGTTTGCTGCGGCGAACCAATGGTTCTTTTAGAAGAACAAACAGCTGACTGGAAAAACGAGAAACACGTTCCTGTCGTGGAAGATAAAGGCGGCGGGAAAGTCGAAGTGGTCATTGGAAGTACACTGCATCCAATGGTTGAAGATCATTGGATTCAATGGATTGAAATCATCGCTGATGGGAAAACACAACGAAAGTATTTAAACCCTGGCGATGAACCAAAAGCAATCTTTATGGTAAAAGATACATCTAATATTATTGCAAGAGAATATTGTAATAAGCACAGCCTTTGGAAAAACTAACAGAGTTGATAAAAAATGGGAAAATCAATTAAAGGAACAGAAACAGAAAAGAACCTCTTGAAAGCCTTTGCCGGCGAATCGCAAGCACGAAATAGATATACCATGTATGCGAAAGTCGCTAAAAAAGAAGGCTTTATCCGCATTTCTCAATACTTCTTAGAGACAGCAGATAACGAATACGAACATGCAAAACAGTTCTTTGACTTCCTTGAGGGAGGACCGGTGGAATTCACAGCTGCCTACCCAACCGACATCGGTACAACAGAGGAAAATTTGAAATTTGCTGCAGAAGGAGAAAACGAAGAACATACGAAAGTCTACCCAGGTTTTGCGAAAGTAGCAGAAAAGGAAGGCTTTCCAGAAATTGCTTTGAAATTCAAAAACATCGCAAAAGTAGAAGTAGAACACGAAAAACGCTACCTTGCACTCTTGGAGCTTGTGAAAAACAACAAAGTCTTCAAAAGAGACAAGAAAATTAAATGGAAATGCTTGGAATGCGGATTTGTCTACGAAGGAACAGAGCCACCTAAGATCTGTCCCTCTTGCGGTCACCCCCACAATTATTACGAACCATTCGAAGAATATTATTGAAATCTTTTTCTTATGGACGTATCTTCTTTTTTTCTCCTTTTTAATTTGAGTCTAAAGATATTTTAGAAGGAAAATCAATATGTGAAATATCACCGTTCTTTGGTCAGTTAGCATGACAAAAAAAATCGTTTGCCCTAATTGCTATCGTGAAAATGATGAATGGTCTGTTTATTGTAACTTCTGTGGTCAACTCCTCAAAAACAACTCTTCTGAACAGAACCAAGATAAAGAAACAACCCCTTCTCTAACCCCTACTAAAACCAAGAAAAAAACAGAACCCTTTCCAACAAAAACAGTATTAATAAGAAAGAAACCAGAAGAAAAACCATGGTGGAAACCAGCAAAGAGAAAACGTCCCTGGTATCACCCTCTCGAATGGTTTTTTTGGTTGGGATGGGGTGTCTATATTTTCTTGCGATTTCTGTTTGTAGAGATCTTCCGTTATTTTAAATGGTGCGTCTGTTGGGGGGCACCAGACGATTTGAAAAAAGAATAAAGAGCTCACCTATGACACTGCTTAGGTGAAAAGTACTTTTTCTCGTTCAATGGCTTTTCGAGCCGCAAGAACCATTAATGCCAATAAAACCAAGGAAAGAACTAAATAGAGTCCATCAATCCAGGTAAAGGTTAGATCGGCAATTGACATACTAACATGATAAATCCAATAATAGGGATTAATCACTAGAATGAAATTTGATTGCCCTGGATTTATCATTACCGGCAACATGAATAGTAAGCCAAACATGAGAATAACAGGAACCCCTATTCGTTCTGCTACAGTTTTAGTGAAAAGCGTATCAACAGTCATTAAAGCTAGCATAGTCAAGACAAGCGCCAACCCCAAGCCAATTAGTAATACAACGCCTTTATATGAGAGCAAGTCTCTAAAGGGGAGCGATAAAAAGCCTGTCGCACCATAGTCATCAGCGGTTTGTCCCAACACCGCCTTGCTTATTGCTCCTGCAATTGCTGAGCCGGCAAAATAAGACAAGATAGTTAATGTCGATGCGATCGTTCCTACGATGAGTTTCGAATAAACAAGGTTTGAGCGATTCTTTGTTATGGAGAGCATTGTCTCAAATGTGCCATCTTCTTTTTCTTTGGAGAAGCCAATGGTTCGCCCCATATTCCCAATAAGAGATAAAAGGATAAAGAGGGCATAAGCAAAAGGCATTGCCAATTTCATTGTCTCTTGAGACCAGATGGTTGATGGTTCTGTTGCAGGTGGGATGTATTGAATAGGCTCTACTTGAGGAATGTTATCTTCGGTGATATTTCTAAAGAAGAGATAGGTGCTAAAGACAACCTCCTGGATTAGATTTAACATTGTATCAAAATTATAACCCTGCAAAGAGACATCGCTTGCTGTTTTATGATATTCGAATACGGACTCGCCGGCAAAAGTTGCGGTTGTGAAATTGGTCGGAAAATATATCCCATTAGAAGCATTGAGTGCTTTTGCCCGTGTGGAAACAACTTCTATTTTGATATTGTCTTCCTGGTTTGCATAATATTGCATGTTATAAAGAACATTTTGCCCAACGTTGATGAAATAGACAGAACCATTAACATGGGTGACTGTTCCGCCTTCATCTGCATTACAAACGGTAATGACAGTATTTGAACCACTAACAAATAATGTTGGAATCCCAACGATAGCAAACATCATTATAAATGGCACAACGATTGTGAGAATGATGGTTTTCCAAGTAAAGACGAGTTTCAAATCTTTCCGTAAAATCGCTCTAAACTGCTTTCTCTTCTTAGTCATCATGTGCCCTCCAGTAAATCCTCTGTTGTTTCTAAACTTTGGAAGTTTTTTGAACCATTTTCAAAAGCATTGATAATTGCCATTTCAAAATTCCCATCAGGAGCAAATTGTTTTATTACTGCCTTCTTTGTTCCTTCAAAGATTAATTCGCCTTCTTTTAAGATGCCGGTATAGGTTGCTAAGTCTTCGAGATCCGAAGTGATGTGTGAAGACATTAGAACGGTCTTCCCTTCGTTCACAACTAATTCTTGAATTATATCTCGTGCTTTTTTAGCTCTGGCGATATCTAAACCAGTAGTAGGCTCATCCAAGACAATGAGTTCTCCACTGGAGATAATTGTTCGCACCAAGTTAACCACCCGCTTTTCCCCTCCGGAGAGCTTGCCAAAATTTAGATCCAATTTATCGGCCATTTCAAGGCGTTCTAACAGTTCAACCATTTTTTCCGACGCTAGAGCTTTATCTACGCCAACAATTGAAGTGAATAATAGGATGTTATCTCGAGTTTTAATATCTTTATAACCGGCGCTCATTTGTGACAAGATCCCAATTTCTGCGCGAATATCTTCAGGATTCTCTACGACATTAATGCCTTGCACAATTACTTCGCCTGATGTTGGCTTCATTATCCCAGTTAAAATACGGATTGTGGTCGTCTTTCCAGCGCCATTTGGTCCCAGCAGAGCATAAATTGACCCTTTGGGGACATGCAGAGAAACATTTTTTAGCACTTGTTTTTGACCAAAGCTTTTACAAAGGTCTTTTGTCTCAATAATTAATTCCTCGTTCATTTCAGCCATCAAACCTTTTTTTGCCTTCAAAGGAGGTTCTTTTCTACAAACTGTTTTACAACTATCTTTTTTTTAATATATTACCTATAAAAAGAAATGCAAACTTCCTCTAATTTTTTTCAAACACTTTTTTTTATCCCTCTTTCAGATAAAAGCGGAATCGAGGCGTATGGCTAACTCCACCTTCCCAGACGAGCTCTTTTTTCCTGTAAATAATGCCTTGTTGTTCTAATCGTTGTAAAGTTGCATAAATCAACGGTGAAAAAGTAAAACCTTGCTTATCTAAAGCAGTCAGCTGTTCCTCAGAGAGTCCCAGCTCATTATAAGCAGTTTTAAAGTAATAATAGATTCTCCCAAGATCATTGTGATTTTCGCGCAATGCTTTTAGAATAAGAGCTTCAAAAGCGACACCCTCGGGTTCATAAGCCGGTGGAGAGCGTTCAGGTAGAAGAGTTTCAATTACTGCTTTGCCAGGAGTGAGTGTTATTAGTGCGTTTTTCTGCGGAGCAAATTTTCTGTTGAGAATTTGTTCTACTGGCTCGAAGCCTTCGAGAAAGGAGGTGAAAAACGAACTTTCTGTATTAGTGCCAATAAAAAGTGGTTGCGCCCAATTAGCAATAAAGATAGTCTCAGGGTACGCGGGATGCAAGATAACAAAAGCAAATTGTCCTTCGAATTGCCTGCAAATCTCCCTTATTGCAGTCTTTATTGTAGTGCCCGCTTTTAGTGCTTCTTCAAGAAGAAAGCTAAAAATTTCACTATCACAATAATCAACAACTTCCTCATCATTCTCATTACGATAGGACGATTTCGACCTAAAGGAATAACCTTTCTTTTCTAATTCATGAACAAACAATTGATAATTGGTGATTGTTCCATTATGCATTGTTACAAACTGTTTTTTACTGTCCCAGAAAGGATGAGATTTTTCTGTGCTATTCGTCTCTGCATATAGAAGGTTCTTAAGGGCATAACGCGTGTGTCCTATGCCAATCGAAGCAACAGGCAGTTCTTTGTTTTGGTCTCGAAAATCGCGCACAGGACCAATTGTCTTTGCCAAACGAACAGTAGAATTAGCTAGGACGGCAAGCCCTGTTGCTTGCCCGCCAATGATTGCTTCTTGAGCTTCCAAAGAATTGAGTATAAAAGGCACGACATTCTTTTCTTTGGTGATAAAACCAGCAAGATGACACACGGTTAACACTTTATAAGTCAAACTTTATTTTAATATTTGAATCTTCTGAGCAGTCAAAAAAGCCTTCAATTCTGTTAGAGTCGGTAAAGCAGTCATTGCTCCTTTTTTCCCGACAACCAAGGCACCCACAGCATTACCTAATATTCCTGCTTCCTCGAGCGACATGCCTTGTGACAGCCCGAAAATGAACCCGGCATTAAAGCCATCACCTGCTCCTGTTGTATCTACTACTGGCACTTCGAAAGAAGGTATTGTGGAGAAAAAGCCGTCTCGTGATTTTAGGAGGCAACCATCCTTCCCTAATTTTAAAGCAACAATTTTCAACGGATAGTTTGCCATTATCTCGAGAATGGCCTTCTGAGG
>Ga0164310_10000206_pt1 | contig 30396 bp, 46 predicted proteins | sample GuaBasSedimGuay1_FD_121795 | JGI IMG/M metagenome (GOLD analysis project Ga0164310, IMG submission 121795) | Subseafloor sediment microbial communities from Guaymas Basin, Gulf of California, Mexico - Guay1, Core 4569-9, 0-3 cm | ecosystem: Environmental > Aquatic > Marine > Hydrothermal vents... | reverse complement strand
TTAGCGAGCTTGAATATGAAGCTATACTTGCGCACGAATCCGACCTTGCTGATAGAGAAAATGATATGCTTGGATGTTCTGAGAGTAAGCCGTTTAAAAAGGTTGACAAAAAGAGAGTTAAGGATTAAGCTCTTCTGAGAACGGGGATTTTTGATGTCGTACAAGATGTGCGAAAAAGGAGGATGTTATGGAAGCTAACGTGATGAGCTGTAGAGGGGGAGACGTGGACAGAGAGAAGAAGGCGAAAAAGGATGCCCAGGTTGCGGATACTGACAGCGTCTGTATGGAGGGTCCGGTGGATGTGAGCACAGAGACGGATGATTCTGTGCTTGGGGATATAAGTGACTGGGAGGGTGGCGAGTGCTTCTACTACGAGCACTTTTATCAGTAGAGGAAAAATATAACAGAAGTAGACAATGACAGGTTAGTTGAGTTGCTGTTGGCTATAGGTGCTGGCGAGAATACTCAATTTTGTGAATCGTGTCCTGTTAGGGATCGGTGTGCTTTAGACAGTACGCATTGTTTCAGGGTGCTTGCCAGGTATATGGGTGTCAAGATTGATCTTGTAAAGGAGGAATAGAAATGTCAACTAATTTCTATGTGGCTGATGTTGTCAGGTGTCAAGAATGCGGTCATGCTGTTCATAATGGCATAAAATTTCATATCGGCAAGTCGTCGGCTGGTTGGGCATTTAGTCTCCATGTTATTCCTGAAAAGCATCTGAACACATGGGGTGAGTGGAAGGCTTTTCTGGATAAGCCTGGCATGGCCATTATTGATGAGGACGGGGCTAAATGGTCGCTTGATGAGTTTGTGATGATCGTCGAGAATAGGATTGGCAAATATGGAGATCTTGAGCATGTTCCGCCAGGTTATGATACATGGTGGGATTTTTATGAAATAAATCAATGTGAGATTGACGCGAATGGGTTGCTGCGTCACAAGGTGGGTGAATTCTGTAGTGGTCACGGGAAGGGTTCTTGGGACTATGTGACAGGTGATTTTTCGTAAGGAGGCAGGATGAAAGATCCGTGTGAAAAATGCTCCAATTTTATTGCCCAGTATGGCGATAAGATATGGTGCAAGCTGAATGGTATAGTAGGTCAAGAAGAGGGTGACGACGGTTGCCGTGATTACACCGAAGCGGATAGTTTGTGTAGTAGATGTGAGCATATGATTCACATTTACGGGTCTGAAGTTTGGTGTGATATGGACATAATGTTTCAGTTCCTTGTTAGATCAGCATGCAAGGAATATAAGCCGTTGAGAGTAGGAGATATGCATGATGTGTAGGTGCGAGTGTGGCATAGGCAGGAAAGTTTCTGTGACTTTCCGTTCTGTTGACAGGAAACCCTATGTCGAGAATGGTGTTTTTGAAACATGGGGATATGCGCCAGACAGTTAAAGTGAGACTTTTCCGGTCACCTGTGCGATTGTGAAGCTCTGCACGGGGAAGGTGGTAAGCGTATATCCTGAAGATCTGGTTTTCTTGGAGGAACACAAATGATAATGTTACGTTTGTCAAGCGTGATGTCGGTGCGTACAGGTGAGAAGCTTGAAATTGCCGTGTGGCCGACTGACTGTACATTGGTGCAGAATCATGAGACTGGCGAAGATCAAACGCTTATGATTGTGTCAACACTAGAGGAGGGTGGGTTCTACGTCCCGATGAAGATTGGCGAGTTGGCCGAACGGCTGGGAATGTTCGCAAGATCCCACTAAGGCGGTTGATCAACCATCAAGGTGTCAATAGTTGACGGTGTTGGCATAGTGTACTGCCCTACCTGGTAGCCAGAAAACGAACTTGAGTTCGCAAAAAGGGGTTGACAAAAATAGAAACAGAGGTTAGACTCTTGGGTAGATACTGCAAACGGTTTGCAGAAGAGGGGTTATGATGGATGATTACAAATATGTTTACTGGGAATACTGGAACGGAAACAGTGGTCCTTATTTCTCAAAGGATCACTTGGTAAAAGGACCGACAAAAAAAGGGGATACGACACTTTGTGGAATTCCTCTTGGACGCGAGACAGCGTATAGTGTGTCTATTGTGGACGTGCTAACTGGTACGATGTGTAAGCGGTGCGCCAAGGTATATGCTGGAATCAGAAAGGAGCGCAACGATGCCTAAATATGTAATAGTAGAAGCCGGGGTCTTGGCGGATGGGAAAGGGAGTCTGGCTTTTCAGATTGCCAAGAGGGTTCCGTTTTACGGTGGCGATTACTACTCTACTGAGGATGTAGAGGATAATGGTCCTGTTGTTTTTTCGAAGGCTCTTGAGCGGTTGAGAAATCTTGGGGAGGTGTCCTAATGCTTACATGTTCGATAGGATACGATCCGGCGAATGAAACTCGTGAACGGTGTGATGTTTGCGGGACATGGGTAGAGTCGGATACGTTAATCACTGATGATACCAACGGGTACATGTGCGAGAAGTGTCGCACATGTGAATTGTGCGGGGACGACAATCCATCCTGTGATGAGGGGTTTGATGGGTTGGAGGGGTATAGAGTTTGTCCTGGGTGTCAGGATGGGTGTTGACATCTTTTGGGGGATGAGAAGGAAACAACATGGAATGCAAAACGAAGATACAGAAAGTATTCGTGGACAATGGGTGTGGATTCCCAGTGGTTATCAAAGATGTCCCCATGATCCATGTTCGCGGAGTCTGGACGCCTGACATCAACTATAACACTCTGCATAAAGTGGTAGCTCGTGCCCTGGCGTACAAACCAACCCGCCTCACAGGGAATGAGATCAAATTTGTCAGAGACTATTTTGGTCTCACCCTCGCCGACTTCGGCAAGTTCTTCGATGTCAGTCATTTAACTGTCACCAAGTGGGAGAATAGCGGCGATGACACACCATCTATCAGGAAGTCCCTAGAACGTGACCTTCGGCTGTTCACCCTGGACCAGCTCAAGGAGAAATCCAAGGCGCTAGGGGTAGATACTGCAAACGGTTTGCAGAAGAGAGGTTGGAGTCTTGGCGGATGGGAAAGGGAGTCTGGCTTTTCAGATTGCCAAGAGGGTTCCGTTTTACGGTGGCGATTACTACTCTATTGGGGGAGTAGAGGGTGGGACGAAGATTAAAATAAGGGGTTGACAAAACCTGAGATAGTAATTAGATTGTTGTAAGGTTGGGAACAGGATGTTTCCAGGGAGATAGATATGAGAATAGACACTAACAGGATACCGGATGAGGTTAAGCGAGTCGGCAGGCTCCTGGGTGAGGTTTATCTTATCGGTGGGGCTGTCATTGATTGTTTCAAGGGGTATGAGGTCAAGGATTGGGATGTTGAGGTCTTTGGCCTTAATCTGTCAGTGGTTCAGGATATTCTGGAAGAAAACGGCTACGAGTGCAACATCGTAGGTCGTTCGTTTGGCGTGATCAAGATCTCTGCGGGAGGTATAGACATGGATATATCTGTGCCGCGTCGAGACAACAAGAGTGGCATCGGCCACAAGGGTTTTGATGTTCAATTTGACCCTAGCATGACTCCTCTTGAGGCGGGTAGTCGAAGAGATCTGACTATTAACTCTATGTATGTGGATCTGGTCACTGGCGAGATAGTTGACCCGTTCAATGGGGTGGCCGATCTTGAAAGAGGTATCATGCGAGCGACCAGCCATGAGTCGTTTGTAGAGGACCCACTCCGCGTACTGAGGGTTATGCAACTTTTGGCTCGCAAGGGTAAAATGGTAGACTCTAGCACGGTTGAACTTTGTCGTTCGATGTGGGCTGATTTTAGAGATCTTCCATCCGAGCGAGTTTTTGAAGAGTTTTATAAGCTCCTCATGAAGTCTGAGAATCCGTCAATGGGGCTGCGTTTTTTGGCTGAGTGCTCTTGGGTTAGCCATTTTCCAGAGTTGTCGGCCATGATCGGGTGTCCACAAAACCCAGAGCATCATCCCGAGGGAGACGTTTGGGAGCATACCCTTCAAGTTGTGGACGCAGCGGCTAAATTGAGGAGTTCGGTAGATAGAGATTGGCAACTTGCATTCATGTTTGCGACACTCCTGCATGATACGGGTAAGCCTTCGACTACCGCTCCTGACATGACCGCTCATGGACATGATGAGGCTGGCAAGGAGGCTGCTGCTACGTTTATGCGGCGTATAACTAACAGACGTAGACTCATTGAGCAGGTTGTGGCGCTCGTAGGGGCGCACATGAGGCCGTTTCAACTGTCCAGGGATAATCGGGCTAAGGGTGGAGCATGGAGGCGACTGAGTAACGTTGTACGGTTGGACGTGCTAGGCAAACTTAACAGAGCTGACGGTCTGTCTCGGTACGGTAAAGACGTACTGACTGCCAGGCATAGGGTTTCTGAGCTGTGCGATTACTGGTATGGCGTCTTGGGCAACAAACCTGTTCCTCCTGTGCTCCTTGGGCGGCATGTAATAGCTAAAGGGGTAAAGACAGGCAAGCGAGTGGGAGAGATTTTGAAGGCTGCGTACGAAATACAGCTTGATAGCGGGATAGTAGATCCTGATGAGCTGTTTGATGCTGTGATGAGGGAGGATTAGTATGCCGTTGGTAAATTATCCTAAAAAGGTTGTGATCATGCGTGGGATTCCTGGTTCTGGAAAGTCTACGTATATCAAGAAGTTGGTTGAGGAGGTTGGCGAGGATAGGGTGTGTGTTTGTTCTGCCGATCATTTCTTTGAGGACGCTATCAAGGGGTATGTTTTTGATGCGTCGAAGATAGGTGAGGCTCACACGACATGTTTGCGTCAGTTTATGAGTGTTGTGACGTGGAAATATGATTATGTGGTGGTAGATAATACGAATATCCACTTGCATGAGATGGCTCCATATTTCAGGATAGCTCAAGTTCATGGTTGCGAAGTTGAGTTCGTTCGTGTGCTGTGCGCTGTGAAGACGGCTGTCAAACGTGGCTTGCATAAGGTTCCTGAAGCCGTTGTTAGGCGGATGCATGAGGAGATGGAGGAGATTCCTCGCTCTTGGGGTGCGGAGACGCTTGTATAATTGTGCGAGATGTGCTAGTATCCCATTGTTGATTTTTGATTGCTTACTTTGATGGTGAGTGGAGGAAGTTATGACTGACAAGAAGGGTAAAAATGTGGTCTTGGTGTGTGATAAGCCCAACAAAAATGGGGATATTTATCCTGTTGAAGTGGTAATGTTGATGGAAGTAATTTTTACACAAAGGGATACAACCCGAATAGTGAGCAGGAGTACTAGATGCGCATTAGATCTAAGAAAATAGTAGCATTGATAAAGGTGGTCATGGATATTGATGAAGATCATGATGATCACTGGGCTGAGCTTGAGTACACAGAGGGGGCGGACAGGGAATGGTTTCAGGAGTCGTGGAATAACATAGGTGCAGAGCTGGTCTGGAAGAGGCTACCGGAAGGGCCTGGAATCTACCGTGTAGAAGGTTTTATGGAGTCGTCGGGGGATAGCGATCATGATGCCGACAACTACGAGGAAAGGTTCGTTGTGACAGATGCGGCGAGACTAGGTGGTGTGACGTTGATAGATGATCTAGAAGTGGCATTGAGAATCAAACCAATGGAGGGTGAACGATGAATTCTTTTGAGGAGATGGTTAAGAATGCGCGTCTTTCGCAGGCTAAAGAGACTGGTCAAATGCTGCTAGGTGAGATGATTACAGTGTGTGAGGGGATTCGTGATAGCATTGAAAGCGATGATGACATTGATGTTGATGCTGACAAGACTCCTGTTATATATGATTTTTGCGGGATGGGCGTTGTTAGCATAGATAGCTGGCGAGGAAGCTATGCCGAGTTGGCGTTGAATGCCGTTGCTCCAAGTGATCCGTGTTTGGATCTGGGGGGATTTATCGCAATGCTCAAGGATGCCGTAGAAAAAAAGTTTAGAGGATACAAGGGTGGCGAGTATTTTATGGACAAGAATACCACATTATGGGTGTCCAACTGGGGAGAGTATCACAGTACGGCTGTTGTGGGTGTTATGTACGATGGGGTATCTGTTGTTATTCAGACGGCATATGCTGGGTAGTTCGGATGAGTGCTCCGCGTGGTATAGACTGGGACAAGCAACCTCTTGGTGAAGTTGCCGATGCTGAGCTTGCGAGGGAATTAGGGGTATCTCTTCAGGCTGTAAGGGATGCGCGTGAAAGAAGGGGGATAAAAAAGGTCGATGTATGGATAGACTGGGACAAGCAACCCCTTGGTGAGGTTGAGGATGAAGTGCTGGCTACGCGATTAGGTGTTACGGTTTCGTCCGTAGGAAGAGCAAGAAGACGAAGAGATATATGCCATACTGGGCTAAGGGGTACAGACTGGGGATCGGTTGACTGGGGCATGTGGGATAGTGACATAGCGGAGATGACAGGGAAGAGCGTGAAGACAGTAGGTGAGGCACGGATAAGGGTTGGGTATCAGCGTCCAGTGCAGATTAGGGTATGTCCTTGTGGTGAAGATTTTGAAGTTGTTAAGAAAAAACAAAAGTTTTGCTCAATAGAGTGCCAAAAGGCCGTATCGAGGTTTCGACTAAAATATGGTGCAGATGGTTTATTGGATGAAGTGGTTGCGTCTCTGTCAAGGCTGAGGCGTGAAGTTGCAAAAAGGAGATGAAAAATGACGTGGAAGACGACAAGCGAATTACTGAGCAGCGTGAGACAAGCTACAGATAGACTAATCAGCGGTGAAACGGCGGTTGATCAATCCCATGCTGAGGCTCGCCTACTGGGGACAGCGGGCAAGATTATGGCGATAAGACTGGAACATGCAAAGCTGACAGGGAGATTGAGTCAAGGCTCTGATGTGTTGCCGGATTTCAAACTTGATGATTGACGAACTTGAGTTCGTAGAGAGGATGACGATATGGGAGTTATAGGTTCAGAGTGCATGATTTAGTGGATGAGTGCAAGTGTGAGGAGGAGTGAGTAATGAACAAAGAAGACATAGAACATTTTGGTGATCCTGCGATGTCGGACAGAATGCTTGCTATGCCCATAAAATGTGGTGAGAAGACATGCGCGTGGGAGCCTGGGAAGTTTTGTAAGTTTTTGGTTACAGCCAGGATGGGAACGATCTGGTATTGTTCAATCTGGCATGAGATAGGTGTGAAGGGGCGTATTTTACCACTTAACGAGGGGGGTGGACATGTTTTGTTGCGGCGTCCTGAGTGCTTGGAGGCTGAGAGACGTTTGAAGTCTTGACTTTTTGACCAGTTTGTGATAGTCTCTTTGCTCAATGATCGTTGATGAGTTATCAACAAGAGGGAGCTGTTATGCTGGATGATTTTATGACAAGAGAGCGAGCACGCAGGATAGTAAGAGAGGCTTCGCAACGTACCGAGGTGCCGTTCGTTAAAGGTTGGCTGTTTGAGGACAGTGAAGGCAAGTGGGAGAGTGTTGTGGCAAGGCTTCTGCTTAGGGTCGAGGAAGACGAGAAGGAACATGGTATCGAGAGGGTTGATAACGAGTTGGCCGATAATAGAGAGGAAGCTCACGAGTTTAGGAGTTGGTATTACAAGAAGTGTAATGAAAGAGCGTTCAGCAAAGAGATTAGAAATATCAAGGTGTTTCTCAAGCATAATGGCTACAAGATCAAGATAAGCAAGAAATGACAAAAAAAGAAGTGCAAGACTGGGTAGCCAATTTGTTTCATGGGTTGCTTGTAGCTGATCTTCAGGCTGGTGCTGTTGAGGATAGGATTGAAGAGTATTCCAAGAGCGATCAAGCCAAGATAGATCACGAAGTTTCGAGAGTGCTTTCGAGTATACTAAGGGGGACACCAAAATGAGAATGGCAATATTTACGCTTAGTAGGCTAGGGAGACGGGTTGCTGTTTGGCCGGATAAGATCACAAGTGTTTACGAGGGCAAAGGGGATGGTGTTACGTTTATTTCAGAGTCTACAAGTCCACAAACGACTGATGAAGGTGAGATAGGAGGGGTCGAAGGCTCTTTTGATGAGGTAGTGGCTGCGCTAGAAGAAGCGTACATAGATGAGATAAAGATGGGACAGACAGTGAATCTCATGGAGGGCGGCGAATGAGAGGTGATGAAGTCCTTGAGAATGTTGTCTTAGAGGTGAAGTCAGGTAGTCACCTGTATGGCACAAATACTCCCGAGTCGGACAGGGATTATATGGGGATTTTTATGCCCCCAGAAGAATATGTCTTTGGTCTTAAGACGGTTAAGGAGGTGGACTGCTCGATAAAATCCAAGGATAAATCTGGTCGTAACGACAAGGATGCCGTGGATGTCAAGCTGTACGAGTTTAGGCATTTTGTAAAACTGGCTCTTGCAAACAATCCAAATATCTTGGAGGTTCTCTTTGTAGGTGAGGATGCTATTGTTTCATGTACAGAGACGGGACGTGAGCTATTGAAGAATAGGCATCTGTTTCCTAGTAGGCAATCGCATAAGAGGTTTTCCGCGTACGCCAGGGGACAGCGTCATAAGATGATCATGAGGGGTGAGCACCGTGAGTCTTTGTTAGAGGCTGAATCGGTGCTGAGCGAGTTGATAGATCATGGTAACGACAAGATGGTCATGGCTGAGTTGTCGCTGGAAAAAGGACCTTTTGGGAGGGTGAAGAATCACATTCAGGTAGGTGATCTGCTGATAGAGCCTGGCGTGTATGTCAAGAAAGCGTACAAGATGGTGAAACACCGACTTGATAACGCCACGTCGAGATCTACGCTCATGGACAAGTATGGCTATGATACCAAATTCGCCAGTCACCTTATTAGGCTCTTGCTTGAGAACAACAGGATGCTCAAGACGAGTGAGTTAGTGTTTCCGTTGCCGGAAGAAGAGCGACAAACTGTGTTGGATATTAAACTGGGAAAATGGGACATGGAAAAAGTGGTGAAGTACTCTGAGGAGTTAGAGGCTGAATCTGACAGTTTGGTATTATCGTCGTCGTTACCAGCGAATGCTCGTTATCAAGACGTTGAGTCAATGGTGATAAGGATGATGCGTGAGCATTTGCTATAAGATAGGCTGATAAATGGCTTGTCTTTTTTGGGGGATTGTGCTATAGTCCAGCATCTTGAATGAACTTGAGTTCGCAGATTGAGGAGTTGAGGATGGGCGATGTTGTTCGTGCTGATTTTGGGAAGAAGAAAAGGGATTGTACTCATTCATCGTTGGTCGTCGAGACAAAGGAGCGCAGGGTAAGGTGCAGGGATTGTGGGGAGGTGGTTGACACGTTTAGTACCATGGAGGCGTTAGCCAGGATGGTGCAGCGATTAAAAGGTGACGTTAAAAGGGTTTGATAGGAGGCCAAGATGGCGTCTGGTTTGTTACCGGAAATTATAGTTTCTGACGATTATGCAGGCATGAAGGTATGGAACAAAAAGTTCTTTTATGGGGCTGTTCCTGCTGATGACGGTAATGGTGAGGAGTGGGTTTTTAAGGCTGAATTTGAGGAGCATTATAGCGAGAACGGTAGGCTTATGAAGAGGGACAGGAAGGTGTTGATACCTTTCGACAAGTTGGGGGCTCCAGATGCTGATGAGGGAAATTGCGTTGAGTGTTTAATGATAGGCATCTGGTGGGTATTGACAAAGTACAATCTTACTTTGATGAGGTGATCTGTGTATATTACGTGTCAAAAGCATGGGACTATCCAAGCGCATCCTGACAGGGAGGGACTTCTCAGGTGTCCTGCTTGTGTGACAGAGAGGGCGGGGGTCATGGCTGTTCAGGTGTCTATGATAAACATGAGGGAAGAGGTTATGGGGGCGTTGTTGCGTGAGATAGCTGTGCTGTCTGGTAAGAGCAAGAAGAAGATGGATGATTTCATCTATGGCTTGCTGGAGGAGTATGGACAGCATGATTCGTTCAATAGGTTGCGAGAGATCTTGGATAAGGAGAACTGGTAATGAGGGATAAGAAAGAAATAGGTGATGATGATTATTCTTTTGTGATTGAGAACACGTTATCTAATGGCGTTAATTTCTATCTTTGTGATTGTGATTATAACAGAGATGATCTTGATGCGCGACGGACAAGATGGGGGATGCCGGATGATCCTTTTCTTATGAAATTTAACCGGCGTGAGGCTGCGGCTGCTTTCGCAGAGGAGGATAGTAACTGTTCTGATGTCAAGTGGCATGTGGCACAGTTAGAACCTTCTCGTGATAATGTCGAGGAACTTTTACCAAATCTTCCAGAAGGAACACAGCGCGATTTTAACAAGCATTATGCCATGGCTGAGATAGTTGGCAAAATACTTGTTTTTCAAAGTGAATACAGGATGAACTTGGAAGATATTTTCAAGTGGATAAAGGACTGGGACAATTGTTAGATGTACTACCGGGTGAGTTGAGGACACATGCTCAGATAGGTGCGTGTGAGATCTTTGCGTTAGAGGGACGTGACGGCATTCTTGTGGCTGTAACGAAGGATGGACATGGAAGACCGTCAGGAGTCTATGATGTAGAGGTGCTTGATGACAGGGGGTGGAGTGTACCGAGGAAGAAAAACGGCTGGGATAAGGCTGTGGTGAAGAAAGCCAGGGAGCTACGCGAGCAAGGTTATAGTTATGTTGAGATTGGCAAGCGTATAGGCACGTCCCGTTCTGTGGCAGGAAGGATGGCGCAAGGGGTAGAGGTTAAGGTGATAAGGAAGAGGCAGGCTATGCGGCTGTCTGACGAGGACAGGGAGGAAATAAGATCGATGCTAGAGAGGGACTGGACAGCATCAATAATTGCTAACTGGATAGGGTGCAGTGAGCAATCTATAAGGGATGAGAAGAGAAGAATGAAGGCTGAACAATATGAGTGAATTGAATGATAAGTCATATATGCAAAAGAGCAAAGAGTAGTTTGCTAAGGAAGAATGCTTGTATAGCTAACGTCTGTCGGAATGGTCCGTGGTATATGCGTCTGTTGTACAGATTTCTTTTTTGGTGGCGTTGGAGGCGTTTCAAAAAGTTTACGATACCAATTGTCAAGAGAAATGATTGGAATCTGTCAGTTGATAGAATTGTTTCGGTTCAGCCTATGACAAAGCCGGTTAGTGAGATATTCTTCGAGGCGTTCAAGTGTGACAAGGATGATAAAAGCTAGTATCCAAGGAGAAAAGATGCAAGTACAGACTGATGAATTGGTGAAAGATTTGAATGATGTACCCAAGGAGCTGAGGGACAAATTTGAAAAAGTTCCAGAAGAGCTTCATGGTGATGCAGAAGCGGTACTAGACGGGGCGGATTCTGTAAAGGTGAAGCCCCATCCATGCCTAAGAGCAAGAAGCTGCTTGAGTGGGCGGCTGGCAAGCGTGATGCGAAGACGAGACACAACAGGCGCAAGCGTGAGCGTCAGGCACGTCGAAAGGCCAGGAGGAGATAGAAATATGCAGGATAAAACCAAGCGGTTACTGACCAATATTCAACAATGGAAAGATAAGGTGCTAGAAGAAGATTCTGTTGATAAGCCGGATGTTCTTGAGGATATTTCCAAACGTCTAAAAGGTAAGACTATAAACCTACATGGGGGCTTGGGTGCTCAGGCTACATTCACGGGGTTTGCGGCAACTGCCTGGGGTATCACTGTTGTGCTTGATAATGGCTCTCCGTGGTTGGAATTCGTGCATTATTCACAAGTCAAGGAGTTAGATCCTTATCATGACTTGCTATCTTCTGTCGCATAAAATTGCTTGCTTTTTGTACCGTTTTGTGCAAGAATGGTTGTCTTAAAACGAACTTGAGTTCGCAGACGCGATGTCTGGAGGGATGATGGAGAATCGTTTAAAAGAGACACGTTCAGATTTGATTTCAAAGATTGAGAGCTATGAGCGTATTTTGGAAGAGGCTGATAATTCTGATAGTGTCTATATCACGGGATGGCTTTTGATAACGGCGCGTGCTGCATTAAGAGAGTTGGATGAACAGATGGCTGAAAGGGTGAGCGATGAGTGGAAACACGAGAATGAGAGCTAAGGTGGTAAGAGAGCTGTTTGACAAGGCGACTAAAAGTCTTGATGTTTTCGTGTTTGAGCTGTTGCAGATTAACGCAGAGCTGGAGGCTTCGAATTCGCGTTTACGAGTTGAGGCTATGATGACATCTGAATATAGAGATTGGCGTCTCAACGAAGAGAAGATGATTTGGGAGACGGAGCGAAAAGATCTGTCGGTTTATGCCTATATTGACAGGGACGAACACCGTGAGTGGCATTGGCGTGTGTTCCGTAATGGTGAGGTTCTAGAGCCGTACCATGATCATGTTGGTGGTGGGCTTATAGCGACCAGTGCTATGGATGAGGCATCTAGGGCGATTAACAGACTGGTTAGAGGGAGCAATGGAGAAAATGAGGATGTAACGGGTGTTAGGGAATGGTTTAAATTCATGAAAGATTGGCATTTCAACGAAGAGAAGAGGATTTGGGAGACGGAACGAAAAGATCTGTCAATTTATGCCTATCTTGAGATGTGTTCAGATTTGAAATGGTCTTGGCGTGTGCTTTATAAAGGTGTTATTGCTGAGCCAAACTCTGACTATATGGGGTGTTGTTCTAATCATGATAGAGCCATGTTTGCTGGTCACAGGGCGATTAATAGATTGGTTGAGAGGATCAGCGAAAAGGAAGAGCGAGAGGCTGAAAAATGAACAAAGATGATTGTCCGTTTTGTGGTAGCAAGCTGACGGCGATTTGTCCGTTTTGTGGTAGTAATCTGACGACGATAATGATTGAGCGCAAAGTTGTGGCATGTGGAATGTTATTCTTGTGGAATGAGGGGTCCGGTAGCTGAATACAGAAAAGAGGCATTCCGTTTATGGAATGGTCTGCTGAGGAAAGAAGAGTAAAAATGGATGCGATAATTTATCATATGGACCCAGATGGATATGCCTCTGCAATGGTGGTGTATAAGTATTTAAGAAAACAGAACGGCGGTGTAGATCCGTCCGTTCAGTGGCATCCGATCAACTATGGTATGCCTATCCCAAAGAATCTTCCTTATGGTGAGGATGCAGGACGGATTTATCTTGTAGATTTTTCGTTTCAGCCGGATGATGAGATGCTTAAGTTTGCTGATAAGCTGGGTGATAGGCTTGTATGGATTGATCATCATAAGACTTCGGTTGATTTATCCCTTGCGTTCAATGTAGCTAATGCTGTTGACGGTGTGAGGTGGGTCAATGATGTTGACGGGAAACCTTTGTCGGCATGTGAGTTGACATGGATGTTCCTTAACGATTTGCAACACATGGATAAGGATATTGAGGATAGGAAAGAGATTCCAGAGGTTCTGAGTCTTATAGGTGACTGGGATACGTGGCGGCATGCAGATATGAGTGACGATGATGCCTCAAAGGCGAGGTCATTAAGCTACTATTTGGGATCGATCTCATGTGATCCTTCGAGGTATATGGCGCGAGTTTTTTGGGATGATTTGTTCTCTGATAAGCGCAGGGATTTCTTGCGATCATGTCTGTACAAGGGACGTGAATTGATGGAGTATCAAGAGGCTCAATGGGCTACGTTGATGGAGAGCAAAGCGTTTGAGGCTAACTTTGCTGGATATGACGCGATCATGTTGAATCAGACTGGCAATTCTGAAATGTTTAACGGGTTCTATGATGAGTCAAAACATGATCTCATGGTGACGTTTCAGCTTGTGAGGGGTGAGTTCTTGACGGTGAGCTTTTATGGTACTCATACGGAAGATATTCATCTGGGAGATCTGGCTAAGAAGCTGGGTAACGAGGGTGATATGCCAAGCGGTGGAGGACATGCTGGGGCGGCTGGTTTTCAGTGTAGCTGGGAGTATTTTAAAACGTTGTGGAGCAAGGGGTAGGTGATTGACAATGAGTACTGACAAAACGGGGCTAGGCGACAGAATGAAGTCATACGAGAAGGCTTATACATCGGCAAGAGCTATGCCTCTTCTCCCTGTTATAGCCAGGTTGGATGGGAAGGCATTTCATACGTGGACAAAGGGGTTAGCCAGGCCGTTTGATGCGTCTTTTCATAGAATCATGGATGCTACTACCTTTGAGCTTGTAAAAGAAACAAATGCAGTGGTTGGTTATACTCAATCTGATGAGATAACCTTGGTGTTCTATTCGCCCGATACGAGAAGTCAGATTTTCATGGATGGAAAGTTGGCGAAACTTACTAGCATATTGGCTTCCATGTGTACGGCATATTTTAGAGGAGCTGTGCTTGATGAATGTTTGGGGCTTTTGCAATCAGATCGGGATAAATCGCTTCTCCTGCAAAATAAACCGTTTGCATTGTTCGATTGTCGTGTATTTCAGGTGCCCACAAAGGAGGAGGTTGTTAATTGCTTGTTGTGGCGTGAACAGGATGCCAGCAGGAATAGTGTTCAATCCGCAGCGCAATCATTTTTCTCGAATAAAGATCTGTATAAAAAATCCACAAAAGAGATGCAAGAGATGATGTTCTCTGAGTATGGCGTTAACTGGAATGATTATATGGATCGCGAAAAGAAAGGTGCATATTTTAGACGAGTAAAAAAGATGTTAAAGTTTACAACGGATGAAATAGACAGACTTCCTGCTATGCACGAGGCTCGAACAAATCCAGGGTTAGAGGTTTTAAGAACAAATGTCGAACTTCTTGGAATGCCTCCTCTGCAGCGTATAGCTAATACTGTTGATGTTATTTTTGAAGGTAAGCCGTTTTTATTAAGAAAAAACGAAAAGAAGAACGAAAGGTGAGACAGTGCTGAAGTATCTAATTTTTGCTTTGATGATGTTGGTTACAGGGTGTGGCAATACACCAGGTGATTGCTACTATACTGTCAAAGAGTTGTATCCTGGCAAAGAAATCAAAAGCGTAAGAATGTACGGAAGTACAACGCTTTTTTTTTGTAGGTGATAACCAGTTTGTTGAGTGTCAGCACGGTGGTTTTGGGATAACGATAAGAGCAAGAAAGCCAGTGTCCTGGCTAAAGGGATACTGTGAACATTATCCGTTGTATCCAATATGCAGAAAAAAGAAGGAGAAGAAATGAGGATAAAGAGATGTCCTAATCCTATCTGTGGTGGTCAATGTAACGACGAAAATGTTGATCATGTGGCGTCTGAAAATATGTGGTACGTAGAGTGCAAGTTGTGTCATATGAATGGGCCAACGGCTGGAAATAAGACTGGTGCAATTCGTTTATGGAATGGTCTGCCAAGGGTTATTGATATTGAAGAGGTTGATTATTCTAAAATGACAAGAAGAGAAATGGAAAGATTTCTCAGTGGTATTGAGGACAAAATTGCAGCGGCGAGGAAGGCTGCTAGCGAGCAAGAAAAGGAGAGTGAAAAATGAGTGGAGTAATGGAAAAACTGTATGTTGTCGAGATGCCGGATGGCACCAAGTGGGGAGTGCCTGTTTATGTTATTGCTGAGAGTAAAGCTATGCATTACAAAGAGGAGTACGATGGTGATATGCAGCGGTGTCTTGATGAGGAGATCATACCCGTGTTTGAGGATGATTATTACGAGATCCATGACTGGGCATCTGGGAACATGAATTGGGATGAGGTGGAGAAGTTTGCTGTGAAGATTTCCGATCCACAAGTGAATTCTGACGACTACCAGGATGGCTGGGTCAACGGGCAGTACCACGTTGCCGAGAGACCGTCAGTAGGTTGACAAAATCCCCAAGATAGAGTAGGGTCAAGGGAGAGTATAAACGAGCGCAGGAGCGGTTTAGGTATAATTCGTGTAGACGGCGTTAATTTAGGGTCTGTGGGATGTTGTGCGCAGCATTTCGCAGCTTAATTATGATCGGTAATTATCTTGAATAATGAGCAAGATGCTCAAGAGGAGGGATTATGCAGTTTGAATTTTCGATACAGTGCTCTGAGTGTGGAACGGATCTGAGTGGAAGTCTTGATGTTAGTGCTGGGACAATCATGGTAGCAGCAGATCCGTGTTCACATTGTATGGATGAGGCCAGAGAAGAGGGTGAGGATGCGGCGAAGGAGATAGGTTACGATAATGGCTACGAGGAAGGCAAGACGGACGGTTATAATGAGGGTAAGATTGAGGGGTTAGAGGAGGGGCGTGCAGAGGCTGGTGCTGAGGAGTAGGCTATGTCATACGTGTGTGAAAACCCAAAATGCAGGACGTTTACGCATAAGGTGAATGATAGTATCTGTAATGCCTGCCTTGCTGAGCAGGCTCGAAGAGGAGATGTTGGAATGGACAAAAAAACAGATATGTCAAAAGATGAAGCTGATGAGCGTTACTACCTGGAGTTAAAGATAAGACGCGAGGTCTTTTCTGGGCTTGCCGATCTTTATACGCTCTATGGCATAGGTGAGGTTGAAGCCGTCCTCAAGACTCACATGGAAAGAGAAGCTGCCAAGGTCAGAATAGCTTCTGACAGTATTCCTTGTGACTGAAAAAACGAACTCAAGTTCGCAGGATGCGTATGCTATCAGGGAGCTTTTACGCTCTTTGAGATTGCATTATGTGAGGCTAGAGTCTGAGGTTGTAAAAGCTGTTCGTGATCTACTTGATGAGCATGGAATAATCTACGAAAAAGAGGTTGTGATAGCTCCACGGTGTAGGGTTGATCTTTTAGCTGGGGACGGGGTAGCTATAGAGGTAAAGAAGGGTAAACCAAACTCGAAGACGGTAGCCAAGCAGGTTGCCAGGTATGCGGCGGGTGGAAAGGTGAAGGCTGTCATTTTGGTTAGTGAGAGAGGGTTGTTTCACCATATCACGGAGGCTCATGGGAAGCCCGTATTGTACATTGCGTTGAGCAGAAATTGGGGAGTTACTGTATGAGTGAGTTGATTGTACCTGATTACCTTAAAGAGCCTAGTTTAGACGGTCACTGTTACGGCACTCTTGAGTATGATACTAGTGACAGGATGTTTCAGCTAGTGGGTGAGCCTATTCTGTTAGAGTTTGCCAAGAGGGTATTTCCGGGGGCAAAGGTTCACCACAGGGATAAGATGCTGGAGTTTAGTTCTAGTAGGCGAGAAGTAGCAGACCTTAACTGGTTATTGATGCGGTATCCTGTCAATATAGACCAGTGCAGGTGGGTGCTGGAATCTTCTCGTGATGAAGAGATCAAGCGTATAAATAAACGCATAACAGGTGATGACCTGTTAAAGACTACGCCACCGTCCAATTTTTTGGGCAAGCTGTATCCCTATCAGGAGTCCGGTGTGACCTATATGGCGGGGAACAAGCGGTGTCTATTAGCGGACGGTATGGGGTTAGGGAAGACGTGGACGGGGTTAGCAGCGGCGGCGACAGCGGGCAAATATCCTATCCTTGTGGTATGTCAGACGCATGTACAGGAACAATGGCAGCGCATGATAGGGATGCTCTTCGAGATGAAAGGGCTGACATGGCAAGACGATATGCTCATTTCAGATTTTGAGCGATGGGAGCGTAGGGGGCGTGCGCTGGCTCCTGTTTTGAAAAGCCAGACGGCAACTGCGATACCGTCCACACCGTTTGCTATTATCCATTATGGGCTTTTACAATGGTGGGAAGAGGAGATCTTAGAGCGAGAATTTAAGACGATTATTTTTGATGAGATTCAAGAGTTGAGGCATATAGGGACACAAAAGTACTCGTCTGCATCGTTGGTTTCGTCAAGGGCTGAGAATGTGTTTGGGATGTCGGGGACGCCGGTTTTTGGATACGGTGTAGAGATTTGGTCGGTGATGAATGCTATAGATTTTCATTGCCTGGGATCTCGTGAGGCGTTTACGCGGGAATGGTGCAGTGGGTACGGTGAGGATATTGTGACAGATCCTCAAGCTCTGCATGGTCATTTAACGAGGGAGGGGTTGATGTTGAGGCGACGTGCTACCGATGATGATGTGGCGCTCAATCTTCCTCGTGTGGACAGGCATGTGCAGGATCTGAATCATGATAGCGAGCTGTATGATAGTCTCATTAAGGTTGCATTGATAAAGGCTGACGGTTACCACGAAGCCAGTTTTACGGCCAAGGGACGGCTGGCTAGGGATATAGAGCGTGAGTCAAGGAAGGCTACGGGGGTAGCCAAAGCTGAGTATGTGGCGGCGTTTGTGAGAGGGTTGTTAGAGGCTGGCGAGAAGCCGTTGGTGTATGCCTGGCATCATGCTGTCCATGATATTTTACGAGAAGAGTTGAAAGATTTTAAACCTGTATTTTTTACGGGTAAGGAGACGGTTAAGAAGAAGAAAAAGGGGTTGAAATCGTTCATGGAGGGGGAGACGGATATAGCTATTCTTAGTCTTAGATCGGCGGCTGGTTTGGATGGTTTGCAGCACAGGGCTACGGTATGTGTTTTCGCGGAACTTGATTGGAGTCCTGCTGTATTTGCACAATGCGAGACGAGGATTGCGCGGATAGGTGTGAATGAGACGGTTGAGAATGTGCCTAGTTATTACTGTGTTTCTAACATTGGCCATGACGAGGTGATGCTGGATGTCTTAGGGGTTAAGACTGGTCAATTTGTGGGTATAATGGGTGATGAGCCTGATACTCAAAAAGAGCAGCACGAGGCTGAAAAGAGGGCACAGAAGAGGATAGAACAGCTTGTCAAGAAGCTTCAAAAGGAAAAACGTGGTAAGTTGGCAAGTGTGTCTGGTGTTTTGGAATAGAATGGTGTAGTATTGTCAACGGCTGAAGTTGCCTGTTTGGTTGCTGTAATGTGGAGCGTTGACTGATGGCTAGAAAGAAAACCACACCTGCTGCTGTGCGTAAGCTTCTTAAGGAACAAAAAAAACATAAGAGGATAAAGGCTCTTAGGTGTAAAAGCCAAATTGATGAGATGTTCTATGCCGGGTTCCCGGTGCCTCATATAGCGAAATACATACAGGAAAGAATGGGAGAGTCGAGGGATGTCACCAGGAAATCCATGACGATACTCCTGTATAGATACAAGGAAGATCTCAACAAAGGGATGATGGTGAGGGCGTCTTTGCCTCGAATGTTCAATGAGGCAGAGGAGACGTTTTCCAGCAAGTTAGGTGAGTTACAGAGGCTTGAAAATACGTACAGAGAACTTGAATATCATTTTGATGTGTTGGCGGCTGAATCCAGGATAAATCAAACGTTCAGGAGTCAGTTGTTGCCTGTTGCCAGGGAGATGCGATCCGTGGTTAAGGATATGCATACCATAAAGATGGATCTTGGGCTGGTAGGGTCTCGTGATCTTGGCACTTTGACGGTATCTGCCGAGAAAGAAGCTTTCGTTAAGGATCGTTATGGTGAGGCGGCTGCTAAAGCGTTCAAGGAGCCGGTGTCACGGGGAAGGGTATTGGCCGCTCTTGGTGCTATTAAGAGAGCTGGTCTCTTGCGTGATGACAACGGAGAGATTCGCAAGGAGATGGCTGACAAGTTGGGGGTTGCCATGGATGACGAGCCCATGGATGATGGTTACGAAGATGAGATGGAGGAAGAAGAGCCTTTGGTGATAGATGTTCCTTTTGAGGTGAGTGAGAAGCAAAAAGGGCAAGACAAGGGTGGCGAGGATGACAGGGAGGATGGTCGCACGGATGATCATATAGTGGAGAGATTTGGGGTTGAGGATAACGGGCAGGACGATAGTGATAGAGATGAAGAGGATGAGGAAGAGGAAGAATACGCACCTATAGAGGATGTCGCAGATCCTGTAGAAAACATGGAGGTTAGGGAGGCTGATGAGAAGCCTGACATGGGAGATGAACAACAGGGAGAAGAAGAGGAGCATGTTGTCGTAAAAGTGGCTGCTAGTATGCCTCCTGGGCCAGCAAAGGCAGGTGTGGCTAACAAAAAAGTATGGAGCACGGACATGAGCGGAAAACAGAATGATAATAACGACTAGACAGGGGCGTAAGCGTTCGATAGTAACCCCTGATGAGATTGACTCTGTAGCAGGGGATATGGTGTCTACACTCACACCTGAAGAGAGAGCATTACTGTTTGGTATCTTGCAGGATGATGAAAATGGTGTGGAGTCAACGCAGGAACTGATGGACCACAGGTATCATACAGAGCCTGTTTCTATGGAGCAATTTATTGACGATCCTTATTATTTGGGAGAATCTTGTGAAACACTATATCCCGAACTCAGGAAGGATCTGATAGATCTTTTTGATTACAATTACAGAGAAGTTGTATTGACAGGTGCGATCGGCGTTGGAAAGACATTTTTGCTGTCAATATCTTTGTGTCGTGTTATCTACGAACTTTCATGCTTGATAGATCCTCAGAAGACTTTCGGTTTATCTACAGGGACTGAGATGGTTATACCGCTCATCTCAAAAAATCTACCGTTGGCCAGGCAGGTTATGAAGACGGCTATTGATGACAAGATCCGTGAGTCACCGTATTTTATGGAGAAGTTCACGCCGCGTATTTCTAAAGAATACACTCTGTTTCCAAGTAATATACGTGTTATAATTGGTTCATATGGAAGCGAGAGAATTCTTGGTTCCAATGTTTTTAGTGTCGGCTTAGATGAATGTTTTGGTGAAGATCAATCTGTGTCAGTGGTTCGTGATGGCGAGGTTTCTAGTGTTACGGTTGGTGACCTTTGGAGGATGAGTGATCCAGAGAAGTCTTATGTTGAGGTGCTTGGCTTTGATCATGAAAAAAAAGAGGTCAAGAGTGGTTGGTGGCGGATAAAGAAATCGACAATTCAGCGGCGTGTTAATATAAAAACTGGGCATGGTGATATGAGTCCTTCTCTTGAGCATCCAGTGCTCGTTAGGCGTGGGGATTGGCTTGTATACGACTATGCTTGTAATATCAAACCGGGTGACAGCATCGTTACGGAGGGAGTTAGTAGTACGGTTGAGGAGGAGGACGGGGGGAAGGGCGACGGTTCCTGCGAACTCAAGTTCGCAAGAGGGGTAAGGGACGAGACGTTAAGGGTTGATGATCTGCCTGTAGGGTTGGCTCTTACGAAGGTTTTGTCTGTAAGAGAATTGCCCTCAGAACAGACGTATTCTTTGTGTACTCAATATGAGACCTTCTTTGCAGGAGGTTTCTTGGTGCATAACACAAATTTCCCTCCTGCCAGAAAAGCTCAACAGATAACTACTGGGTTTGGACAGCGTAGAACACGAGCGCATTACGATCCTGTAGAGAAGGTCTACCGCAACTTGGTGCGGCGTATTAAATCCAGGATGATGAAGGCGGGTGGTGATTTTCCTGGGATGATCATTCTTGCGTCTTCGGCGGCTACGTTGGAGAGTTTTACAGAGCGCAAGATCAAGGATTCGAGGGATGATCCGAAAGTGTTTGTGAGAGATCATGTTCCTTGGACAGCAAAGCCTGGGGAGAATTTTTGTGGTGAGAAGTTTTGGGTTATCTGTTCGTCGTCGTCATTGCGGGCCAGGATTTTAGAGGAGGATGAGTACGACGTCATTACAGATGAGTATTTGGACGACAATGATGCTTGGTTGCTAGATGTCCCTATTGAGTACAAGGATGATTTTGATAGTGATATAGAGAATGCATTGAGGGACATTGCCGGTATTTCTACGCAAGCTATGTCAATATATATTCAGCGGTCTGAGGCTATCCGTGAGTGTGCAGATCCTGAAATAAAGCATGCGTTTACTATGGGCGAATGGACAGCGGGTGGGCCAGGTGCATTTAGATGGAAATATCTATGTAGGCGTTTTGAGCGCAGGTTGCCGGGGGGGTATACGGAAGAGGGTTTCATGCCCAAAGTGAACCCCAAGGCGTTGAGGTGGTGTCATATTGATACGTCTGTAAGTGGTGACAGCACGGGGTTTACAGTAGCTCATATTGACAGGTGGGTAGAGGTTGTGAGAAGAGACGGGGATGGCAGGAAATACGTGGATTATGCGCCGTCTTTTTATGTGGATGTTGTGCTGAGGATAAATCCACCACCGGGGGAGCAGATTTATCTTCCTGACTTAAGGCGGCTTGTGTATGAGTTATCGACGCACGGTTATTCGTTTATGGGGTTTTCCACGGACAAATATCAGTATGTGGAGATGCACCAACAGATAAAGCGTAGAGGGATTCATGCTGAGCTGATCTCTATGGATGAGACGACAAACCCTTATGATGAGCTGAAGAGGGCGATTTATGAGAAGAGAATACGTTTTCATGAGTATGAACCTCTCATCGAAGAGCTTAAAACCCTTGAGTATGACAGGCTGAGAGGTAAAATCGATCATCCAGAGGCTGGGTGTTTTGTTGGTAGCACCAGAATACCTTTACTGGATGGAAGTTGTCCGATGATTTCCGAGCTTGCGGGCAAAGAGGTTGAACTTTATTCATGTACACAGAATGGCAGGATTGTTCCTGGAATTGCGCGTGGTCGTCTAACAAAGTACGTGACGGATTTTGTAGATATTGTTTTGGATAGCGGGGCTGTTGAGAGGTGTACACCGGAGCATTTTTGGATGTTGCGGGACGGTACGTATAAACGTGCTGACATGCTCCGTCCTGGCGTGGACAGGTTGATGCCTATCAGCCGGATATGGCCGGTTAACGGGGGGTATGAGCGGGTTTCTGACTCTCATGGCAGGAGGACGTTGACTCATCATTTGGTTTGGTCGTTCCATTATGATGATATCAGTAATGACAAATGTGTACATCATCTTAATGGTTGCAAGGTTGATAACGCTTTGGCTAACCTGGCGTGTGAGTCGAAATCTTTTCATGCTTATCATCATACATTGATGCGACATCGTGAAAGTGGTGAGTACACCAAAAAGGTAGCTGAGGGGTTACAGCGGTTTAATACCAGTGAACGTGGGAGACGTGTTCATAGTGAGGCAATGTCTCGTCTTCATAAGTCTTCTACGACAGAAGATTATATAAGACGTGCCCATAAAAATCGCAATTTCAGATCTGATATAGATCTTGAGTCACTCAACAGTGTTCGCTCTGAGGAAAATGCTAACGCTGCTGCTAGATCTTTGAATTGTGGACGCAATGTTGTTATGAGGGTTCTGCGTGAAAATGGATTTAAGAATTGGGAGGATTTTCTTGCGTCTGAGATTGGTAAAAACCACAAGGTGAGATATGTTATTCCTGTTAAGCTAGAGGTTGCGGTGCCTGTGTATGACCTTGAGGTGGATGTTTTTTCGAATTTTGCGTTAGCATCTGGCGTGTTCGTTCATAATTCTAAGGATATCGCAGATGCAGTAGCAGGTGCTATTTATGGATTATCTATCAGATCAACACGCTTGCCAATTGACATGATACCTGATAAGGGTATACAAGGGAAAGGTGATAACTCGTGGGTGAGCCCCTTGGTTCCGGCTTCCCAGGTGGATATTGCTGAGGCGCGAGAAATGGCAGAAGATGCGCAAGACAGCGACTACGTACCTATTCTGTTTGGAGACTAAATATGGCATGGCTTAATCGCGTCAAAGACCTGTTTGTCAAGGATAAAGAAGTTGTTGTCTCGAAAGAGGCTCGTGGTGTAGGTTCTGGAGCACCTGGGCCGAACGTAGGGTCTCCTGCTGGCTACGATGCCGGGACAAAACACCTAATGGGCATGCTGGAGATGAATCAGGACCTGATGCACAGGTATGCTGATTACGAGGATATGGATGACTATCCTGAGACTATTGTTGCGCTTGACCAGTTTACGGATGATTCTACGATTCCTGATAGCATACACAACAAGACAATTTGGGCTACTTCACCTGACAGGGTCGTTAGGGATATTCTTGATGATTGTTTGACTCGAAGACTAAGAATAGAGGAAGATGTTTGGTCAGCGGTTAGAACATTGGCCAAGTATGGGAATCTGTACTCTGAAAATCTGGTTAATGAGATAGGCGTCATAGGGTTGAATTGGCTGCCCGTGCCCACTATGCGAAGAGTGGTGAACGAGAAGGGTTTACTGCTTGGTTTCGTTCAGGATCTAACGGGGCAATTTAATTACGATAAGAATACCGTAAACCAGGCTATGACAAAGGCGGTGCTTCCTAGTGTAGAAGAAAAGCACAAGGGTACGCTGATATTTTTTCATCCTTGGCAGGTTACGCATTGGCGATTGCGTTCTAAAAACATGTGGTCGCAGTATGGGTATAGTTTACTCGATAGTGGACGCTGGATCTTCAAGAGGCTGAAGCTTTTGGAGGATCAGGCACTTGTTAATAAACTTCTTAGATCACCTAGCAGATATGCGTTTTATGTTGACACTGGGGATCTTCCGCCGCGTGAGGCGATGGCGTTGGTGCGGAAGGTCAAGCGTGGGTATAAAAAGAAGACATTTGTTGATCCTCGTACCGGCAAGTTGGACTTCAAAGCTAACGTATTGTCGCCTACAGAGGATTTCTGGGTACCTACAAAGGGTGGCAAGGAGTCAACCAGAATAGAGGTTATATCTGGACCGGACGTTCAGATGATGGATGATGTGGATTATTTCCACAAAAAACTTCTTCTGGCCATTAGGATGCCTGATACGCAGCGCGAAGGTCAACCTAGTGGTGCGGCAATGAGCCAGGAGGATGTCAAGGTAGCTAGAATATGCATGCGGTTGCAGCGCGAATTCATCCAGGGTCTCAAGGCTGTTCTTAGACTTCATTTGGCGGCGTTGAACATTGATCCTGATTCCGTGAAATGGGATCTTAGAATGACGGTTCCGTCTGCCATATTTGAGATGCAGCAAATCGAGGTGCTGAATGCACAGGCATCGCTTGCTGGCGCTATGGCTGACTTTGCGGATAAGCAATGGATACTTGAACACATATTCCATTTCACTGAGGATGATGCGTCTACGGTGGTGCGGAGCAAGGAGGATGAGGTAGACTCCACGATGAAGAAGGAGGCATCTACACAGGCTGAAATTCAGAAGATGTATCCTGAATTGCAAGAGTTGCCGCAACCTCCTGGGGAAGAGCCACTGCCTCCCCAAGAGTCGATAAAAGAGATCAAGGGGTTGGTGAAGGTTTTGAAGGAATCGAATAGTGGAAATGCAGTTTTGTCGAAAAGGTTTGACAGTATAGACAACAGGTTGATCGCGTTAGAGAGAGTTATCAAAAGAAACGCTCTCAATAACTAGGAGGATACGATGCCGTTTATTCAAGGGTCTGCGATAGAGAAGAAGTACAAGGGTAGCCTGGAGCATAGGGCTGATATTATCGGTGAGGCTATTGGTGAGGCTTATCAGGGATCCAGCTTGACCATGTTGGCTACTCATGAAAATCACGCTTATATGCTGGACGATGATGGCAACGTGCTCAAGGCAAAATTTGCCTTCAAGAATGGCAAGGTCTCTAATGTTGAAGTGAAGGGCACAAAAGAGATTAGCGTGGTTGAGGATGCTGACGTTCCGGTGTTTGTGTCTGAGCAGATTGGCAAACTGGTAGAGGGTGCCATGGATGGGAAGCCGATGGTGCGAACTCAAGTTCGCGAGCTTTTCCAGATGATGCGCAGGGATGAGTATTACTGGATTGATGATATTGTTGAGGATATTGATGAGCGCATGTCAGATTCCAAGTGGTACGAGATGTACGAGGCCAATCAAGAGAAAATACGAACGTCGCTGTATGGCAATATTCGCGATATTGAGTCGCCTTTCCCTGATACAAGGTTTGCCAAGATTGCCAACAGTAAGATAGGCGCATTCGAGGAAGAGTTGACTGACTCGGTAAAACTATTATCTGTTTTGTCAAAAGAAATAGTTGACGAATGTGAAAAAATGGTTTTTGATAGAGAAGATGAGTTCTTTGGTGCTATTTGCGAATCGTTGAAAGTTGAAGCGCAAGCCATTTCGAGCTTGCTCAGCAAGGCTGGACAGTTGGTGCGACCTAGAAGTGTTGGTCGCGTGGCAGTAGCACACGATAGGCTTGCTGAGCGAGTGAAACAAATGGCGGTTGTGGCCAAATACCTAGAACGACAAACCACAACCCACTGACAACGAGGAGAGAAAAATGGCACAGCGTGGAATTACTAGCACTCTTAATGAGGACTTTGACGCATTGGGTATCAACAGGATGTCCGTACGCGATCAGGCTAAGTTGAGTGGTACACCCCTGACAGAGGAAGACGAAGGATTCGACCTGGATCTGGATGCTGACGAGGACGATTCCGACCTTGACAGCGTTGGTGAGGGTTACGATCCGCTCGAAGATCCTGATGTCAATTTTGAGTTGTTTGAATCTATTATGGCTCTTCCTTTCGAGAGCATGGATGAGGATGACGTTAACGAGATTATTGAGGCTCTCAAGGAAAAGAACCTTCCTGATGATGCCAGCGATGAGCTTAAAGAGCGAGCCGAAGAGATTATTGATCACCTACTTGAGGTCGTTGGCAAGCGGATACGCCGCGCCAGGGCTGGCAAGATGTCCAAGAAGAAATCAATCCAGTGTCCAGAAGGTACCAGGAAAGATCCGAAGGACAAGTCTGGTCGTAGGTGCGTCAGAGCTGCTAAAGCTGCTGGTGGTGCGGGCAAGTTGAAGAAGATGGCTCGCAAGAAAAAACGATGGTCAAAGAGCGGTCTTGGCAAAAAGTCTGCTCGCAAGTCGAGTCGCTGGGCTGCCAGGCGTGAGGATGTTAATGTTTCTTCGCTCGCGTTGGAGCTTAACTCTTTGGTGGAGGATGTTCAATCTGAGAAGGAAACTGTACGTGATGACATCATGGAGAGTGTGGCCAATATCATGCTGCTAATCCATGAGGAGTTCCTGGATGATTCCGTGACTGAGGTTCTGGTAAACACCTATGAGTCGATTGATGCGGCTTGGGAGTCTGGACGCCTTGATGAGGACGTCATGGATGAAGATGAATTTATAGCCGAGATCAAGCCTGCGCTCATGCTTATCCACCGTTCGATGGATAAGATTGAGGGTATGTCGGGAAACTGATCAAGCGTCTTGGTGAGGCTGTCTGGCGAAGAAGACTAGGCACCTCGTCTGGGCGTAAGGAGGCAGTTGGTTTTGTGTCACTCAAGAAAATGGCTCGTGCGGATGGCAAAAAAACGGATAGACGAGTCTCCCCTGAAGCTAAGAGGAAACTCGACAGGAACCCTATTGCTAGAACACGAATCAGACGCTGGCGCGGGAAGACCGGCAAAAGGGGATAAGATGACTAAGGTGCTGACTGAGACTACTTCTGTACATATGACAATGGTCGAAAGTGCAGGAGGAAAGTATATTGCTCGTGGTGAGTTTGGACGTGTTGATGTACCTACTGCTAATGGTAGGATCTATCCTGCGCAATTGATGCAGCGGGAGATTGAACGGCTGTCTGAGAAGCTGGCGAATCGTGGTGTTGTTGGTACTCTTGATCATCCTGAGAATGGCAGGACGTCGCTGGATGACGTGTCTCATGTGATAACCAGCCTGAAGATCAAGGATGGCATTATTGTAGGTGAGGCAGAGATACTCAACACCAAGAAGGGTAAGAATCTTAAGGCTCTTATTGAGGCGAATGTCCAGGTTGGTGTCTCATCGAGAGGTCTGGGATCTACGCGGCCATCTAACAATCCCAAGATGGAAGGCGAGATTGTTCAGGATGATTTCGTTTTGAAGACTTGGGATTTCGTTGCCGATCCAGCGGTGAGGACTGCGATTCCTGGGATCTATACCGAGGATGAGGATCTTGAAATTGATCGTCCTGACATTGCAGAGATGTTCATGTCTGAATTTCCTGAAATAGCCGAGAGGCTTCAAGAGGATGCTATCAGCAGGGCGAAGCTTAGGGTTGACCGTGGTGTGGACGCGGCTGTTGAGGCGGCTGTCAAGGAGAGCAAGGATAAGCTCACTGAGAACTTTGAGAAGCAACTTGCCAGCACCTTAATGGAAGCCAGGGATGACATCGCCGGTGACATCCGAGAAGAGTACGAGTCAGATCCTAATGTTGGTGGCTCGAAAGCGATCCTGGCTGCTATTTGGGAGATGGTTGCTCCTTATCGAGCAGAAGCTGATGAGCTTGCAATGTCTGACGCGCTAAAGGCCAAGGAGCTTGAGGTTGCGGAGGCTGTAGGCAGAGCTGATGAGGCCGAGGATGAGGCGTTACAGATAGGGTGCATGTACCTGGTTGAGCGTAAGGTGAGTAATCACCCCATGGCTGATTCTGTACGTAAGATGATGGGTGGTCAGAAGTTCACGAGTCTCAAGGATGCTAATGACAAGTTGGCGGCTGTGCTCGCGGATCTTCCTGATGATCTAGGTGAGACTGGCGTAAGTGAAGAGGATGCTGAAATCAGGGAGGAAAATGCTTCCTTGAGATCGGAAATAGACCACCTGAATGACAAGGTGGGCGCGTTGAAGAGTAAATTGCAGAGAGCAGTAGACGTTGGGATGAAGGCTGATTCTAGGCTTAGTGATGCCGAGAGCCGTGTGCAAGAGGCTGAAGAGGAGAAGGAGGAGGTTGCTGCCAGGCTAGAGGAAGCTCTAGCAGAGATTGGCAACGCTGAATCCAGGCTCAAGCTTGAGTCATATAAGCACAAGAGGGTTGCAGGGTTGCCAAATGGTGGACAGTTGTTAGGTCTGATGGAGGATTTAAACTCCGAGGACGCGGTTGATAGGTTGGTGCAGGAAAGAGGTGTAGGGAGTGTCTCTGAGTCTGACCTCACAGCGATGCGAAAGAGTTTACGTCGTGGTGTAAGTGAGAAAGACGAGATGATACTGGAGGAGCACAGGGGCGATAGTCAAGATCAGGTTGATGAGCTTGGCAATAGTCTCGGTCACATGCTGAAATTGGCGGGATATTGATTCCGCAAAAAGAAACCGTTTGATAACAACTGAGGAGACAGAAAAATGGCACACGAAGCAAGAGAATTGATGGAACGATCTGGGCAGCACACCATTCATGACAATGGTTATGCGAACGCTTGTGTAACCAAGTGGGGACAGTTGCTCGAAGGTATCGAGACTCGTCATGACAAGGGTTACACTAAGAAGGCGACGGCTATTCTTCTGGAGAACGAGATGGAGCACATCAAGTCGTTCACTGAGGATACTCTGAGCACCAACGCTGGGTCGTTCACGAAGTACGTGTTCCCGATCCTGCGCCGGGTTTTTCCGAACCTGATTGCGAATCAGCTCGTGTCGGTTCAGCCTATGTCGGCACCTGTTGGCGGTATCTTCTATTACGAGAAGAAATATGATGATACCAAGGGCACGAAGATTCCGCAGAACGGTATCACTGGTAACCCTACGGACATGAACTACAGCGGCAAGCTGAGTGCTGGTGACAACATCAACCAGAACTTTGGCAAGTACTACAGTTCTGAGTTCGTGGATTACGATCCTGCTTGTACTGACACGGGGACTTCCACCTCGACTCTCACGCAGGCATCCACAAATTGTGCGGCAGCAGCATGGAAGCCGATTCGTGACAATGGTACGGCTGGGCAGCGCACCTTCTACGTTAAGGCTTATTTCAGGATTCTCGATGCCGACGCTGCCAGCGCACCTACCGAGGTTGTTGCTACGATGAACAACTCCGGGAACCTGATTGACGATCTGAACAGCAACAACGTGGGTACGTTTGCTATTGCGACTGGTAACTGGGCAATCACGCCTCTGGGATCTAGTGGTTCTGCTTCGAATTTCGTTAACAACACTGTGGTATACTTCCAGTACTTCGTGAATTGGGAGCTGGTTGGTTACACGACTGGTGCTGAGGTTCCGAGCATTGGCCTGGATATTACCCTTCAGACCGTGCAGGCTGAGAGCCGCAAGCTCAAGGCTCGCTGGACGGTTGAGGCGGTTGATGATCTCCGTGCGCTCCATGGGATGGACGCTGAGGCCGAGCTGGTTTCGACCTTCTCGAATGAGGTTATGCTTGAGGTTGACCGTGAGATCATCACTGACCTCGTGAATGGTGCGCAGCACAATGCGTCCTATACCTACAATGCTGCTACTCCGGGTGAGATTGAGAACATTCGCTCACTGATTACCAAGATCAGTGCTGTGAGTGCCAGGATTCACAAGAGCACGAACAGGGCTCCTGCTAATTTCTTGGTGGTGTCTCCTGCGGTGGGTTCGCTGATGGACCAGCTTTCGACGCATGGTGACTTCGCGTCTATCGAGCAGAACGTGCAGGCGTCCTCGTACGGTCCTATCACGTCGAATTACGGCATCGCTAGGATTGGTACCCTTCTGCGCAAGTATGCGGTCTACCAAGACCCGTACATGGACGAGGGCACCATCCTGGTAGGTCTCAAGGGGAACTCGTTCCTGGATGCCGGGTACGTGTATGCTCCTTACGTACCGCTCCAGGTGACTCCTACTTTCATGGACCCGAACGATTTCACGTTCCGCAAGGGCGTGAGGACTCGGTACGCGACGAAGATGCTGCGTCCTGAGTACTACGGTACCGTGACTGTCAGTGGTCTGCCTACCGTGACGACTACTCCGTAACAGTAGGCGTCTCTGACGTACAACCGGAAAGAAGCCGGGTTGGTGCAAAACCGGCCTGGCTTCTTTTTTTTTACAAGGAGATTCGTTATGAAAAAGTACATGTTGACACGGGGAAACAGTAAGCCGTGTACCCATGATGGTTTGAGAATTGTTAAGAAACCTGG
>Ga0164310_10000205_pt1 | contig 30443 bp, 20 predicted proteins | sample GuaBasSedimGuay1_FD_121795 | JGI IMG/M metagenome (GOLD analysis project Ga0164310, IMG submission 121795) | Subseafloor sediment microbial communities from Guaymas Basin, Gulf of California, Mexico - Guay1, Core 4569-9, 0-3 cm | ecosystem: Environmental > Aquatic > Marine > Hydrothermal vents... | reverse complement strand
CGGTGAGTCGCGTCAGCCTTTCCCTTCCGCCTCTGGTATAGATCTGCTCGCATTGCCTCTTCGCTCTCTGGTCAGCCCAAATTATGGCTGGTCGAATCACCCCGAGGCTTCTGTCAAGCAAGACCGTCCCATGCATCTGCCCGGAAAGGCCTACCCCTGCTATCCTTTTAGGATCGATAGAAGCTTTCCTGATCACTCTGGAAATGGTCATCTTGGCAGCATTCCACCAGGTCTCCGGGTGCTGTTCGGCCCACCCAGGCCTGGGAGTATCAATCCCATACTCTTTCCCGGCCAGGGCTATGAGCTCCCCTAATTCATTGACCAACAGGGTCTTAGCCCCTGACGTACCAATATCTATCCCTAAGAGGTATCTCATTGTTCTTATTAAGTTGCTGTTTAATCACGTTTCACGATGAACCTGGCAATCAGCCAAGTTGCCGGCAGATGCTTCGTGCGGTTTTTTCATGTGCGTTTGCTACAACCTATTCTCTCTGGTCCTTCTGTATCTTTTTGGCTCTGGCACCAGCAATTTCCCGGCCATTTACAGATATTGGCGTCTACTACATCCCGGTAGTCAATTGTCCCAATGCTCTAGGGACAACACCGATGAGCCTCTTGCCTGTTTGTCACCCTTCGTAGCAGGCCCAGACACGCTCATCAACAGTAGTTGTTGCCAGACATACCACTTGATCTGCTGCGCCGTAGTAGATCTTCGCCTCGTCGTCGTCTTCGACAATGGCCCCGTTGCAGAACACAACATTGGGAACATCACCGGTTCGCTTGTATATTTCTTTTGAGTCCAGAACAGAATGGCGACAGCGGGCAATCACACGGCAGGGGTCCTTCAGGTCAAGCAGACAGACGCCGAGTTTATAGATCCGTGAGAGCCATTAAGGCGCACGCTGTGGTAGATGCAGAGCCACCCCTGTTTGGTCTTGATGGGCACCGCTGCTAGACCCAATTTCTCTTCGTCCCAGCAGTGCCAACGGATGCGCATAACCAGACTGGACTTACCGCAGAATATCAAATCGGGAGAATAGGAGACCCACATGTCGCCGCCCGCATGTTGATTCAGTGGGCGAGCAAGGCACACATAAAGTCCGTTGATTTTCTCTGGAAACAGCACCCCATTTCGCTGCTCGATCTCTGAGGCAAAAGGAAACCGTTCATAATGCACAAAATCCTTCGTGCGGACCAGATCGAGTCGGCAACCGAGGTCAGCCTCAGAGCAGAACATTATATAATACCAGCCGTCCAGAAGTGTGATACGGGCGTCGTAACGATTCGTCTCATAGACATCGTATTCGGGCCCTCCGGGGATATGTGCCGGGTCCTCCCACACCTGAAAGTCTATTCCGTCTTCACTGGTCGCTACCCGGAAGTGGGAAATTCGGCTATGATCTTCTGCCCGTAGAAACAGCAGATACCGCTTGCCAAATTTGACCGCCACCGGATTAAAGACCCAATTACAACAAACCGGCATATCATCAACAGTCAAGATTGGATCGCCTTGGTAGCGTCTGACTATTTCTTTTCAAGAACCTTCCTACATCTCCCATGGGACACGCTTCTTTCTATTTGGATGTTCAGCCTGACATGGTGTTTGCAAATGGGGGAGAGAAAATAAAAAAATCCAGAAGCAATTCAACACTATGAACCACTTCTGGATTTAAGGGCCCTCAGGTTCATTCCGCCGCTATAGAATACATGCCACCTCTGGGACGCCTTTCACTACCAGGTATACTGGCCGATATTGGCTATGCCACCCGGCTGAGTCAAAGCGTAGACGATCAGGTTAACGCCGAACTGCAGACCCCGCTCTCTTCCGGTTGCTTCGGTATCTCCCCAATACCAGCTTATATTCAGGTCACTGAACACCACTGCCAACCTACCTCTTATTTCAATTCCCTCCAGGTAGTTGACATTACCTCCGCTGGCGCCACCTAAAGGTGGTCCGTCGTCGAAATCATAGAAACTGTGAAACAGAGGATGAGTTTTGGGGATACGGAAAAATCTGCAATCTCTTCCCAGTGCTTCCTTTAACACGGCCTTCGCTTGTTGATCGAAAGTCGTGCCTGCAATACCTCCTGGAGGGGACTCACCCGGTTTAGGACTTTTGGCAATATCTTCAATAAAGAGGAACCCTCCGCTCCGCAAATAGTTACCCAAATTTTCTATTTCTACTGGACTTAAGGAGACTATACACTCCGAACCGGTCATATATATGAATGGGGCGGAGAAGAGCGTAGGATCGCTAAGTTCAATCGTCTGTCCCTTAATACTGGCCTTGATTTTCGTATGATCGTTCATATAGCGGAGAAGATTAGGTATGGCCAGTGGAAAGGTGTCCACCTTCGGGTCCTGATAGTTGAAGCGCACCAGAGTCATATTGAAATATCCGGTAATCGCCTTTTTGTCCTCCGGATTCGTGATAATCACTGCATTATATCTCCCCGTGTCCAAATCTTTTATCCCCAGCAGCTCCGATTTCACGCTGATTGCCTCTTGCACCGAGGTCATCCTTGTAGGCTGAACCAGTTCCACGGGCTTGAACTCGATCTCGGCTGCTTTTGCGCCGCTGGGCGGGGCATAGAACTGGACTCCGGCTGCGATGGTACCGAATAGATCTGCTCCCAAGGAGCTGATATCTATCAGCTTGCTCAGATCAGCCACTGGACGAGGCTGGTCGGTTCGGGTTAACATCTCCATCTGGACCTCGGATATCTCGGGTCTTTTGGCAAATTCGAAAGCTTTTTTCAGAATAGGAGGCCGAGGCATAAATCTGGCTGCAAACTCCTCCCTCTTCACCAAAATCCCCTGGGAGAGTACATAGGCTACAGTAAAAGCGGCGACATGCAGAAAGATGGAGATCAGCAGCGACACACTGGTTATTTTTCGTCCTCTTTTAATAGCTCCTCCCCCCTTTCTTGCCATCTCTTAGTGAGCTGTCTCTGTTTTTGTTTCTTCTTCCTCTGGGGGCTCCGTGGCAATCACATTGTCCACAATCCCGGCTTTTTTAGCGATATCCATTACCTTCACCACCACACCATGGAAGGTTCTCTTGTCCGCCTGAATAATCAAGGTTGTAGTCATATCAAGCTTCCGCCTGTTCTCCTCTATCATCTGCTTAAGGTTGTCAAATGTCACAGTGCGGTGGTTGAGTTTCATATTTCCGTCTTTATCAATAACGATGAACAGGTTCTGCTGTTCGGGAGCAGTAGCGGTTTCAGCTTCTGGGAGTTTGACATCCAATCCCGGCGTCACGGAAAACACCGCTGCCACCATAAAGAAGATCAGCAGCAGAAACACACAATCTATGAGGGGAGTCATAGGAATCGCCTGGGCTGTTTCCTCCCTCTGCCGTCGGTTATTCATCAGCTTTCACCTCCCTCTCTTATTGTGCCCGGCTTTTGGTTCTCTTCAACACTGCATCCACAAAGGCAAAGGCATAGGGTTCAACTCTAACCGTCTTTCTCTCGGCATTGCCTCTATAAATATAGAAAAACACCATCGAGAAAAGGGCTATTGTCAGTCCGGTAACGGTTGTGTGCAGTGCCACTGAGATACCACGGGCAACAATAGTCGGGTCTCCCAACACTCCTGCCTTAGCTATTGCCCCAAAGGACATGATCATTCCTTGGATAGTTCCCAGAAGTCCCAAAAGTGTTGCCCCTCCAGTCATGAACTCCAGGACTCCCAGGTTCCTTCTCAAGTAATCCCTGGCTGCGTTGAAGCTTATATCCTGTAGTTCTCTTCTTTTCTCTTCAACAGATCTTTCAGCTTCAGCTATATGGGTATAGCGTTCATACGCAGCCCAAAGGGTCTCACCAACAAGTCCCCCTGTCTTGTCCAAGAAGCTGGTAATCTCCTTGGCGTCGCTCCCGTTCTCTACCATTGAGATTGCCTGTTGAACAATCTCCCTCAGTTTCTCCTCTCTCCTGACTTTTAGGTGAACGATTGCTCGCTCTATGACAAAGGCAACACTCAGGACTGAGCAAACCAGCAGTGGCCACATGAAAAACCCACCCTCTAAGAAGAACTTGATCATCTTCTCTTACCTCCTCATTGTTATGAGTTAAAAGGTTTTTGAAAACTGCGCCGCTGGAACTACTCACAGACGCCGGCAATTTCAAAGTGCAGTCTTCAACACCTCCAAGTGGCTCTTGCAGAACTCCACCTGTGCAGAATACTTAGGATCACTTCCGTATTTGGCTATGACCTCACTGTATTTCTCTCTTGCTTGGTCAAAATCCTCCTTGGCTTCGTAAGCGGCCCCCATGTTCACTAGGGCACTGACTGCATACTCACTCTCGGGGAAGCGAACCATAACGCTGTCAAAAACTGCTATTGCTCGATTGTAGTTCCCCTTGTCGAAAAGTAACTCTCCCCTATGATAGAGGTTGTAAGCGTTTATTTCCGCAAGGTTTTGCAGGAGGTAGTTGGCTCGAGCCACTTTTTCGTGATCGGGGAAAAGCTCGACAAACTTCTTGTACTCAACAGTTGCCTGCTCATAGTTCTCAATGCTATAGAAATAGTCACCTAAGCTGAACTGGCTATTAGGAGCGTATATCGAGTCGCTGTACTTGGCTACAATCTCCCTGAATATGGGCACTGCTTCATCCTTTCTATCCGAATAGATCAGACACCAGGCTCTTGAATATAGGGCATCATCGACATATTCGCAGGTCGGATACTCCTTCAGTAACTGATCAAAGACAGCCATTGCGCTTTGATAGAGTTTCTTATTGAATAGAGACTCTCCCTGTCTATACCGACTTTCGGCGGCAAATTCGCTGTCAGGATATCTATCAGCCAGAGTTTTGAAGACGTCGGCTGCACTCTCCCACTCGCCTTTCCGATAAAGCCCCCAAGCAGCATAATAATATGCAGCCGGGGCACTCGGATTGTCCGGATACAACTTATAAAACCGGGTGAAGGCTTCTACACTTCCGTCAATACTTTCAGTCGTCCCTATCCGCTGATAAGATAGCCCTATTTGAAACAAGGCGTTGGGCGCAATCAAGGTTGCCGGATACTTCTCCGTTATCACCCGATACAGTTCGATAGCCTTCTGGAAATCTTTGGTATCAAAATAGCAGTTGGCCTGAAGGTAGTAAGCAGAGGCTATACTCTCGGGACTTTCCCCTATCTGGGCCACTTTCTCAGCGGCATCAATGCACTGGTCGTAAAGTTTAAGCTTGTAGTATACATTTGCCAAGCGGGTAAGAATCAACGCCTTCTCATGGTCGGTTTCAGCAGTCTGGAGTATCTCTTCGTAGATTGGGATTGCCTTCGCTGGGCTTTCTTTTTCTGCCAGAGAGATAAGTTGTAGGCGGGCATTTGCAGCCAGCTCTTTGTCCTCACCTCTGGCAACTACTTTCAAGATCTTTACTGCCTCAGCATCCCTTCCAACAGCAGAGAAAAGCAGACCCATTGCAAATTGTGTCTTTAGCCTCAACTGAACTGAAGGATGGTTATTTAGCACGAATTCGTAGTCAGCCTCTGCCTTTGGAAAGTCCGCAAGAGCGTGATAGCTTGCCCCTCTGCCAAAGTAGGCGTCGTTGAGAAACTCTTCCTTACGGAAGTTCTCTATAACTGTGGTATACTCTTCCACTGCCTGGCTGTATTTTTTGTTTTTCTGATAAAGCTTTGCTGTTTCGAAGTGGGCAATAGCCTCCAACTCCTCATCCCCGGCGGTAGTTTCCAGCAGCTTAGTCAGGGTCTCCTGAGCTCCCATTTCATGCCCTGTCTGAAAATATAGATCTGCGCCAGCAATGGAAGCCGCCACATAGAATTTTCCTGCCTCTTTTGTCACCTTCCCAAATGCCTCCAATGCTTCTGCCGACCTACCCAGTTTTGCCAGGGATTGGCCCACCCAATAATAGGCTTGATGAGCCAATTCGCTCTCTGGGTATGTGTCAAGGATCTTATTATATTCAGCAAGCGCCTCCTGGTATTTGCCCTGACTGTAAAATATCTGCCCAATCCGTACCAGACAGGCCGGGGCCGACTGAGAATGGGGATACTCTTCTACGACCCGGTTGTAGTAGCTGAGAGCTTCCTGAAACTGATTAAGTCTCTCTGAGCACCAACCGGCGTTGTATAGTGAAGCAGCCCTCCGCTCGGTGCTACAGTCAGGAAACTTAACAAGCACATTGAGATACTCCTCTCTGGCCTTCTCTAAGTCCCCAGCTTGATAATAAGCATCTCCGATGTAGGACTGGGCGTCAGGCGGATAAGGGGTTTCAGGGTAATTAGTAATAACCAATCCATAGGCCTTTATTGCCTCGTCGTATTTCTTCCAACGGAGGTAGTTATGCCCAATATCCAACTGGATCTTCGCCTTGTAGTCGCGCTCCTTGACGGTCTCTTGGGCCAGGACATATGCGTCATAGGCCTTCTCGTAGTCACCCATTCGGTCACGATAGATCTCGCCGATACGCATAAAAGAGTTCTCATACAGTTTTATGTATTCATCAAAATCGACATTCTTTCCCTCCCGGAAAGAGGCACGCAATATTTCATACATCTTGTCGTAAAGAGCTATCACTCTCTTGTAAGCCTCAATTGTCTTATCATAGTCTCCCAATTTATCATAGCAGAATGCCTTAAGATATTCTGCCTTAGCAATAGCAGCGCTGTTTGCATATTTATCCAGGACATTGTTGGCGGCGCTGATGCTCTCTTCATATCTATTCAGCTTAGCGTAAGAATCTGCAATCTGATAGGCTGCATCGGCTGCATACCTACTTTCTGGAAATTTACTCACCAGCTCCTGAAAGATAGAGACCGCTTGTTCATATTTCCCCGCCTTATATAGACTTACCCCGGCTCGAAAATACGCTTTATCCACGAACCTGGATTCAGGGTATGAGGCAATGAAGTTCTTGTACTCTTCTGTGGCTTTTAGGAATTTCTGTTGACAGAATCTGGTCTCAGCGATTTGAAATTGAACAGTTGCTCTGAAATCATCGGGCACTTTCGCTTGGTTTAGCACCATTCGGTAGTTTTCTACCGCTCTATCAAATTCCTTCAGTCTCTTATAGCAAGAGCCCAACTGGTAAAAAGCGGCCGCCTTTATCGGGAGCTTAAGGTCTGCTACCGCTACCTCTATCTTCTCTACGTCCACTGCCCAGTGGCGAAATCTGATGATCTTCGAATATTCCTGGGTGGCGTATTCATACTCCCCTATGGCATAGTAGGACTGCCCATTTTCGAACCAAGTCATTAGGTTCTGCGGAACAGGTAAAAATAGGCTTGCTCCCAGGGCCACCAGTAACGCTGTCACTACAACTTTCACTGGCATAAAGCTCCCTCCCTTTAGCAAAATATGAGTTGTAGTAGATAACTTAACGGCTCACACTTGATTCATCCCCAAGCAACAGCAAAACTGTCACTTTGAACGCACCCAAGAGCCTGGTTTGTTGCAGTTTGCTATAAGTGTCAGATACCTCAGCAAGCTTAGCGTCACAAAAAGGGATTTCCTGCTAATCTGTCAAACTTAATATAACAACGATCATCTCTCTTGTCAAGTTATTTTCAACAACCTGGAACTCCTTTTTCACTTTTTCAAGATTACTCCACGCCGGCGAATATCTGCACAAATATAGTGCTTGATGTTCTTCTCCCTCCTCGTGTCAGGTACTGTATACTCTGACGGAAACCAACTTTACTCGTTATTTTGTAGCCCATATAAGAGGACGCGTTTGAAAACTGAACTGCAAATACCAAATTATTAAAATCTTCTATATCCGGTCTTTCAGCCAGGTCCCGGTACACAGTGTACTCCAGACCCGATTCGAGCAATCCGTATTCAAACAAGGGGATGCGGTTTATCAGCGAAGGCAATATCCAGAGGTCTTTTTGCTCTGGTTCCCGCTTTCCGAACGGCCTTTTTCGAAGGAACATCCCCTTTATCCTGGGTTCGAAAGTCATCCCCTTTGTCGGAGTCAGCCTATAACTGGCCTTACTAATGACACCCAATAGGTCAGAGTAACCTCTTAAATTGAGCTGCGGCTTTCTTTGAACGTAACTGTCGTACTTAAATTTATTTATGAAAGTAAGCCGGTCAATTCCAACATAATTAAAGTCAACATAAGCGCTGTTTACTCTCGTATTTTGGCAAACCAGGGGGTCGGTGAACGCGACCATCCCTGCTCGTGTACCCGGTAACTGCTGCCACTGCACCAGGTCATCGGGGATGTTGTCTCGCACAATCTTAAGGTTATTGAACACCCTGAGGATGCCCACCCCAGGGAAGCTTCTCTCTAAAGTGAACAGGACGTAATTCGCCTCACTTCTTTTATCAGTCGATAGGGTCCATTCGCGAAGGTGACCGGCGGTGAATTTCACTCCGGGCAAAGCCTCCACCCCCACATAGGCATTATATCCACGGTGGTCTTTTTTGAATGGATAATCGGGTTCCTCATCGTTCTCGAACCTATCGACCACCGTGTTGTTGTTCATATCCATTCCAAACAGGTATTCAGGGGGATCGACGGTATGCCTGAGAAAGGGTTCTTCATAATCAGGCCAGTAGTTCCAGTTCTGGTTGAAGTCAGGCACCAGGTCGTTGTTTTCATCGTACCCAGGGAAAACGCCTCCGCCTATGATATCTATGCCCCTTTCCGCATCACTACTTGCCATCTGATTGCTTCCTTTGCGCCTCCAATCCGGCCATCTATCCTGATCATCGTTATCGTCAACAAATTCAAACCAATATCTATACTTATTATCGTAGTAAACTTCCCCTTGAAGACCTGTGAGATACATCGTTGTGCTGTAGTCGGGGTCCATACTGAAAGCCTCTGCATAGGCATACCAGGGATGGGCTAACTTCTGCAGGGTCACATACCAGGCATTAGACTTGTCAGAGGCAAGGGAATGCTCTCTAATATCCGGGTTGGGATTAGGGAAACGTCTGTATCTGGTGTTGATGTCATATTCAGTCCTCAGGCTGAATCCGGCCAGATCCTTCAATTCAAAAGTCAACCCATATATCTGGTTCGCGGTGGGCAAACCGTAATCAAATACAACCTCCTTCATATTTGTAGCGTCCTTCACATTCCCCGGCGCTCTGGTAACAGGCAGGAATATCTCTTCTCCCTTTTCATCTCTCTGAGCATTCGAGGTTATCTCAACCTTATAGTCGTTAGCCAGGACAAGTTTGAACGTTACCCTCTTGAACGAGGAGATATCCCTAAGAATCCCCTGATCGTCTACGTAGGCCCAGCCGGACAGATTGTATACCAACAAAAGTTCCATATCTCCATTGGCTTCCCAGTGCCCTTCGCGCAGGATTCCGCCCTTGATGACCGGAGTTATATCGGCCTTTCTGCCATCGATGTAGATACTTTCTTGAAACAACATAGCCCCGGCCTCTCCATCTTCCGGGGAGTCATCGGAGAGTTTGATAGTTATCTCCAACACTCTGGTTGCGTTCTGCCAGGTGCTCAATTGCCCTTTCAACGAATAGTCTGCCCAATCCATCCGGCTGTGCCCGATATGGGCGTTGACGTAAGTGGCGCCTACACTTGCAAAACGCCCTATCTGAACAACTCCTCTCAGCCCCACAAAATTGGTGAAATTGGTCATGGCTTCTGGAGGCGAGGTATCTTTGGAAAGTACAGTCCCCGCTTGATTAGCCCGGGAAGTGAGCACCGTAGCGGCGTACTTGTCAGACAGGAAGTCCAACTGAACCCCATTGAAGGTGGGTTTGGAAAAGGTGAGAGGGGTTAAGGTAGTTCTAATCTCATTGCCAACTGTTAAAGCGGTGTAGTATTGCCCCTTTCTCGTGGAGGAAACCAGTACATTGTCAAACCACTTGGAGAATTTCGGGCTCTTAAACACAGCGCTGCCGAAGTCCTTGGGCATGTCCTGACTCCAATCATAGACCTTCCATCCCTTAGTGATGTACTGGCCATATATATCATAATATCTGTACCCTTCTAAGCCGATATTTGTGTAACGGCGGTATATATCCTTTGCATAGTTGGTATACCTCCATTGCTCCCAGCCAAACTCACTGTATAACTCCTGAGGAATGTACCATTTTCTCAAGGCCGGTTCGATAGCTCCCACTATCACATGAAGCCCTTCGGGTTGGAAGGCTGTAGTCCTCACCTGAGCGCCAACTGCTGTAGAAAATATCAGAATCAAAACCATAGAGAATATCCATAACCATTTCGACATTACAATCCTCCCTTCTGCTTAGAAATAAACATACCCTTCACACAATATAACCTTCTTTCCGCTGGCACTGCCCTCAGGATCACATCGTGCCGTCCTGCCATTCGAGCGAAACGAAGAATCTCATTCGTGGGAAGTCACAGAAATCACCAGACATAGCCATAAACGACAACCACGAAGATATGAGAGCACAAAGACAAAACAAAATTTAGCGTTCTTCGTTTAGCATCTTGGAATTTCGCTCCAGCAATGTCCTCAGTAAGCTACACTGATAGTCTTGTTCACTGTCTTAATACCTGCATCACCACTCACCTTTATCACACAGAGATAAAGCCCTGGGATGACCCGATGTCCAGAGCTATCTTTTCCATCCCAGGTGATCCCGCTATAGTTCCCTGTAGTTCCCGCTTGACTATAAACAGTCCTCACCAGGTCGCCCCCGAGACTGTATATCTTAACACTCACCTGTCTGGGTTTGGAAACCTTAACAACCGTAAACCTCACATTCATAATGTCATTAACGCCGTCTCCATCGGGGGTTATCGTTCTGGGCTCAATCTTCAGATTGCTTATCAGTCGTTCTTCCTCTGCCAGAGCAGGAAGCGCCACGGTGGTGGCACTTTTGACCGCTGGGTCAGGATCCACTCTCTGCCAGGATCCAGCCAGGCCTGAAACAAAGGCCTCAAATACCGTAGAGTTAAGGAAGGGAATACACTCGAACTGAATCTCTACTGAGTCTTCTTCTGTAAACAAAAACCTAGGAAGTGTTACCAAGAGCGAATCATCCCTGGCTTCTACCTCCTCAGGCTCAGTCTTTTCCCCTCCGATCCTTAGCTCCACCTTTCTTGCCAACGAAGGGGTTTCAACCAACACTCTGTTGAATCCGGTAATTTCCTGCTCCACTACCTCAGATTCACCCCGTAGCTCGGGAACCAACTCCAGCCACTCTTCTTCTGTAATCTCATTGCCCTCTTGGTCATAGAAACGTCGGATCTTCTGAACCACCTTTCCCCTCTGATATTCAGACAATCGATCCCACTGAGTTTGGCTAACTTCCTTGTTCCAACGATTGTACCAATGGATAGTCCCCATCTCTGGCATCCTGAGGGTAAGGCAGAAGGTTTGAGGAATACCGGCTTGAGGAACTCTCTGGGGTGTTACCTCACTGTATATGGTACCTATGGCGGGCGGAGAAAATGAAAGGGTTATCGAATTCAGGGATGGGACTGCCTCTGGGTTTTGGGACAACAGCTCAACCTCAAGCTGGAGATACCTTCTGGGGGAAGGAGAAAGGAACCTCTCTCCTGACCGTAAATAAGGGGGACTCCACGGGCTCCAATATTTCGCAACAGCTACCGTATCGGTGACTACCGGGCCCCGCAGCGACGGGGGTCTTTTTTTCCACATCTCTTCCGTCATTTCATTGCCCATCTTGTCATAATAACGCGTTATCTCCCTCACCCTCTCCCCGGTCTTTGTCCTCACCTCAATCCTTGTCCCTGGAGGAGTATCAGCATCCCAGGAGACAGAAGTGAGATTCACGGTTTTCCCCACATCGATTAGGGGAGAAGTCAGAGTCACCCCAGGAATCATTCCCTGACCAAACAATTGCATCTCAAATAGCATAGCACCCTGGTTGCCCCGGGTAGCATAATACCCCGTACCGTAGAAATGGTGTAAAAAGATGTAGCGCACCCGCCTTGGTGGGGAAAGTGTGATATCGTGATTGAGAAGCGGTGGCAAGACCAGCTTGTTATTCACATCGGCTATTCTTTCCCAGCGGACATCTCTGCCGTCAACCCGCCACTGGGGCGCAGGAGAGCGAAGAGCTGGAGTCCCGTCAGAGATATACATCCTGAACCCTTCGAAGAAGGTGTCACAATTAACTATCTTTCTGTACTTACAGGTCATCCTTATAGTATCAACCCAGAAGGCGCAACCCAGGTCCCAAAGGAACCATGAGCCCCGGGGTAGCCAATCGTCGCCATATAGTGAGCACATCCAGTGTGTCCAGGCCAATCCATCAAAGATATTGCTGGTGGGTGGGGTAGGGCTGCCAGATCTTATCCATCCTCCCCGGTCGAATGTGCCTAAGGCTATGTTGTTCCCCAGGGTAATCACTTCTACCTCTGCTAGACCGGCATCGGCCACCTTCCTGGTGAAAAAGATCTTAACATACTGTAAGTACTTTCCGACCAGAGGATCACCATGAAGATCTGTACCCGGGTCAAGCTCCAGCTCGAATATATGTTGAGTATTGGGCCTTACTGTCTGCCATACAAGCTCATAATCCAGCAGCTTCAATCGGGTACCGACATACTTTTCGATGCCCTCCGAGGTGTATATCTTGAACTCAGGGAAAGGCTGTCTATCTGCTGCAAAAATAAGTCTTATCTTCGTTGCCGACACCAACCTGCCCAGGTCAATCTCGATGACCCACTTCTCTAAAGGGTCTTCAGGATCAGGAGCCCAGAAAGTGGTCGTATCACCGTCTATCACATTGGGCGCATCAGACGGATTTGATCTCAATTTTGCTCCCCTTATGCCTCCGGTGTACTTTCTTCCATCACGCCATACATAGGTGTAGGTACTGGCATCTAAGCAGGCATTGATATTCTTCTCTACTGATTTGACCTCAACCCACCCGTCAGGAGTAATTTCGACCACCCCTCCGCCGGGGTAGCTCCACCTTTCCCAATCCGCTTTTGTGTCGACAGTGTATTGGCCCGCCATAGCAGAAGCCAAAGTGAACAAGGCTAAGGTCGCTAAAATTCCTGCTCCAACGAACGGTTTCTTCATTTTTGGCTCGCTCATAATAAATACTCAGAACAAACAAAACTCCTCGCCCAGCGAGAGAAAACCCTACCGGGGCTAAGGGCATAAGATCCATTTTTCAGTAAACTACCGCCACTGTCCCAGTCTTGACAAATTTCTCCGCATCCCCTTCCAGCAGTATCCGATACAAATAGATTCCGGGGGAGACCAGCTTGCCGTGCTCATCTCTTCCATCCCAGGTCAACTCATAATAGTCAGTGCTCACTGTTTGAGACAGGAGCTTTTTGACTCGGTTCCCTGAAAGGTCGTAAATCTCCACCCGAATGGGAGCGGTTCCTATCATCTGGAAAAGTCGGAAAGAGAGCAGGACCGTATCATTTTTCCCGTCTCCGTTGGGCGTGAAGGGATTAGGTAAGGTCTCCACCCCTCCCAAGACCCTGCCGAGCGATTCTACCGACCCTCTGACAGAAAGGTCTTCCATTCTGTGCACTTCAACCCGCTGGCCCAACAGATGCTCCTTCCAACTTGCAAAGGCCATCCCCTCGAAGACAGTCCCGAAGGCAAGTATTGCACAGTTGAAGTCCAGCTCCAGAACATCTTGGTCAGTCACTATTTTCCTATTCAGCAACCGGACAGTCAACAGATTCTTCTCCCCCGAGGCGGTGTATTGTTCCGAAGGAATCACCTGGCCACCTACCTTCACCGTTTCCACCGAAGCCTCAATGGGAGTTCTTATCTGGATAGAGTCAAATCCGATGTCATTCTGTCCGATCACCGGTGTTACTTTGTAGCGAAAAAGATATTTTTGCCCCAGGTCAACATTTGTTCTGGGCTCGATTTCCCCCCAGAGCGACCGGGCCATAGTTGGTTGGGAATACTCTACACAGACCGAGTCTACCAACGCCCTGGTGACAGCCATCTCACTTTCCATTACCACCTTAATCTGGAAGAACTGACGAGGGCCGAGGGCAATAAATGGCTGGCCGGAAGAATCGTAAGGGGAAGACCACATAGTCCAGTTCTCGGTATCATCAACCACTGGCCCTTTAGCCTCGTCGGGCAACCTCGCCCACTTCCTCCTGTTCTTCTCGTCGGTATCCTCAGCCAGCGGTTCAAGTTCACCGATGTCGTTTATCATGTAGTATATCTTGGTAGTTTTGTCTCTGCCGTTACGCGTGTAAATCCTCACCTGGGAACCGGGCTCTTCCTCCGCCGTCCAGGAAATTCTCCCAAAATTGGCTATGTCTCCCAAATCAATTATATCGGAGGTGAATGTCGCCTGTCGGAGATAACCTTCACCTCTCACCTCTATCTGGTCGATCTCAAAGGGCATTTGAGAGAGGCAGCGCAATTTTATATACCGGATATGTTGGGGCGGGAAATTCTGGTTTACCACCACCCGCTCTGTATTCGTTGGCACGTTGTCCAGCAAGTGGTATTCAGGCCTTCCCCACTCATCTCGGTTGCCCGGACCCCCATCGTGGGCCCAAAGCTCATAGCCCTTCATATAACAATCCTCATGCCGAGCGAGACTTTCACTACCCATTTCCTGTTGGACTTTCAACGGAAGTTTCTCCCGACATAATGGGTAAAACGATATCTCATCCACTGGATATGGCGCCCCCAGGTCGATATATATGGACACTCCGTAGTTACTTTTTCCGGGTCTGTTGAAGTAGTTGAAGGAGATGGTATCCTGCTTGCCATCGGCTAACAGAGCTGCCATCTGCTTGTTTTCCACAAATGGGGCATTTGGCGACCAGATTCTCCCGTCCCCTGGTTTATACTCTGACTCGGTGGGCTCTTCTAATGCAAACAGCCTCCCCTGGGTATAAAGGTCATGCAATATATTCACATCCCGGCTGGTCTTTATAGGCTGAATCCATCCGGGTCTGCTCTGGTCATCCACCAAATCGAAACTGCCCCATTGTCTCCAGGGATTCTCCTCATTCCCGATCACAAAGGTCTTCACTTGACCCAGGACATCGCCAGAAGTGAAAGTCAGTAATATCATAGTGCATAAAAAGAACAGGATACCCTTTCTCATCTCAGGTTCCTCCTCCCGGAAACAGCAACTCGGCAAATAGTCTCAAAGCAGAGATTATTGCTTCTCCGATATCTTCTTGTCGATTTAACTTCTCTACCTATCAATCTATCCATTGAAATGGTCTCTATAGCATTCCTGTCAAATCGCAGATCTCCTAAAAAGTTCTTCTGTCTATTTATGTAAGCTTCATCCGAACGGGTCAGCAGATATCCCCGAGGTTCCCGTCCCGAAACTCGACTTTGCCCACAGAACCAAGCACTCCTCAGAAATGAGGCCCCCCGCTTCCCATCAGCCGTCATAGAACTCCTAGCCCTACGCATTTGACTTGCCAAACAATACCCCTGTCGCTCAGATACTCTCTTGATTGGTCCGCACAACGACTTCCAGATCTCCCCCCTCCAGTTTGCCGGCTTTGATATCTGTCAATTGCCGGCTTCCGCCAAGTTCTCTGCTTCTTGGTCAGCAGCCAATTCCTATCTCTTCTTTTCAATCTCTTTCCGCTCGAAACGAAACACTAAGTCCAGTGTCTCTACCGGTCTGTTCCAGGAATCAAAGCGCAAAACAATCCCCTTCAAATAGACGCTTACTTGATGCACATCGTCATCTAATTTAGGAAACACCACATACCCTTTCTGTTCTTGACCGCTAAAGATAACCTGATGCTCAGGATCATTGGGATATAGAGTCTTTCGCAGGATATCCTTCCGTCTTTCGTAGAGCTCGTAGGCGTTCCCGCCGTACCCAATTACATATTTCACATAATATTCCTTCAACTGTTCAAAACTCAATGGAAAGTACTTACGCCCGTTCTCAGCTACAATTAGCATTTTGAGTGGGTCAACTCTAACCTTAGGGTAGGCGTAGTTTTTCGCCTTTAGAAGGAAGACAGTGAAGCGCTGAGGTGTGCTTTTCTTCCCCGCGGGCTTCCAGTTCGCGTACGTGTAAGGATTTGCCGAAAGCAATCCGCTGGAGGATGCTTCAGGGAACTGCCGGTTCAATTCTTCATCGCCTAAGGGCCGTAACCCAATCTCCAACCTGTCCTTGGCATAAACAACGGTGCCGTCATCTAATATTCTCGTCTCGGCTATCTGCTTAGCCCTGGGCATTGGCTCCAGCTTGCCCACGAAGCACCGGTAGCCACAGCCCCAAACAAGCAGAACACACAGAATCAAGATAAGAAAACAGCTTGAAACTCGCACGAGACTGTCTGTCGCCCAGAGCCGGGCTTCAACCTGATTTCCTATCCTGTTGCCTGGTTTTCCCATAAGAAGCTCCTTTTATCGAAGCATACAAAAGCATACAAAAAAAACCACTAGACAGTATTGCCAGTTGGGCAGGCTTCTGTCTATCTCACGGCCTAAAAAGGGGGGGCGTTCCACCTGTAGTGGATACACCCCCCTTTGGTTCATGACGGTTTATTTGAACATCGCCTTTATGCCTCCCCAGGTGGAGGGTTCTGTGGCCAAAAATTCCAGTGTCTCCTCCACGGGACGCACGGAGAAGGCGGTGAACAGGCTGGCGTCTGTCCAGATGTCCTCACAGTGCCAGGCGATACCGGCCCCGTTCCCATCCTCGTCGTCCCTGTCTCTTACATAGAACGTGAGGCCGATGAGCTGGCCGGGCTCAAAAGTATGCGGCTCGCTCTCGTCAGGAGAGGCATCCAGCCAGTCCCACAGGTTATACATAAGCTCCATATCATAAGAGCCAGTGGCCTCATCTAGATTCTGGGCAAAGAAGCCGTAGGGTGCCTCGAACCTCCAGTTGTACTCCTCCGGGCCGAAGTGACCTACATGTCCGCCCTGCTTGGGAGTATAGAAGTTCTGCTGGGCAGTGTTGCAGTTCTGGCCCTGGCGGAAGTTGCCGCCCGCGCCGCTGGGATCGGTGCACCACTGCTGATTATCCTCTTTCCAGCAGTCACCTAAGGCCTCTCCTGGGCAATAGAGGATATCATCCACCTTGTGGACGCCGAAATACAGGGAGTTCGTAGCTGGCACCCAGGCAGGCCCGTAGACGACTACATCAAAATTGTCTCTGGGCACATCTGCTATATCCGCCAGCTCTCCCCCCACAACTCCGAAAGCGCGAGGGGCAGTGTCACGTGTGAAGGACATAACCCCGTCCGGCATCCAACCCACATCGGAGAGGTCACCGTCGATTGCCGGAACATACTCATCAGGGATCGCATACAGCATATAGGGATTTGTTGCTGAGCCTATATCTGTATAACCCCAGTATTCACACCCGGTGAACGCATTGGCAGAGCCGGCCACGCACACCAGAGCAGCGATGGTCAAAATGGCTATTAAATACCGCATCTTGTACACTCCTTTCCGTTTATCGGGTTAGCAAACCTTTTGCGACTAAAAGCTTATAATGGCACCTTCGGGTATCACCCCCTTTCGGACTAGATTTCCGCCGTCAAGCCGCGGAGCGCTCTCTCCATCACCCCCTTTGGTTAAGCTTTCAATCTCAAGTCGAAAAAATCTCTTTCAACCACACAAATGAAATATAACAACCATCCTCTATCCTGTCAAGACTTTTTTTCGGAAAAATGTAGACGATCGAGAAAGTTTTTGGGTTCCAAGTTCAGCAAGAAGAGATTCTAAATGAAAGTACTCACTGAGTATGCGGCAAAGCTACTCCTCAAGACCCGGCCTCCCTCTTCACTGAATCCGTTCGATCCGCAGTTGAGTCACTCCCCCAGGCATCACAACAGAGGTGGCGTAATAAACCCTGACTATAGTCTTTCCGTCAACTCTGAAAATCGGCACGCTTGCGCTCTGACTGTGACCCCTGGTTTGCCTGACAGTCACCTCCACTTCGCTTCCCCCCTTCAGTTCTCTACCGGTGAGATCAATTAACTTCTTACCGTAATAGTCATTCCAATTCAAAGCGTCTGCTTTTGTTATACCAAGTTCATTCACATACTCCCCGGCCCGGTCCCAGTCGAAATCGAATATGCGTGTCACAAATGGCTCGTAGCCCTCCACTTCGGCAGTGATTGTGAGGTAACGCCGTCCATCGCCGGCCAGCTCAGGGGGCGAATCGAGTTTGGCGAATATCCTGCCGTCACGGTAGAGGGGGGCAGTGCTGCGCGTGCAGTTGCTGATCAAAAATAGAAATGAAACGCCCAGCAGAAATGCTGTTTTTCGCATCTTCTCCACCTCCTTTAAGTTTAGTCAAGAAACCCTTGATGTTGACCAAGAATCGCCACTTTCCTAACCGGACACAGAGGAGCTGCCAACCTATCCCCACGTATTCGTTTTCTGAACGCCAGGAACTATCAACCCTGAAAAACCACCTTCGCATCCTGACATTTGCTGTAACTTCTGACCTGATCGCTCAGTTCATTCCGTCCAGACTTGCAGATAGAATCTGTCAACTATTATTCTACCCTTGCTTTCAAATTAATATAAACTCCGGCTATCCTAATGTCAACCCAGAAATCTCCATATTAAAAGAACCGGTGACCCTTATCAGACAAGATACTGGCCCTTAGAGTACAAAAATCAAAAAACACGGGACAAGCACGATTTTTTGCTTGGTCGGCGGATGAGACAAGAGCAAACCGCGCTGCAGGCCCTCGGCCTAAGATTTGACCCCAGACGGCCTTCCAGATTTCTGTTGACATCTTTGCGAAATAATGCTATACTATATTGCCAATTTAAGAGAAGTGACTTTGACGGCTGTGCAAAGTCCTTGATATCATTTGGAGCACGCATGCTTCGCAGAAGGGTAACTTGGGGCTTTTGATACAGAACTCTTGTTGGGGTGAGGAACCAGATGGGAGCTTTGAGGCGGCGATATATCGTTTTGGCTGTGGTCGTCATATCTACAGTATTGGGCCTCTTTTTAGCATGGTGGGCGGTTCAATTAAACCAGAGGGTAAGAGGGTTTCTGGCCCGCAGGGGTATATATGCAGAGAGGGTGAACTTAGGGCTCGGTGCTGTTCGCCTGGAGGACCTGACATTTGCAACTAAGAACCCCATTTCCTCCCTTGAGGTGGATGAGGCTACGGTCACCTATAGTCTCTGGGGGTTGCTCCGAGGTGGTCCTGGCTCGGCGATACGCCGCCTCTCCTTTTCCAAACCTACCTTGGTTTTGATGCTCGACTGGTCCTCTGGCCATATGACGGATCCGAAATCCCTCTTCTCTCAGTTGCCTCCAGGTAAATACACCTTCAGTGAGGCAAGCATTTACCTTTCAGGCACCCCCATCAAGAGCAGACCGGTTCACCAAGTTCGCCCTGTCAAGTGCTTACTATCTGACAAGGTGAATGGATGGGTCCTCTCTACCTCTGATGGAAATATAAGCTTACGCCTGAAAGGAGCGTTACTGAGCAATAGACCAAACGCAGAACTGGAAGGTCACTTTCAGCGCCGGAGCCAGACATACGGGTTTAAACTGACAGCGAAAGGACTTGACCTCTCTTCTGATCTATTAAGAAGATTCTGCCCACAGCTTTCACCTCAATCAGGAGAAATGGACCTTTCACTCTCCCTGGGAGACAGAAACCGCGTATATGGGAGCGTGGAGTTTAAGGATGTGGCCTTAAAGATTGCCTCGTCCCCTATATCGGAGGTGAACACCCTCAATTTGAGCGTTAAGGTCAAACCAGACACAGCCATCATAGAGAGGGGAGAAGGCAGATGCAATGGGGTTAAATTCCTGGTTGACGGCCAGGTTGTCTCGTTCTCTTCCCCCAGTTTTTCTCTGAGACTGGGGGTTTCCCGTCTAAAGATTAGAGACCTGGCCCCATTATTGGGTCTGGAGCAGAAGCCCCTACCCACTGGAGGAGGCTCTGTCTCGATGAGAATCGAGGGCTCTCCAAAAGACCTCCGGTTGACAGGACAGTTCGATCAGGGGAGAATTCTCTACAATGGGGAACAGCTCAGAGGGTTGAAGTTCCACTTTACCAAGAAGGAGTCTACCTTAGTACTTCGTGACATTTCAGGCAGATTGGGAGGTGCTAAGCTCCGGGGCAGATTAATTGTGGGAACCAAGGGGATTGATGCGCCTGTTGAGGGCGAATTTCACCTCACAGGTGTGGATTTCTCCAGAGCAGCACGCTTGCTGAATGTAGATGGGATTACCGGCCATGGCAATCTAAAGATAAGACTCCAGGGCAATTTGAAATCCCCTCAGTGGCGCTTGTGGTATGATTCCCAGCAGCTTTGCCTGGAAGGGCACAACCTGGACGGCCAGAGAGGTGAGCTACAGTTTGGTTCCCAAGGGGTTCGCATTCACTCCATCTGGAAACAGGGGGAGTTTTTCGCCTCTTCTCCCAAATCCCACCAGCGGTGCATCTGGAAGATTAACCAGGGCCTCCTAGCCTTGGGAAGCTCTGAGAAACCGCTGCAAGGCAGGATAATTCTCACAGGTAGACTGCCGCTGATAGAATCCCGCGGGGAAATAAACTTGGCTGGCAGCAAAGTCTACGTGAGCGGTAGGTTCGGCCGCAAGCCAGAGGAGAACCCGGAATTCCAGTTCACTATCAATAGCGACAGCTTCCAGGTGGATAAGGCCCTTGTCACCTTGACCGCTACCGTCTCAGCAAGGGGTGACCGGTTCAAGTTGTGGTTGACGGCTGCCGATAAAGGCTCTGGTCAACCGCTCCTGGAAGAGAACCTCACACTTCGGGGAGCCTTCTCCTCCCATCTGTTGCACAACTACGAAAGACTTACAGATAAAGCATCGGCTGATATCAATGGCGAGATCCAACTGAGTGGAACTCCCAAGAAACCGTGTATGGCCCTCCGGCTGGTAGCGCAGCACGGACGCATAAACGGTCTTGACCCTCTGAAAGCAGAGCTCTCCCTGGAGTGGAATAAGCAGGGTTTGTGGATAGAAAGATTCAACCTGTTTCATGTCTCCGAGAAGATGCTCACTGTGAAAGGAGAGTGGGGGAGGCAGGGCAAGCTGATCAGCGCAGAGGCTCTGGCGATAGATGCTGCCAGCTTTTTATCCCTCCTGTCTTCCCACGAGGAGAAACTGAAAGGAAAACTGAGCTACGAACTCACCTTCTTCCAACATGGGGCTTCTCCCCAGTTTAACGCCCGTTTCCTTCTGTCTCAGGCCCAATTAATGAACATTCCTTTCGATAAGATTCGAGGTACCATCAGAGGCAATCTGGCAGAGATAGACGAACTTAATCTCCAACTTGAAAAGAAAAAGGGATATAAGGGAACCATCCACGGCATCATCCCCCTCAAAGAGGGGAGGGAAATGGATGTGAAGCTCGAGTTACAAGGAGATGTACTCTGTATTCTGCCCTATTTGACCCCCCAGGTGAGAAAGAGCTCAGGTAGGGGACAATTGAACCTTTGCTTGGGCGGCAGCTGGAAAGCTCCGGTCATAAGAGCAGTTGAAGCCCGATTTGAGCAGGGGAAACTTGCCCTCCTCTCTCTGCCAGAAGAGCTCAACAGTTTAAAGGGAGACATTTGTCTTGCCAAGGGCTCCAATTTCCTCAAGATAAGAGGTATTTCAGGACAAATGGGAGATGGGAAGTTTTTCATTGAGAACTCTAGGAGGGTGAAGATTAATGGGGCGGAACTTGAGCCTTTAGTTATGGAGAGGTTTGACCTGAACCTAGGAATAATAACGCTCCACACCGGGGAAAGCGGACTCAGGCTGAATATCCCTGGCCTGATGAGGCCGAAAGAGGAGGGACGTTTCCGCTTCTGGGACTCCAAAGCAGCAGAGGGGCTTTACATCGCCGGCCCGGCTAAATCTCCACAGATAAAAGGAGTGTGCTATCTGAGCGATGTTGAATTCACCTTTCCACCTTTAAAGGACAAAAAATCACCATCAAAAAGAACTCTTTCGAGATTCCTGGAATCGATCAACTGGGACCTCAAAGTAGTAACTGGCAGGAATGTCCGATATTTTCGTCGGCAGCAGTACAGCATTACTAACATAGCTGAAGTAGACCTTCAGATTGACGAGGGCAGCTGGTTAGAGTTCAAGGGCTCAGTGGCCCAGGGGGGATTTCACATCCAAGGCAGTTTACAGTCCCATCAGGGGAACCTCACCTATTTGAATACCGAATTCGAGGTAGAAGAGATAGGGCTTGAAGTCAACACCCAGAATGACCCTATGCCGTTAGTCTGGGGCAGTGCCAAGACAACGGTCTACTCTGATACCACCGGGACTGCCACAGACATATTTCTGCGTCTCTATGCCATTGACAAACGCACCGGACAGCGCAAGGAAAAAGGGCGCTGGGGCGAGCTGAGAATGGAGTTGACATCCAGTGATCCCAACGACAATAGCCCAGAGAAGATCCTGGCCAAACTCGGTTATTCTCTGGATAACTACAACCAGAAAGCAGCGGTCCTACTGACCACAGGGATGGAGAGAATCCTTATAGGCGGTCTCATCCGTCCATTGGAAAGGGAGGTGAGGGAAACCCTCCGCTTAGATGTATTCTATGTCCATCCATCCCTCGTGGGCAATCTGCTGACCAGCAGTGAGTTAGCCTTAGAAAACGGAGGCCGGCTTTCCTACCTCGGCTTCCTGAAAGGTACCGAATGGAGGCTCGGACAGTACTTCTTGGGCAACTGGCTTTTCTTCTACGCTGGAGAACTCAAGACCGAAAGGGATCGATACCAGAGAGAAAAATTGGGGATAAAGCACCGCTTTGGTATAGAATACCGGACTAGCACTACAAATATCAGCTTCGAATACAACTACGATAACGTCCTCAGACGCAAAGATAGACAGTTCAGCATAAGACGCTACTTCTCATTCTAAACAGCAATCTGAAGTTGTAGCCGCATCCCCTTACTATGTGTGCCGGGTGAACTCATCCCACGGGCATAAAGCCTGTAGTTACTGTCCATGCCTTTCGAAACAGTCATTTAGCCATTAGTTATGAGATGTTGGTGAAGTGGGAGGATCACTCACCAGTAGGGCCGTGGGGTTATCCTATGGTCTTGCGGGGACAAACCACCATACTGCATTATTTGTGTCGGATTCTGGAGAGGTCTACCATTCCCCGGCTTGGGCTCAGAGGCTTCGCCAGAAACACAAGGAGAGTCTGCCCAAAATGGGGTGTCGATTGCTGTAAAATATGGCCATTGTACGCGCACCTATTCTTCAGTTCATTTTTTCTCTTTACCTTGCTCCTATTTTTTGCTATATTCTGAGATCATGTTTTTCTCAATGAACAGTTAGAGGTTTTTTTATCGAACGAATCGTGAATACTTCGGGAGGTGTAGCTAAATGAATCGCTTTAAGGCCTGGATGCTTGCCCTGATTTTCACCGCAGTCTCTCTGCTGGCAACTGTCTCTACAGCTCAGGCGATAAAAGTGGGTGAGATTGAGGTCTCAGGTGCTCTCCGCACAGATAAGTCCCTCATCTTAACAGCCTGCGGGCTTTTGGTGGGCGAGGAACTCTCAACGGAAAAGGTGCAACAGGCTATCAGACATCTCTATTCCCTCGGTATCTTCTCCGACATCCGCATACTGGCTGTTCAAACTGGTGAGGATGAAGTTAAACTGACCATAGCGGTTAAAGAACTGCCGGTTTTAGAAAAAGTGACATTTATAGGAAACAAGAGGTTCAAAGCCACAAAGTTAAAAAAACTGGTGGGGCTTAGAAAAGGGCAGGTAGTAAGCCCCAAGGCCATCAAGGATGCCCAACAGAAGTTGATCTCCTTTTACAAAAAAGAAGGCTATCTATTGGCCCAGGTCACTCCAGAGAGCTTTCAACTGGATAAAGAGGGACGGCTTATCCTCAATTTTCGCATCCGAGAGGGTAAAAAGCTAGCGGTTAAAAGGATCAGAATCCATGGGAACAAAGCGGTGAGCCAGAGAGAGATTAAGAAACAGATGAAGACCAAGGAGGCCCGGTGGTGGCGAAAGGGAGAGTTTAAAGAGGAAGTCCTGCAACAGGACCTGAACAGAATTGTCGATTTCTACCGCAAACAAGGTTTCAGAGACGCAAAAGTAGTTAAAGACAGCCTCTCTTATGATATCTCAAAGAAGAGCCTGTTTGTGGACATAACTGTCAGCGAAGGGCCGCGATATAGATTCGGCCGGATCAGTTGGGAGGGCAACAAGGCTCTCTCCGACAAAGAACTGTCACAGTTGCTCACAATTAATCCTGGTGATATTTACAACCAGGAGAAACTGGATAACCTGTTGGCTGCTATCAGGGCTGCCTACTACGAGAAGGGGTATCTCTCCGCAACAGTTATCCCCAGCGAGCCGGTAGTCGACAACCGGGTGAATATCCACCTCAGGCTCGAAGAAGGCGCAGTTTCGAAAATAAGGGAGATAACCATTGCAGGAAATACCAAGACGAAGGAGAAGGTGATTCGGAGGGAGCTTTCGATTAAACCGGGTCAGGTCTTCAGGCGAAGCGTTCTGGAAAGAAGCATAAGGGATGTCTATCAGCTTAACTTCTTTAGTAATGTTGAACCTGAGGTCAAACCTCTTCCCAACGGGGATGTAGACATCATAATAAATATTGAGGAAAAGTCCACTGGCCAAGCAATGGCTGGTCTTGGCTACAGTGAACGGGACAAGCTGGTGGGTTCGGTCGGGTTCAATATCCCTAACCTCTTCGGCAATGGGCAAAGCCTGGAGCTCAATTGCGACTTTGGCACCAGAAGGGAGACTTTCAAGTTCAGCTTCACTGAACCCTGGCTCCTCGGTACTCCTACTGCTGCCACTCTCAGCATTTACAGCACAAAGGATAAATGGGAGAGCCACTTCGATGAGAAGAGACAGGGCGGATACGGAAGGATTGGCAGAAGACTGACCTGGCCGGATAGCTACTCTCGAGTATATCTCCGATATCGCTTAGAGTCGGTGGAATACCTCAACTTCTCCGAGGATTTTTCTAACCCTTTAGGTTTAAAAGAGAATCAGCCTCAAGTTAGCAGCAGCCTGGGGCTCACTTATCTGAGAGACAGCCGTGATATGCCCCAGTTTCCAACTCGGGGCTCCATGTGCGTCTACACGCTTGATTTCGCTGGCGGGCCTCTCCAGGGTGATGAGAGTTACCATAAGCAGATACTCGAGTCCGATTTCTACTTCCCAATTTTGCGGAGGCTAACCCTCATGTTGAAGCTTAAGCTGGGCCTGGTGGATGCCTTCGGCTCTGACCGCAAAGTTCCCCCCAGTGAGAGGTTCAAGCCGGGAGGGACAAGTCTGGACGGAATGATCCGAGGGTACTCCGATTGGTCGGTTGGGCCGGTTCAACAAGGGGTCCGGACGGGCGGAAGGGCAATGCTGGTCTCTACCGCTCAACTACAATTCCCCCTTGTCCGCCAACAGCTCTACGGCCTTCTGTTTGCCGATGCAGGAAATGCCTGGAGATGGGCATCCAAGGCCAACCCCTTCCATCTCAAACGCTCGGTCGGGGTGGGCATGCGGGTGGTAGTGCCCATGATGGGTACAATAGGGCTCGACTTCGCCTATGGCTTTGACAACCCGAGCCACAAGTGGCGCTCCCATTTCCAGTTCGGGACAAGTTTTTAAATGGCAGATGAAATGTGAGACGGCCCTATAGTCGATATCTTGCTTATCGGTTTACCAGTCACCTTTTACCAACCAATCACTGGCAGTTGCGAAAGGAGGAAGGTTATGTCGTGGAGGAAGATCACTGTAATTGTTGCCGTTGCGGCTTTTTGCGTATTGGCGTCCACTACAATAGTTCACCCCAAGGAGTTGAAGATCGGCTATATCGATTCCGGGAGAATTCTGGCGGGGTCAAAGGCTTATGCTGAGGCCCAGAAGACGCTAGAGGAATTGAAGGCAGAGTGGCAGAAGCAAGCTGCCGCCAAAGAAGAAGAGATTAAAAAGCTCCAGGATGAATTGGACCGGCAGAGACTGCTCCTGAGCCCGGACACAGAGAGGAAAAAACAAGAGGAGATCAGGGCTAAGTATGAAGAGTATCGCAAGTTTGTTGACAGCATTCTCTCCCCCGAGACTGGAAAGTTGGCTCAAAAGACCCAAGAGTTGTCAAAACCTATCTATGACAAGATCAATGCCATCCTGGAGAGGATAGGGGAAGAAGAAGATTATGACATTATCTTTGACGCCTTCCCTCAAAACATCGTTTTTGCTAAACCAGAATACGACCTTACTGAGAAGGTGCTGGAGATGCTAAACAAAGAAGGAGAGTAGCAGCCACAGAGGGATTGGACCAATGCAAGTGAAGGCAGCCGAGATCGCGCAGAGGATTGGGGGGCAACTTTACGGCGATGGTGAGGTTTTAATCACAGACGTGGCGCCTGTGCAGGAGGCTGGGAAGGGAGATATTACCTTCGTTGCCCAGCGAAAGTACCAGAGGTTTCTGAAGTCGACCAAAGCCTCGGCAGTTATTCTCTCCCAGTACACCGAAGCTGTTGCCCCGGCGTGTATCGTCGTATCGAATCCATCTTCTGCCTTTTTGAAAGTGCTCCGCCTCTTTGAATCCCAGAAGCCTCAGCCTCCCAAAGGCGTTCACCCCTCTGTACTGGTAGGGAAGGGGTCGAAACTGGGGAAGGATATCTCTATCGGGCCCTACACAATTGTGGGCAGCCGGGTGGAGATAGAAGATCAGGTGATCATAGGCGCCAACGTGGTTATTGGCGACGACTGCCGGATAGGCAAGAGAAGTTTTATCCACCACCATGTCACCCTCTGTGAGAGAACAGAGATCGGCCAGAATGTGGTAATTCACCCGGGGGCAGTGATCGGCAGCGACGGGTTCGGATTCATAGAGGAAAATGGAAAACTGTGCCGGGTGCCTCAACTGGGCAAAGTGATAATTGAGGACGATGTAGAAATCGGCGCCAATACAACAATCGACCGGGCCACAATGGGTGCCACTCGTATAGGAAAAGGCACCAAAATCGATAACTTAGTACAGGTTGCTCACAATGTCACCGTGGGGCAGAATACAGTCATTGCTGCCCAGGTCGGCATCTCAGGAAGTACAATCATAGGGAACAATGTCAAAATCGGCGGCCAAGCCGGATTTGTCGACCACATTCAGGTGGGAGACCAAGCCAGTGTTGGCGCCCAGGCCGGGGTGACGAAGTCTATCCCCTCCGGCGCAGTTGTCTCCGGTTATCCCGCCCGCTCTCATATGACAACTAAGAGGGTGGAGGCTGCTCAAAGCAAGCTTCCAGCTCTTCTAAAAACTATCCGCGAGCAAGAGAGACGAATCAGCCAACTAGAGCAGAGTATGACAAACAAGACAAAAAAGGAGAAGTAATGTTTAAACACCAACAAACGATTGGAAAGGAAGTGTCCTGTTCCGGCACAGGCCTGCACACCGGCAACAGAACAACGGTGACCTTTAAGCCCGCCCCTATTAACACAGGCATCCGGTTTGTGAGAGTGGATCTGCCAGATCACCCCGTCATCCCAGCCGACATCGACCATGTCACCGACATCTCCAGAGGTACCACCCTGGGTATCAACGGAGTAGAGGTTCACACCGTGGAACACCTGCTGGCAGCAGTTGTTGGCCTGGGGATCGATAACGTGATTGTGGAGATCAACTCCAACGAACCACCCGTAGGGGACGGCAGCGCTGTGCACTTCGTCAATGCCCTGACTGAGGCAGGGTTTGTAGCACAGAACTCACCCAGAGATTATTTGGTGATCGAAGAAATGATTAGATATGACGATGTTAAGAAGAAAGGCATCGAACTTATGGTTCTCCCCTCAGACGAGTTCAGGATCACCTTTATGAGCCATCCGAAAAGATCTGCTATCGGGGCTCAGTACACCGTGATGTTCTCCTTAGAAGACGAGTTTGTCACTGAATATGCTCCTGCCCGCACCTTCGGGTTCCTCAGCGAGGTAGAGAAGCTGCGGGAACAGGGGTTGATCAAGGGAGGAAACCTCGAAAATGCCCTGGTCATTATCGACAAGCACGTAAATCAAAACGAGCTGGAATATCTCCGCAAGCTGTTTAACCTAAAAGAGACAGTCTCCTTCGGTAAAAACGGCATCGTTAACGGCACTCCTTTGCGTTTTCCAGACGAGTTTTGCAGGCATAAGACCCTAGACCTTATTGGTGATCTTGCCCTTTTAGGCAGCCCCATCAAAGGCCATGTGATGGCAGTCAATTCTGGACATGCCGCCAACATTGAACTGATAAAAAAAATCAGAAAGATATACCAGAAAAAAGAGATACGAAGTAAATACCAGAGTGTTAAGAGCAACGATTTCCTGTTTGACGTGAATGCAATACAAAGAATTATGCCCCATCGCTACCCATTTTTGTTAGTGGATAGAATAATCGACCTTGTCCCAGGGGAGAGAGTCATCGGCTTGAAAAATGTCACTATAAATGAGCAGTTCTTCAACGGCCATTTCCCGGGACAGCCGGTTATGCCGGGGGTACTTCAGATTGAGGCTATGGCGCAGGTGGGTGGGGTGTTGATGCTGAATACGGTAGATAACCCCCAGGATAAGTTGGTCTATTTTATGTCCATTGACAAGGCTAAATTTAGAAAACCTGTGGTGCCAGGCGACCAGATTCGATTTGAGCTGGAGATGATACAGTACCGCCGTAGAACCTGTAGGATGCAGGGCAAGGCCTTCGTTGACGGAGATCTGGTGGCAGAAGCTGAGTTAACGGCTATAATAGTGGATAGAGAGAAGAAAAAGAGAGACAAGCGTGCCAATTCATAGCTCTGCAGTTGTAGATCCAAGGGCTGAGCTATCCGAAGATGTCTCTGTAGGCCCCTTTTCTATAATAGAGGCCGGGGTGAAGATCGGCCCTGGTACAGTAGTAGGCCCCAATGTGTTTATCGCTAAGGGGACCAGCATCGGGCGAGGATGTTCGATCTGCCATGGGGCGGTGTTAGGTACCGACCCCCAAGATCTCAAGTATCGAGGGGAACAGACAACCCTGGAGATAGGCAACCACACAGTCATCCGAGAGTTCGCCTCCCTTAACCGGGGTACCAGTGCCCGACAGAAGACCGTTGTTGGTTCTGACTGTTTGATAATGACCTATGCCCATATCGCCCACGATTGCCTTATCGGCAATCATGTCATCATAGAGAACGCAGTTAATTTAAGCGGACATGTCACCGTAGAGGATTTCGCTATCATAGGGGGGCTGGTGCCCGTGCACCAGTTTGTTAAGATCGGGCAACACAGCTTCATCGGAGGAGGGTTCCGGGTGAGTAAGGATGTCCCCCCCTTCATCAAAGCCGCCGGCGAGCCCCTTCGACCGGTTGGCCTCAACTTTGTAGGGCTCCGCAGACGGGGATTCTCCTCCCAGACCATAGGTATCCTGAAGAAGGCCTATCGAATCCTGTTCCGCTCCCACCTTAACACCTCTCAGGCAGTGGAGAAAATTTCTAAAGATGTGGAACAGACAGGGGAGATCCGCATCCTGCTGGAGTTTATTCAAAACAGCCAGAGGGGCATCATTAAATAATGAAGCAGGTAAGATGCGCAATTACAAGAAATCAAAAAGGGCTTTGTGACCGTCGTCTCCAGGGGCGGTCATTTTTTTCCAGGGAGGGTAGGTTTTGGGCACCCTGAAGAACTCTGTTTTCCGGATGCGTGGTTATACCCCCATTCCATTGCTGGCGTTAATGCTCATATTGGCAGAGACGACACCCAAGAGGTTTATCGCCGGGACAGCTCTGGGCCTGGTAGGAGAGGCGGTCCGAATATGGTCAGTAAGCTATGCGGGCATGGAGACCCGCACCCGAAAAGTAGGCGCTCCCAGACTTGTCACAAGCGGCCCTTATGCCCATCTGAGAAATCCTATCTATCTGGGCAACTTCCTTCTGGGACTGGGATTCTGCCTTGCTACCTGGGCCTGGATGCCTTGGATGGTCGGAATCTACATAGCAGGGTTCCTCTTACAATACTCTCTGATCATCTCATTGGAAGAAACCCGCCTCAGAGAGCTTTTCGGCAAACAGTATGAAGGGTACGCTCAGGCTGTACCCCGTTTCCTGCCCCGTCTCTCACCCTATCGGGGAGAGGGTCGCGTCAAGCCGAACATAAGAAAAGCACTTCGTAGTGAGCGAGATACATTCCTAAGCATCGCTGCTGCCCTGATACTCGTTCTTCTTCGATGGCATCTGAGCGGATGAAGGCTGCTCTGCTCGCCTATGATCCAAGTTTTCTCAATTCCACTTATTATTGCGAAAAGCTCTCCAGAGTCCGTCTCTGTCAGCGTCTGCAAAATCGGCCAAACGGTGAACGGTGGATCTGGTTCACAAATAGGCAATGCTGAAGTGACTTAATGCCAGTCGAGCCGGGAGTACCCGAAAAGCCGAATTTGTCGTGATAACAAACTCCAGGAACTGGGTAATGGGACATCGCTTGTCCAAAGACAAAACGGCCCCTCTGAACCAGGGTCTCTACAATCTGATTTTGTTTTTGAAAAAACCGAAGACCATTCGCATTGGTGACCTCGGCGAATTCTTTTTCCCGAGGGGCTTTTATGTCTACACGG
>Ga0164310_10000203_pt1 | contig 30497 bp, 22 predicted proteins | sample GuaBasSedimGuay1_FD_121795 | JGI IMG/M metagenome (GOLD analysis project Ga0164310, IMG submission 121795) | Subseafloor sediment microbial communities from Guaymas Basin, Gulf of California, Mexico - Guay1, Core 4569-9, 0-3 cm | ecosystem: Environmental > Aquatic > Marine > Hydrothermal vents... | reverse complement strand
ATGAAGATCGTTTCAAGGGACATAATTCACAAAAGCGATGTGGGCGGTGTTGCTCTTGGGCTGGACAATAAAAAGGAGGTTATTGACGCTTATCAGGCCATAATAAGGAACTGCAGAAAGTTCCGACCAGAGTCAAGGATTGAGGGTGTTGAGGTAAGCAGAATGATAACTGGGGGTGCTGAAACCATAGTGGGGGGAAGAAGAGATAGAACCTTCGGTCCAATTGTTATGTTCGGTCTCGGCGGGATTCATGTTGAGGTGATAAAGGATGTCACTTTCCGGCATTTTCCCTTCAGCCGTAGGGAGGCTTTAAGGATGATAAGAGAGATAAAAGGCTTCCCAATTCTTATGGGCGTGCGAGGAGAGGGTATGAAGGACATATCCACCCTTGCAGATGTTATTTTGAAGGTAGGAGCACTTGTTTATAATATCACTGAGATTAAAGATATGGAGATCAACCCACTTGTAGTATTTGAGCAGTCCGAGGGGGTCATCGCATTGGACGCTAGGATATTTTTGAGCGATAAGGGAGGTGCAGGTGCATGAAACCAATAATATTTGGATCTACAGAGGAGAATGCTGGAAAAACCATGTGCATAATAGGTATTGGAAGGTATTTGAGGGGTGAATTCTGGTATCTAAAACCTCTCGGAGACAGGCACGTTTACAAGAAGAAGCGGTTATGGGATCATGATGTTAAACTGGTCACCAACACTTTTGGGATTGATGTGGATCCTGAACACCTCACTATTGGATTCGACCACTCAAAGTTGAGGTATATGTACGACGAGAATACGCGTTCTGAGAAACTTAAGGAGATGTGCAGAGAGGCCCCTAGAGAGATGCCTGTAGTGGTGGAGGGGGGGCGAAACCTCTCCTTCGGCGCTAGTATAAAACTTGACCCCATCCAGATGGCTAGAACCCTTGGGGGGGGACTAGTTCTTGTGGTATCAGGAGAGGAGAACAGTATTCTGGACAACCTGCAATTTCTGAAATATTTTGTGGATATGACAGAAACGGATTTCAGGGGGATAATCATAAACAAGGTGAAAAATGTAGAAGACTTTAATAGTGAGCACCTCCCCTACATAGAGGAGATGGGTTATAGGATCCTGGGTGTAGTTCCCCACATAAAGGAACTTTCCAGTTTCACTATGAAATACATTGCTGATAAACTCTTTGCAAAGGTTATCGTGGGTGAGAAAAACCTCAATGTCTCCATTGAGAACATATTTGTGGGAACAATGTCCGTGGACTCCGCCATAAGAAGCCCAATTTTCCACAAGGAGAAAAAATTGATCATTACAAGTGGAGACAGAAGCGACATTATTCTGGCCTCGCTAGAGAACAACACCGCAGGCATTATACTTACAAATAATATCCCACCTCCATCAACCATAACATCAAAGGCAGAGGAACTCAACATACCACTTCTTCTAGTTCCCTTTGACACCTATGAAACCGCAAGAAGGCTCAACGACATGGTTCCTCTCATCACAGAGGATGACACCAAAAAGATAAGGATTGCTGAAGAAACAGTGAAAAAATATGTGGATGTTAAATCCATTCTCCAGAGCGCAGAATAGACGGATGTTCATCCTAGGAGGGAGACCCCAGGGGGGTTTCAAGTTCGAGATATAGCCCGGCTAAGTCCTTCTTCACCTCTGCCCTCAACAGCTCCTTTTCATTTACGGTGCGAAAGCCCTCCGGGGCATTGAGGATCATAATGGCCCCATCGTGCACAAAAAGCTCTTCAGCCAGGTTTGTACGTCGGCTGATAACCCAACGAAGAACAAGATACAACGGCAGAAGAATGCAAAATATCAAGAGAATGAAGAAGGTTTTAATTACTTCAAAAAGATTGAATGGGAACTCGGATGAGAAGGTGAGAGGTAGAATAAGAAGGATGTAGGGGAGTAATAAGAAGAGCGCAAGCCTCCATTGGACCAATTCTCCTATGGCTCCACGTGATTTCTCCGGCGAAGTGTTTACATAATCAAAGCCTTTCCGTTTAAATCCTTCCAGGTGAGAGGCTTTCTCATAAACGGTGTAGGGCACGCGGAATCTCTCCCCTCCCACCGTCTCTATCTCTGCTTCGTGAGAGAGGAAGGTGGGTTCCAGTCTTAAGCGGACAGCCTTAATCTCGCTATAGGGAATAACTCTCCTCACCCTCCTCAGGAACCTGCTCACGGCTGATGAGGGTACCTCAACCCCGTCTCCTCTGGGTTTAGCCCTATATCTTATCATATCTTTAAAAACCCTTTTTTCTGTAACGTAAGATAGCCAGAACATCAGAAATGCAATGCTAGAGAAGAGAACCAGTATAAAAATGGGGATGAATCCTCCTTCAAGAACCTCTCTGCCAAATCCAAAACCGATCATCACAACCATGTATATCCCCATGAAATAGGAAATGAGCATTTTGTGAGGGGAGGGTTTGAGGGGAACGGGGCTTTTCACAACTCCCCTCTCCCCCTCTGGCCCCACGTAGATGTTAAAGCATGAGTCCATTTTATATGGAACAAGCTTCTTTAGAACCTTCATAACTCTAAATGGGTCCTCCAACTCGTCTAGGATGAAGCTCTTATCCACATTATAGATGAATTTTATCCTCTTCAACCCGAAGCCGTAATATGTGGTACTCTCAAGGGTTACTCTCTCCAGCCTCTCCCAGTGGACAAAAGCCTCCTCCCTTTTGAGACCCTTTTTGAAATCAACCACAGGGAGGGTGAAGCCTTTTTCATATATCTTAAAGGGCATTCTCGTTACATTTTGTCTGAACAGAGAATACCCCATTGCCGTGACCATAGCTCCTACTACAGCAAATAGGAGCCCGTAAATGCCTAAGAGTATCAAGAGTATCAGGAGTATACCTATGCAAATCACAGTAACAGACATTAAAAGGGTTACGGGGTCCTTGTACCTCCTCTTCTTCGCCCACTCTTCAACATAAAGAAGACGCCCTCTGGATGCCTTCAAATTCAAAATAGACACCTTTGTGTTGTCTCTCCCTTCCACTGTCCCCTACCAGAATAAAATGCTTACCCAATTATATATTCTTTCCAATATCACCTTCTCACTCACCTTCTCACCGCACAAGGTATGGCCCAAAGATTATGGCCAGGAGGAGAAATACTGTTATGTAGCTGACGGATGTGTAGATTCCTTGAGAAAACCTCTTCCTCTTCTCCTGTGCCTTCTCCCCCTTTATTAGTCTTTCAGCTAGCCCCTCCACAGTATCCTTGAAAAGAACCCCTCCATCCATAATGAGAAGCGGCAGGGTGTTGAAGGTCCCCAGAAGAAGGTTGATCCAGAAGATGTAATAGACGGCATTGGTGAGCATCCAGAAGGCCCCTGGGGGGAGCCTCCCTAGTACGCCGTTAACATGATAGATGTCCGTGAGGGGTGAGTGGAAGGGCATGATCTTGATGTTAATGGGAAGGGTAAACATCACTGTGAGAAGGTTTACTCTCAGCTCGCTTAAGTCACGTGAGCTCTTAACCGGATGGGACAGCCTCTCTATGAAGCTCTCCGCCCCCTCCACCACAACCCCCAGGTAGGCGGTTGAGACCCCGAGGAAGCCCACCCCCTTGAATTCTTCAAGCGGGTAGACGTCATACTTGTGGGCGAGCTCGATCCCTGTGAAGTTTGAAAGTACATACCTCACCTCTCCCTCCCCCATCTCAGGCTTTAGAACCGTTACGTTAATTCTCTGCCCCGGGTGCGTGGAGACCATGAAATCCGTGAAGGCCTCCTCTGAAGAGATTATTTTGCCCTCTATGGAGAGTATGATCATTCCCTCCTCTATCCCCGCTTTCTCCGCGGGATAGCCCTTTTGAAGACCAGTGACTACAACCCCTACGGGCACGCCTCTAAGAACCACTTTCTCCCCCTTTTCATTGAGGACCTCCATTTCTATTGTCGCCCCGGGGGGCGCTGGGGAGAACTGGTAGAAATCCTCCTCTGGGTCCACCGGGGATCCATTTACGCTGAGTATCGCCACGGGATCCACATCGGGGTACAGGAGTTTGAGAGGGGAGTCCTCCGAGACCGCGTACACAATAACGCCCCTGTCAGCCTGAACAGATCCGAGAAGCCCCCAGCAGAAGATAATCCCTAGAACCATGGCCACAACGATATTCATCCCGGGGCCTGAGGCGTACATCCTCATTCGGGCCCTCCGGGGCATGACCTTTACCTCCTCCTCATCGGGTTCCACGAAGGCCCCGACGGGGATTATGGCCAGAACAAGCCCTAGGGACTTTATTTTAATTCTGTCCACCCTTGCTTGGATGCCATGTGAGAACTCGTGGATGATTATGGCGATGGCAAGGGCAACGATGCCGTACCAGAAGGGTATTATGGGGTTGATCCCGGGGAGAACAAGCATCATGGAAGGTTTTGTGGGCTTTACCCTTCCTGTAAGAGATAAATATGCTGAGAGAAGGAGCAACATGAACATTAAAGCCATTGAAAAGAAAGAGAGAATGATGGATAGGTATCCGAACCCTTTCCAGAATCTTCTTCTAGAGGCGAGGCGATCAAGTAGCCTTCTTCCTCTGCCGGTCTTGAGGAGGAGAAAGAAGAGATAGAGTTCACCCCATTTCCCGAGCTTCTCTCTCTTCTTCAAATAATAAAGCGTCCCCCACCAGATTGCGAAAGCCCCTATTATGATGAGGAAGGATATGACGGTTTTCAATTTTCTGGCCTCCGGATGTCCCATTTATGGTATTAATAAGGAGTATATCACAGTTGCCCCAAACCAAAAGGCTTCTGTCATTCCGCCACCCGATGAGGCCCTCTCCTCTCCCAGACCTCCTCGTCCAGTCTCCTGTATAGCAATTCCGGCAGAGGTGGCTCGTCTTCCACAGCCACATCTCGGTTTAGAACAGCGTCTATAAAATCTCGATTCAACACCCAATAATGGATCCTCCAGCCCTTTCCCCTGTAGATGTTGGTCTCCTCCCGAAGAGCCTTTAAAACTCCCATCTCCTCAAGCATGTAGAAAACGTCCCTCTCCCTCTGCTCAAGAAGGTTGTCCAGAAGATAATCTTCATACCCGAAGAAGTTCAGGACGAAATGTACAAGGTCGTCAACCTCGTTCTCGCTCAATGCCTCCCTCCCCATCAGGATTGTAAGGGCCTCCTTGAGCTGATGAGGAAGTAGCGGGGCACGCGGTGTCCTCCCCTCTCCGCTCTTGCATCCTATTGAAGACATACTAGACTCTCCTCGATGTCCTATGGATGGAGAAATTGAAGCATTCCGATTTAATAAGTTTTACTTTGCCAGCAGCCCAAGGCTTCCACTGCGAGCGTAAGAGACTTCACTCATCGACGTAAGGCGGCGGCCTTGAAGTAAATTTTAAGTAAGCAGTTTAAATATCCCTAAATAGCCTTCAGCAACGCTGATGAGGCGATGAAGCACTTTAACGGTGGTTCTGAAGGGTTCGACGATTGTTGAAGTTTGAGAGGTGAAAAAGATGGCTGAGAAAGGCGCTGAAGAGGGCGAGGTTCTGATTTTTTCTCCCTCCGAGGAGTTCAGGAAGAGTGCGCATATAAAGAGCGAGGAAGAGTACAAAAGAATGTATCGACGCTCCCTTGAGGACGTTGAGGGATTCTGGAGCGAAGCCGCTGAGAACCTTCACTGGTTCCGGAAATGGGATAAGGTCTTCGAGTGGGACAAAGAGAAAGGTCAGATAAAGTGGTTTGTGGGTGGAAAGCTCAATGTTTCCTACAACTGCCTGGATAGGCACATAACTACATGGAGAAAGAACAAAGCAGCCCTTATATGGGTTGGAAATGAGCCGGGGGAGGAGAAGATATACACCTACCAGCAGCTTTACAGAGAGGTCAACCGTTTCGCCAACGTCCTCAAAAAGCTTGGAATAAAGAAGGGAGATAGGATCGCCATATATCTTCCCATGATACCGGAGCTCCCAATCGCCATGCTGGCTGCAGTGAGGATCGGTGCTATACATTCCGTAGTTTTTGGAGGTTTCTCTGCCGAATCTCTGAGGGACAGGATAAATGACTGCAAGGCAAAGCTCCTTATAACCTGTGACGGAACCCACAGAGGGAAAAAAGAGGTCCCCATGAAATCAGTGGCTGATGAGGCTCTCACACAAGCGCCTTCGGTGGAGAAGGTTGTTGTGGTCAACAGGGCTGGATATGACGTTGAAATGAAGGAAGGAAGAGACCTCTGGTGGCACGAACTGATGGAGGATGAGGAGATAGAGGATTACTGTCCACCTGAGGAAATGGATGCCGAAGACCCCCTCTTCATACTCTACACATCTGGCTCCACCGGCAAGCCCAAGGGTGTCCTGCACACTCATGGAGGATATCTCACATACGTTCATTTGACCACAAGACTGGTGTTTGATCTGAGGGATGAGGACACCTACTGGTGCACTGCCGATATTGGTTGGATAACTGGGCACTCCTACATAGTCTACGGACCCCTCTCCAACGGTGCCACTTCTGTAATGTTTGAAGGAGTTCCCAACTATCCCCACCCTGATCGTTTCTGGGAGGTGGTGGATAGATACTCTGTGAACATATTCTACACCGCCCCCACCGCAATCAGAGCGCTTATGAGGGAGGGGGATGAGTGGGTTAAAAAGCACGACCTATCCTCCTTGAGGCTGCTGGGAACCGTTGGTGAACCCATAAACCCCGAGGCGTGGCTGTGGTACTACAAATTAGTGGGCAAGGAACGCTGTCCCATTGTTGACACATGGTGGCAGACGGAGACAGGTGGGATACTCATAACGCCTCTCCCCGGTGTTCACGCACTTAAACCAGGCTCAGCGGTGGCACCCTTCTTTGGGGTGGAGCCAGCCATATTGAGGGAGGATGGCTCAGAAGCTGAGCCAGAGGAATCTGGCTATCTGGTCATAAAGCGTCCCTGGCCCTCCATCGCTCGAACCATATGGGGGGATCATGAGAGGTATATGGAAACCTATTGGAGGAAGTACCCCGGCATGTACTTCACAGGGGATGGGGCCAAGAAAGACTCTGACGGTTACATCTGGATCACCGGCAGGGTTGACGACGTAATAAACGTATCCGGCCATAGGCTCGGTACCGCTGAGATAGAGTCCGCCCTGGTGGCCCATCCTGCGGTAGCCGAGGCAGCCGTTGTGGGCTTCCCCCACGAACTGAAGGGACAGGGGATATACGCCTATGTGCTCCTCAAGGTGGGATATGAGCCGTCAGAAGAGCTGAGGAAGGAACTAAGGCAGTGGGTGAGGAAGGAGATAGGCCCAATTGCAACGCCGGACCACATCCACTTCGCTGAGAACCTTCCCAAGACCCGCTCCGGAAAGATAATGAGGAGGATCTTGAGGAAGATAGCCGCAGGGGACTTCTCCGACTTCGGTGACACCTCAACCCTGGCAGATCCGATGGTCCTTGAGAAGCTCATAGAGGGAAGAAAAAGGTTGAGCTAAACATCAATAGATTTCAAAGCTTAATGCACATCAGGCGGGACTTGTGAAAGGAACCCGTCTGAATGTTATCTTTTTTATGATTCAATAGCTCTTTATATTGCTATAGAAACAAAAATGGGGTATCTAAGGAAAAAAATAAAATATCTCCGATTATTTTTTACAACCAAGCTATGCACAGGATGGGTCTTGCATGAGAAGTAAAATGTTTGTTCTCATGATGGTTTGCGTTATGGTTTTTGTGGGCTGGCTGGGATTCTTTCCAGCCTTGGATAAGGAGAGAAGCGCTGAAGGTGTAACTCTAGATTACTCTATGACCTCCGCTACAACCTTTGCCCAATTGGGCTACGACCTCGCCTTCGGCGACGTGAACGACGATGGAGTTATTGACCTGGCGGTTGGTGCACGAGCGTATGACACATTTTCCTATACAAACGTTGGAGCGGTCTATCTTTACATAGCCTCCAACATCGGCGGACCCACTCTCCCCGGGATAATCACTCCAGATGATCAGAGCAATGAATACTTTGGATCTTCCGTAGCCATGGGAGATGTCAACGGCGACGGCTACGATGACCTTCTTGTGGGGGCGTACAGGTACGATACTACCAACGCTGATGCCGGCAGAGCCCTGCTTTACTACGGCTCGGCGCTGGGCCTGAATTCAAACCCGCAATGGACATCGTCCGGCGATGACCAGGCCAATGCTCACTACGGCTATGACGTTGCTATAGGGGACGTTAACGGTGACGGATACGGCGACGTGATTGTGAGCGCCCCCGATTATGACAACAGCACGTACACCAATTGCGGCAGGGTCTACGTCTATTACGGTTCAAGGAGCGGTCCGCCGACAAACCCCAACTGGACTTATAGCCCCAACAGCGCATCCTGGTACTGTGGAAGAGCGATAGGTGTGGGCGACTACGATGGGGATGGGGTAGATGACCTCGCCGTCTCAAGTTCTTCCAGCGGATGCGTCTTCAAAGGGGGCTCCTCAGCTCTACCCGCGACGCCCACCTGGACCTTCGGAGGCTCTTCTTCAGTTCGTGCAATACTGTTAAAGGACGTGAACAACAACGGTAAAGCCGAGATCATCCTCGGGGAACCATACTACACCTCCGGGGGTTTTTCATCTCGGGGCAGGGTTGAGGTATACCTTGGTGGAAAGAATTCCGGCACTTATACAACTCCTGACTGGTATGCGAATGGTGAACCCCAGTCGAACATTTACTTTGGTTGGGCCCTTGGGAGCGGAGACTTCAACGGTGATGGATTCCTTGATATAGCAATTGGAGCCTATCAGTATGACTACGGTGCCCAGACCAACGCTGGCAAGGTCTATGTTTTCTTGGGGAATCACACGTCCCTTCGGGGTCAGTCTGAATGGACCTGTGTGGGCGGAACTGCAGGGGAGTATTTTGGAGGAGGTCTCGCTCCTGAATATCCGGACGTGAGTGGCGACGGTATAGACGACCTTGTAGTTGGGGCGTATATGTACAATTCGGGACGAGGAGCTGTCTACCTCTTTTACGGAACCTTTATATCAACCACTGTGGACTGGACCTCTAGGGGTCCCGCACAGAGTGGAGCGTCCTTCGGATATTGCCTTGCAAAGGGAGATTTCGACGGAGACGGCTACCTTGACCTCGCAGTTGGCGCTCCGTATTATGACGGCACCAATACAGATGAGGGAAGGGTGCTTATCTACAGGGGTTCCGCCTCAGGCATCTCCACCACGGCTTCCTGGTTTGTTCCCGGTCCCATTCAGAACGGAGCATGCCTTGGATGGTCACTTGCCGCAGGGGATTTCAACGGTGACGGCTATGACGATATAGCGGTAGGAGCGCCATACTATGATACAGCAAATACAGATGCCGGGTTGGTTAGGGTGCACTACGGCTCATCAAGCGGTGTATCCTCCACGCCGTCCCTCTCAACATCTGGACCCAATCAAGCGAACGCGAACTTCGGCTATTCATTGGCATCCGGAGATGTGAACGGCGACGGCTACGATGACCTTCTTGTAGGAGCACCTTATTACGATACCTCAAATACAGATGCGGGATGGGCCGGGCTATATTATGGAACCCCCTGGGGACTGACAGCGGTTTATTCATGGTATTCTGTAGGAAACGATGAGGCGAGTGCATATTTTGGTTATGCTATAGCGACTGGAAAGACCGATAGTGACGACTACAGTGATATTGCAATCGGAGCGCCCTATGCAAATGCGGGAGGCACGAGTCGGGGGAAAGTATTCTTCTATAGAGGTTCATCAGCCGGGCCAACACTGAGAACAGTCCATTCTGGGAGAGTTGATTGGGAATTAATGGGACGCTCCCTTGCCTTTGGCGATTTTGACGGCGACGGGTATGATGACCTAGCTGCGGGGGCTCCCCTCTATAGTGAGGGGGGCACCAATTACGGAAGAGTTCACATTTTCCGCCAAGGTCAGTATTTATATCAGTACATTGTCAACAAGGAGAGCAGGGAGTATGCATATTCTAGCATTTCCGCCGGGGATGTGGACGGTGACGGCTATGATGACCTTCTTGTAGGCTCACCTCTTGACGATGCTCCCACCTATAGCAGAAGTGCGGTCTACATTCACAGAGGAAGTGGTGCTTTTCTTATTGAACCATATAGCTGGAGATATCGGATGGGAATCAACTGGCTCGGCTATGCCGTAATCTGCGGGGATTTCAACGGCGACACTTTAAGTGACGTGGTCGCCGGTGCCTATGCAAATAATAGCAATGAGGGTGTGGTTTATGCCTGGTATGGAGAGGAGACCTCAAGACCCTCTTTCTCATCATTATATCTCTCTATTTATTCCCCCTATGGGGAGGAGGGGACATTAGTAGCGAGTATACGCGCTTATGATGCTCATGATGTGAAGGGTTTTGAGATTTATTATTCAACCAGCGAGAGAGGTCCCTGGACATACAGTCAGAACATAACATATACAGGCGACCACTATCACGATGCGAAAATAAGCGGCCTTACAGATGGTCAGAAGTATTACATCAGAGTGAGGACCTACGATGAGGTGCCCAACTATTCGGAGTACTCTGCTCCTCAAAGCGCAGTTCCGGAGGATAGAAAAGCTCCGGACGCTCCGGGGGGCTTTGCAGCTAGGGTCACCTCGCAAGGGTACATAAAGCTGAACTGGACGCTCTCCACATCCGGGGACGTTGCGGGCTATGCAATATTTAGAAATGACAATATGAGATACACGACGCTGAACACCACCATGGAGTACGTGGACATGAATGTGACATTGGGTCAGATCTACACATATGAGCTTTATGTGTTTGACGAGGCCTCCAATTACAACAAGTATCCCAACGGGCTTGTAGTGATGGCAGATAGGGATTATGACGGCGACGGCACCGGGGACCTATTAGACAGGGATGACGACGGAGATGGTGTGGAGGACTTAATAGATGCCTTTCCGTATGATTCGACGGAGTGGGCCGATTATGATGGCGATGGAACAGGAGACAACGCCGATACGGATGATGACAACGACGGGATTCCAGACGCTAGCGACCCGTGGCCGCTTCTGGATTTAAATGACATAGAGGCCACGGTAGACAGCATTGAACAGAAGATAGATAATCTCAATATGACGGTGGAAGAGATTCTTCAAAGGGTCAAGGCACTTCAGAACGACTTGGGCTATCTGAACAGCTCCTCCGCAGCTTTGCTGGGAGAGATTCTTGTTAGGCTATCTAGGATGGAGAGCAACCTGACAAGTAAGCTGGAGAGTGTGGAGAGGAATCTTACGGCGAAGATAGATGGGATGAACAGCACACTACGCGCTCAGATATCCTCAGCACTCACTCAGATACTCAACAGGATAGATGCTATGGACTCTTCATTGAGGGCACTGATACAGTCCTTCTGGCTTGATTACAATGTGACGGAGGCTACGAATACGGGCAGTATAATATCCAGGATAGCTTCTCTCGAGGTGTCCATAAGAGCATTGGTTGAGGATTTCTGGGATGATTACAACTATACCTCATCCTCAGATACAGCAGAGATTATCAGTAAAATAGAGGACATGTGGGATGGCTTCAACGGGAGCATTGAATATGCGAGGAGCTATCTTTCGGATAGACTCAATTATACATTGGACATTCTGAGGACAAGGATAGGAGAGCTTGAGGCGGAGATGGAGGAGAATGTGACAGCTCTGAAGGAGTACGTAGGATTGATGACGCTTGAACTTAGGATGTACATGGAGGTAGTAAACGCCACACTCCACGGACACCTCAGCGATATAGAAGAGATGATAATAGACTTCAGAGAGGCAACATTGGAGAACCTGACGATGATATCTTCTTATCTTCACGACATGTGGCAGAACAACACAGAGGGCAGGGAGCAGATATTGGCGGCTATCGAGGCTACAGGCGACCTCATAAGGAACGTAAACGATGCGTCTATGAGCGAGCTTAGGACGAGGCTTGATGACCTGAGGGAATACCTAATAGGCTTCAACACCACTGAGAGTTTAAGGCTGGCGGATGCTGTGGAGAACCTCATGGGGCGGTTGGAGGAGGTGAATGAGAGCGCTGGGGAGAGATTTGACGAGTTAGCCACGACGCTTCAAGCATTAGCGACACTGGGTACGATAATAGATGAGCTATCAGACGTGGATCAGAGCATAGAAGAGAAGACCGGGGAGCTGAAAGACGAGAACAAGACCGTACAAAATTACAATCTGATATTGCTGGTCTTATTGATAATAGTGATACTGCTAGAGATTTTAATATACTTGAAGAAGGGAGGGGGGGAGGTTAAGGTGATAGAGAAGGAAGTCGTGAAGGAGGTTCCAACCTCCGGTGGAGGTGAAGAGGAGAAGGCTTTAGAGGAAGAAGAGGAGTTGTGGGAAGAGGAAGAACTGGAAGAAGAGCTCTGACTCCCCCCTCCTCTTTATTTTTCTTTTTTACTCTTTCCTCATTCTTTTTTAGACAACACATTTGGCTCTTTCCGGCATATATGATATTTAAGAAGACATCCTTCTATGTAAGGGGCGAAAAGATTTTTTAATGCTCCTCCATTCCTGTCCTGTTATGTGGGTGTGAGAACTCCACCTCCACCCCCAGCGGTTTTGAATGGAATTAGAAGCGTAGGAAGGTGATTTCATGGTGAAGGTTATGGATTATGAGAAGGAGTTCAGCAAATGGAAGTGGGATATACCGGAGTACTACAATATAGGGCAGGATGTGGTGGACAAGCATGCAAAGGACCCCCACAAGAAGAACAAAGTGGCACTGTACTGGGAGAACGAAGAGGGAAAGAGGGAGAAATATACCTTCTGGGAGTACTCTCACCTCTCCAATAAATTTGGCAACGTACTGAAAGAGCTTGGGGTCTTAAAGGGTGACCGCTACCTTATGGTCCTGCCTAACATTCCCCAGTTCCAGCAGATATTCCTCGGCGGAGTGAAGATAGGGGCGGTCCCTATACCGGCGTCTATTATGTTCAAAGCAAAGGAGCTGGAGTACAGGATAAACGACTCCGGCTCAAAACTTGTAGTGGTGCACACCAAATATGCAGATGAGGTGAGAAAGATTGCGGAGAAGTGCCCAACGCTGAAGAACATAATAATTGTGGGGGAGGGGGGTACCTCGGCCGGTGAGCTTCACTTCGATGACCTGATGAAGGGGGCGTCAACCAAGCTGGAGGTGGAGAAGACCCGCTCCGATGATATGGCATTCTTCTGTTATACCTCCGGTACAACTGGGATGCCCAAGGGGGCGGTCCATCTCCACCGATGGGTACCCGCAAACGACCCGAGCGCCCTCTATTGGGCTGCCTACAAAGAGGACGACATCTTCGCCCACACAGGTGCTCTTAACTGGATATACCCTCTCGGAAACGGCTTCCTCTACGCGTGGCGGTGGGGGGTGTCTGTGCTCCTCTACGATGGACGGTTCGTACCGGAGAGATGGTTTGAACTCCTGGAGAGATATCAGGTGACCAACCTAGCCTCCGTCCCCACGGCGTATAGAATGTTTCTTGCAGTGGATGGGGCCGAGGAGAGGTATGATCTCGTCCTGCGGCACTGCATAAGCGCTGGAGAGCCCCTAAACCCTGAGGTTGTGAAGGAGTGGAAGAAGCGTTTTGGAGTAGACATTCTGGATGGTATAGGTATGACGGAGATCATGGTCTACCTGTCGAACATGGAGGGAATGCCCATCAAACCCGGGTCTTGTGGCCGCCCGCAGCCGGGACATGTCTGTGCCATCGTGGATGATGAGGGAAATCCCCTTGGACCCTATAAAGAGGGCACTCTAGCAGTGAGGGCGGACGACCCCGGCCTCTTCAAAGAATATTGGAATAAGCCTGAGAAGACCGCCGAGTGCTTCAAGAAGGGGTGGTTCCTGACCGGAGACACGCTCTATACCGACGAGGACGGCTACTACTGGTTCTCAGGAAGAGGGGATGATCTTATCATGACTGCAGGTTACAGGGTCTCACCCTTTGAAGTGGAATCCGTGGTGAACGAGCATCCGGCGGTTCTTGAGTCCGCCGCTGTTGCCTCTCCGGACCCCGTACGGGGGGTTATAGTGAAGAGCTTCATAATACTGAACGAGGGGTATGAGCCATCAGATGAACTGGCTAGGGAGATACAGCAGTTCGTTAAGGAGAGGACGGCCCCTTACAAATACCCCAGGGAGATAGAGTTCGTTAAAGAGCTTCCCAAAACCCAGTCTGGGAAGATTAAGAGGAAGGTGCTCAGGGAGCTTGAAAAGGAGAGAAAATTGGGTAAGAAGGGCTGAGGAGATCTAGGTAAGCTCAAGGGCAAGCCTTCCCCGTCTGCTCAGGCGGTAGTGGCTCCTTGTGGAGGACATTTCTATAAGGCCGAGAAAGAGAAGGTCGTATAATGCCTTCGAGATTTGAAGGGAGTTCTCTCCGATGTTCTGGGAGAGCTTCTCCGTCGTCAGAGAGCTTCTGTCAAGCTCCTTCAGGATCCTCCAGTGGAGTTCGCTCAGCCTCCTTAGGGGATTAACCCGAGCCCATTCCATTGCGTACAGGAGGAGATCCAGATGCGGGGTGGGACCCACCAGAAGAAAATATCTCTCTCCCCTCTCATCCCTTGTTTTTACAACCCTCTTCTCGGGGATACTTCTGAGGGGTCTTAAGGAATCTATTATGCCTAAGTGGCTAAGTCCTTTTTCCTTCCTGGCGTAGAGCCTAATCCCTCCCCCGTTCAGCTCCAGGTAGGCTGGAAACCTCTTACCTCTCTCTGAGACCTTAAGCTTTTTTGAACCTCTGATAATGGCAAGTGCAGAGAGGGCAAGAAACCTCTCCCTTATAGCGTCTGGTAGTTTTATAAGTGTTAGGTAATAATCCATCCCTTCCGCGAAGACAATGGGGTCTGCCAGATCTCCTTCCATGGGGGTGAATTTCCCGTAGCTTCCCAGATTTAATATCTGGTTGTGAAATATCTCGTGCCAGATATGTCCCTCTGCTATGATTATCCTCTCAGAAGTAAGGTTTATAATGCCCTCTTTCCAGTTCCCCGGGGTTAACCAGGTTCCGTTTTTCCCTACCTTCCAGAGGAATTTAACTGTTGTTTTGGCTATAAGGCTCTCCTGAGGGGACATCTTGAACCTCACCCTTTGAACAATAATACAATTAAAAGTAATCTTTTATAAATCTTCTATGCAAAAGAGGGTATTTGGCCCCCATGCCTTTCTGCCAACTTGAGGGAAGCGGAACTCCCCGGGCGGGGGGTGAAGAGTGGAGGTGAAGAGAGAAATCAGGGGGCTCCTAAAGCTTTGCCCTCTTTCTCACCTCACTTTTCTGTGCCTGGGCTACTTCTATGGGGTCCCCCTTTTCCTCAACCAGGCGTATGAATTTCGCAGCGAAGAGGATGTCTTGGGCGAAATAATGGGGTGTCTCAGAGGTGAGGGAGACCTCTCCTTCCACATATCTCCTCAGCATATCCTTTCCGTAGCCAGTCATAACAAGGATGGTCCTCCAAACACCTGCCCTTCGAGCCGCCTGTATGTCCTTCACATGGTCCCCTATGAGCCACGACTTCCCCGGGTCTAGTTTGTGTTCTTCGCACGCATTGAGTATCATCCCCGGGGAGGGTTTCCTGCAACGGCATTCCATCCTTAAGTGCTCTATGCTCCCCTCGGGATGGTGGGGACAGAAATAGACCCCGTCAAAGCGCACGCCCAGCCTTCTCTGAAGTTCTTCGGTGACGTTCCAGAAGTCCTCTTCGCCGTACATTCCCTTAGCTATACCGCCCTGGTTTGTCACGATAATTAGAGCATAACCAAGTTCTTTTAAGATTCGAAGGGCCTCTGGGGCTCCTTCAATCACTTTCAAGTCCTCCACGCGGTGAAGGTGACCCACCTCCTCAGCTAGAACGCCGTCGCGGTCCAGAAAGACGGCGCGTCTGGCGCTCTTTTCCTTCCTCCGTTTGTTCCCCTCTTCAACAGTTCTTTCCAATCAATCACCGCCCCCGAAGATGTCCTCCTCAATAAGCTCACAGATTATGTGGCCGGCGGTTATATGCGCTTCCTGAATTCTGGGTGTAGATCTGGACGGGACAGCAAGGAGGATGTCACAGTACTCTTTCATCCCCCCTCCTCCCTCCCCAGTGAAACCGACGGTTTTAAGCCCCTTTTCCCTGGCCCATTTCAGAGCCTCCACCACGTTGGGGGAATTGCCGCTCGTTGAGATACCCCATACCAGGTCTCCCTCCTTGGCGATTCCTTTAAGCTGCCTTAGAAAGACCTCATCGTAGGAGTAGTCATTCGCTATTGCCGTCAGGGAGGAGGTGTTCACGGTTAGGGAGATAGCTGGGAGCGGGGAGCGATCTTTGAGATACTTCCCCATGAGCTCAGCAGCGATGTGTTGGGCGTCGGCGGCTGACCCGCCGTTTCCGAAAAGTATGACCTTCCCTCCTCCCCGGAGAGTCTCGGAAACCGCCTCGGCGATCATTAGAATGGTCTCCGCACAGCAGTCAGAAAGCCTCCTTTTAACCTCTGCACTCTCTTCAAGCCCCTCCTTCACCTTCTTCAATCTCTTCTCCAGCAAAGCATCACGCCCCTTTTAAAATAACGTTGTGCGGGGAAATTCCAAAAAGCTGTTTCGTGTCATCAAAATATACCCTCCCGCCCCCCGGGAGAATACTTGCGAAATACGCCCTTAAAAAGGCCCGATTGTCGTAGCTATCGAAGACGTTGTCGGTGAAAAGGCCTGAAGAGGATACGAAAAGCATGGTGCCCCCTCCTTCGCTTCTCACCTCAACTGCTACGGGGGCAACTGAGAAAAAGGCGTCCCCTAAGCTCTCCTTGCCATCCCCGTTGAGCTCTATGGTGGCGTAGTGTGGAAGGGAGAGCATTATTGCACCCTCCCCAGTCAGGTTCACTCCCATGGGCTTGTGGACCAGTACTGTAAAGTTAACACCCTCAAGCTCCCCCACAGCTTTTATGAAGCTTAGATTGTAGACCCAGTCGTCGGTGTACCTCCATCCCGGCCTGTAAGGCATGGCCCAAAGGTATATCCCAAAGGCCCGAACCAGGTGTTCTGTCATGTTGCTGTCATCTGCCAGGATGAGATGTCCTCCGGCCTCAACGTAGCTCTTCAGTGAGAGAACCTCCTTCCCCGTGAGAGGAGAATCAAGGCCGGGTAAGACGTAGAGTGTTTTGGATGGCTCGGAAATCTCTCCAGCATCCTCCGTTGAATCAACGTACTTAACCGGTAGACTGGAGAGGGAGTTGAGCTCCTGCTTCAGGCCAATCATATCGCTCCACGGTCCTTCGAGGGGGGGTGTACTGTTTTCCTCCTCCTCAAGGCAGAGGGAGGCACTCATGGTAGCAAATACGAGAATGAGAGCGGAGAGAATTCTCCAGTCCATGGCAGTGCAAATAAGCTCCGATATATCTATTTTTTTGGCATCTGTGTTATTTTCTTCCTCTTGCGGCTTCTGCCCTTATGCTGATATCGTCGTCCATGATTTCTTTATAGATTACGTCATACCTCTCCGCGATCCTCTGCCAGGACCATTCGCTTCTTATTCTCACCATCCCTAATTGGGCCATTTCCTCCCTTCTTTCTGGATTCTTAAGAAGCTCTACGATTCTCTTGGCCATCCCTGCCGTATCCCCTACATCCACATAATAGCCGTCAACCCCCTGTCTTATCATCTCCCTGACCCCCCCCACATTGCTGCTCACGCACGGTGTCCCGGAGGCCATGGACTCAAGTATGACAAGACCCTGCCCCTCCCACCGGGAGTGGAAAACAAAGAGGTCAGCGGTGGCGTAGAGCCTCTTTAAGTCTTCGAAGGGAACGGACCCGAGAAAATACACTGCCTCTTCAACTCCAAGACGACGAACCAGTCTTTTAAGTTTCTTCTCCTGGGGCCCCTCCCCCACAACCACAAGGACCGCACCATCTACCTCCCTTTTCACCCTCGCGAAGCTATCGAGGAGTAGGTCCATACCCTTCCTTCCGGCCAGTCTTGTCACGGTAAGCAGCTTCAGCTCACCCATGATTGAGTATTTCTCAAAGACCCTCTCGTCGCGGTTCCCAGGTCTGAAGGAGCCGATGTCAACACCTGCCGGGACCCTGTACATCCTGCCGTAGATGTTCTCAACACCCCTCCTCTTTACCGCCTCTTCCTCTGAGAGGCTCTCAACTATTACGGCGTTGGAAAGCTCTATGGCGTAATCCTCATATTTGTCAAATAGAGGGGAGATAACCATTATCGCTAGGTCGTTAAGGGACTGGAGGGAGGTAGGGTTGATATAGGAGAGCTTCAGCTCCTGCCTCTCCCCTTTCCATGTCCCGTGAAGCGTAGAAACTATAGGGTAAGGAAGGCTCCCATAGTGTTTTCTCCTGAGGAGGGTCATGTTGGAGTGGACGTGAACTACATCGTAATCTTCTCCCCTCTCCAATATCTCCTTCACTGCGTGATCCCCAAAGGAAGTTGTGAAGAACATGGGAAGCTTCAGCCAGTCCACCTCAACCACATTAACGTTGGGGTGTACATCAAGGGGCTTCATACCTTTCAGTTGCTTTCTGGTGATAACCGTTATTTTATAGCCCCTCTCAGCGAAGACCTTTGCCTGAAAGTAGACCCCATTACCCACACCGCCCCATTTAGGAGGGAACTCCGAGGTCACCATACAGATCCGCATGAACGGCCTCCCTCAAAGCGTTCCCTCTTCAATGAACTGATCCAGATTTTCAATGAGGTTTTCGGCGGTGATATACCAGCGCTCCAGATCCTCTCTCAGACGTTTTTTTACGATTCTTAAGTCTACAGCTTGATATAGGTAGTTATAGCTGGGTCTTTTCTCATACGTCTTCTTGGTCTTTGAGATGAGTCCGCAGGTTAAAAGCTTCTGAAGGGAGCGGTAGACAGCGGTCTTGTCCTTTTTGAGGGCCTTAGCAATATCGTCATTGGTTAAAGGGCTCCGGCTGCGAGTCAGAAGAAAGTAAACCTTCCTGTCAAGATCGTTCAGATTGTAGAAACATCCCAGCAGGTTCTCGCAGTTCAGCTCCTCCAAGCCTGTAATGTTGATCAAATTCATTTTCATCTCGCCAAGGGTTAATCTCAAAATGTATATATAATCTTTGCCAAAACAATGAAAAACTTAGAACCCGCCTGGAATCAAGCGGGTTCGATCCATCTTCCGTCCCTCCTCAGAACCCTTTCCTTTTGAACAGGAGGAAGTAGGAGATTGCAATAACTACGGCCACAGCTACGCCAATAAGAGCCACTGGCAGCCACACACTGCTGGTCTGCGGCCGATGGTCGCCTTTCTCAATAAAGACAGTCACATTCAGATAGTACGGGTCTGAGACCGCTCCGTCGTCGTCCATCACAATGAGCTTCACCTTGTACTTCCCTGCCTTATCGTATTTATGTGCAGTTACAGGAGACTCCATCCAGTTCGATTTCTCCCCATCACCGAACTCCCAGTAGTATCCTACCACAACACCATCGGGGTCATATGAACCCTTTGCGTTGAAGACCACAGTATCCTTGATGTTGGTCGGAGGGACCTCCTTTGCAAAAGCCACCGGGAGCCTGTTCCGAACGGTCACCTGGATGGTGGTGTTGACCGAATCGCGGTCGGCGTCCGTCACCACAACGGTTACATTGTAGACTCCGTCTTCGGTGTAGACGTGGGTAAGTTTGGTCCCCTGTTTTATGGGAGTGCCGTCGCCGAAGTCCCAGTAAACGGTGATGTCGCTTAAGGGATCACCCCCCTTCAGATAGGCGGCGCCGTCAGGATCATAGCATCTAGTGGCGTCAAAAGTGATGAGGTCGTTGGTGTAAGCTTCCTCTGGCCTCACCCTCACGTCCACTATCGGAAGCTTGTTCTTCGGGTATATTCGTACCATAACATTCGCGGTATCGGTGAAGTCCTGGTCGTGTACAAGGAGTGTCACATTGTAGACCCCGGGGCTATCGTATATATGCGTCACCACAGCACCGTGGGCTTTTGGGGTGCCGTCGCCGAAGTCCCATGTATAATTTAACTTATCATCGTACAGCTCATCTCTTATACCGTCGTATTTCAGGTCGTCATTTGGATCGTAGGACCCCGTCCCGTCGAAAATTACAGGGTCTCCTACCTCTATCTTCGTGTTTGGATCAAGCTGCTGGCTTGATACCGCTTTGGCCACAGGGGGCAGATTTACGTAGACCTTAAACTCCCCTGATTTCACGGTATCTCTGCCGTCAAAGACCTGGAGGGTCACAGGGTAATACCAGAATTGGGTCTCCCGGGCACCTCTGTCGGTGTATATATGTGAGATCCCAGGGACGGTGCTCCATTCTGTTCTGGTTCCATCACCCAGATTCCAGCTGTACTGAATGGGATAGTCAGGTATCTTGTCGTTGTCTTCATCGAAGCCGGGCAGTCCGTCTGGGTCGTAGGATTCGCTGGCGTTGAAATATATCGTCTGTCCAACCTTCACCCATGTCTCGTTGTAGATCTTCGGTCCGGTCTTGTGCAGCTGTGCGTAGATGATGGGTACAGGTGGTGTGTTCTCTCTTACGTGAATGACAACGGTGGCTATTCCGACCTTGGTGAAGGGGTCGTCCCGGGGGCCGTCAAAGACCCTGAAGGTGACCACGTAGTCTCCCGCCTGATGGTATGCGAAATCGTTCACAACCATGGTGTTCTGGTAGTCGTATATGCCGTTGCCGTCCATGTCCCATTCGTAGATGTGGTCCTGCCCGCGGTCCTCGTCAAAGAAGTTCCCTGTGAAAGTCAGGGGCATTTCCACCAGGGTGGTGTAATTATCCACATCTTGGCCGTTGACGTAGATCTTGGGGACCGGCGGATGATTGTATTTCCACACCTTGACCTTGATAGTGGCGGAGTCCCGGTTGCCGTCAGGGTCCATTACATACACCGTGACGTTGAATATCATCCAGAGCTGACCGGGAGGCAGATACTGGGGAAGGTAGAACCTGTGGGTCACCACCCGGTTGTTTCTGCTCCAGCCAGTGCCCTGGGCTCCTGTCCCCCAGGACCACCGGTAGATCAGGCGGTCCACCTCGCCGTAATCGGGTTCTCCTTCAGGGAACCCGTCGTCTATGTTCTGGTTCCCCTCTCCGGCGTCCGGCCCGGGATAATTGGGGTCCCACCAGCCGATGCCGTCGCCACCCACATCATCCTGCCAGTCAAAGGAGGCACTGGCGTCGAAGGTGACCTCATCCCCCTCGTATATCTTCTCCTGCCCCTTCTCGTCGAAACCCATGCCCTCTTCTTGGCCTCTTATCTTTGCCACGGGCACTTGAAGTGCGTGGCGATAGGGGATCGCTATCCAGCTGAGCTTCTCCGTGAATCCGCAGTAGATGAAAAGATCCGCTGTGCGGTTGTCGTTGTCATCCGGGTTTTGGTCACTCCGCCAGAGGTAGAGGATTATGCGGCCACCTACTATGTCTCCAGGGACGTCTGGAATCCCGTCGTAGGTGATGTCCTGCCATCTGCCTACCCCATTGGCGTACTCCTCCTCCTGCCTTCCTGTCGTGTAAAGCTCTGTGGCCTTCGTCACGTACGGATCTATTTCCTCTGTTGACCAGTCGAAATCGAAGCGCGCAACCCCTTCTATGGTACCAGTGCGTGTCCTTACGTCAAAATCCCCGTCTGTGTCCACAAGAAGAGCCGCGTTGATCTCCTTATCTCTCCCTCCAACGGGGGCTCCCATGATGATTCTTCCCATGGGGTTTAGGGTGAGGTTTATAACGGGGTAGTAGAGGTCTTCATCAAATTTTGCGTTAAAAGTCTTTCCGGTGCGGGGGTAGGTGAAGTTCATAGGGGTGGCTTCGGTGTATGTCAGATTAAGTTCCTCTTTGTATTGCTGGGGGATATCACCGTTACACGTTCTGTTTACAACGTCTAGCCAGTGGTAGTCCTCGGAGAAGTTCAGGGCGTTGAGCCAGTAGACGTATTCCTCATGGTCCTTTATGAAATTGGTGTAATTGAACCAGTTGAGGTAGAGATAATCCTTCAGATGTGCAGGATCAAAGCCTGCTGGGTCTGTGCGAAGCTCACCCTTCATGGCAGACTCAATTATCTCTCTGGGAGTGAGTCTGTTTTTATCTACCACAATCCTGAGACGTAGCCCCTCGGAGTTTGAGGTGACTACTGCAAGATATGAGCTCACAGCCAGTATCAGTATTGTTGCCAGGGCAAGGGTCTTTTTCATTCGCATCTCCTCCTGAACCTTGATCTTCTGCCATTTCTCAAGCTTTCTGCAAGAAGCCAGAGGGAACCTGAGCCATTATAATGGCACCATTTATTAAAGTTTTTCTTCCAGGTCCTCTGACAGACGCCATCTTATAACCTTTTACTATCTTAGTATATATAATAATGTTCTGCACATGTGAAACTTCCCTACAGCTTTCTAGCCATCTCAAGGGATTGGGCGGCCAGCTTCATGGCGAACTCCTCCTCCCCCTCTTTCCTCTTTTGATCCACCATGGCCAGAAGCTCCAGTATTTGGGAGACGTCCTTCCCCTCTCCCCGTTTTGCTTCCACTATCCCATAGGTCTCCGCCACTATTTCCGATATTCTATCCTTCGCCCGGGGTGCCTTCTTTATCACCTTCTTCGTGGCCTTTTTCTTCCTCCTAGGGGTGCTGGCTCCACTCTTTTCACCCCCGGGGAGGGTTTTCTTTTCCTCGAGCTTGGTCTCTTCTGTAGCCACCTCAGTGGAAGGGGAGACCTCTGAGGCCACCTCCGGGGGTTTCTGCTCCACCTCAATAATCTTTTTCACAACCTTTTTAACGGGCTTTGGTGCCTCCTCCTTTATCTCCAAGGGGATGCCTATGACTACCTTGCTCCCCAAGGCCCGCTCGATCTCCTTCATGATCCTCACAGAACTCTCAATAAAGGCCGGGTAGTCACCTCGGTCATAGTTCTCAACGGCATCTTTCAGGAACTCCCCTGCTCTGCCCGCACGACCCTCTTTAGATAGCGACTTTACAAGAGACTCCAGGCTCTCCTTGAGGACCTTCATGTTCTCCTCTTCCAGCACACCCTTCCTGAGCTTCTCAGCCCTCTCAATCACCCTCTCGTACTCCCTTCCCCTGAAATCCTCCGCCATCTTCTTAATTTCCTCCTTTAGATTCTCAAGACCGTATCCCAGCTCCTTCATGTTCCCCAGAAGCCTTTGGACCTCCATGAGCTCCTCCTGCGCTCTTCTTTTCAGCTTTGCGAACTGGATTTCAGCCTCACCCGCCTTTTTGAATACCACCTCTCCCTCCTCAACCTTCATCTCCAGGACCTCTCCCCCCGGGGGAACAATCTCTATCTCCGGCAATCCCTTCTCCTTTATGATTTTCCTCAGTCTTAGCTCTTCGGCGGCTTCATCCCCCTCCCCCCTCTCCTCAGCCTCACCAGGGGGAGATGGAGCTATCTCCTCTCCAGAATATATCCTGGAGTGCTTGCATGCCCTTGCTACCTTCCTGTTCACCCTCTCGCAGAGTGAGCAGAAGGGCTCGCCGAGTTTGCTTGAGCAGGGCGCCTCCGGAAGGGAGTCCAGGAATTCTTCTATCGTTTCAAAGGAAGTTCCTTCTGGGTTCATGGTGTCACCTGGATGTTGCAGAGGGGCCAAATCTCTGAGTTAATATATAACTTTCGGTGGAAAGTTTTTTATCCGAAGAGAGGTCAATTGATGCAGTGTTCATAGGGGGTTTGTATGACTTGGCAGGGACCGCTTGAGAGGCTGGACCCGTACAGGGTCAGGGTGCCTAAGGGCTACAAGAGCGATATGCGTGTTGATGGGATAATATACGCCACTGAGAAGATGATACCTCACATTGTAAAGGATGATGCTGTTGAACAGCTCACTAATGTGGCATCTCTCCCTGGGGTGGTGAAGCACGCACTGGCGATGCCGGACATCCACCAAGGATACGGCTTCCCGATAGGTGGTGTTGCAGCCACGGATTTTGAGGAGGGTGGCGTCATCTCCCCGGGGGGGGTGGGTTACGATATAAACTGCGGTGTGAGGCTTCTGAGAACAGACCTTAGGGTGGAGGAGATCCGGGACTGTATAAGGGAGCTGGTGGAGGCCCTCTTCAGAAACGTGCCTTCTGGTGTCGGTTCGGAGGGGAAGATAAGGCTGTCGGGAGAGAGGCTCAACAGAATATTATTAGAAGGAGCCCCCTACGCTGTGGAGATGGGTTACGGCTGGGAGGAGGACCTTGAGCACCTTGAGGAGGGGGGAGGTATGGAGGGAGCAGATCCCTCCTCGGTGAGCTCCAAGGCCAAGAAGAGGGGAGCACCCCAGCTCGGGACCCTCGGCGCAGGGAACCACTTTCTGGAGATCCAAGTGGTGGAGGAAATCTATGACGAAAGGGTGGCTAAGGCCTTCGGCATAGAAGAGAGGGGCCAGGTTACGGTGATGATACACACGGGTTCAAGGGGACTGGGCCATCAGGTCTGCCAGGATACGATTAATGAAATGGAGAGGTTCTACAGGCGTGAAGGACGCTACTTCTACTCCCCACAGTTTGATATAAAACTCTTAGACAGAGAGCTGGTGGCGGCACCAATCAATTCCCGCCCGGGGGAGAGATACCTCGGTGCTATGAGGGCCGCAGCAAACTTCGCCTGGTCTAACAGGCAGTTCATAACTCACTGGGTTAGGGAGTCCTTTGAGAGTGTGCTGGGAAGGAAGGCGGATGATATGGGAATGAAGATAATATATGACGTTGCTCACAACATCGGAAAGATAGAGGAGCACGTGGTCGATGGGAAGAGGATGAAGCTCGTTGTTCATAGAAAGGGAGCTACCAGGAGCTTTGGTCCAGGCCGGGCTGAGCTGCCGCAGGACTACAAGGATACGGGCCAGCCCGTTCTCATTCCGGGGGATATGGGGACGTATTCTTACCTGCTCGTCGGGACCGAGAAGGCCATGGAGGAGAGCTTCGGCTCAACGTGTCACGGGGCGGGGAGAGTGATGTCCAGAAGGGCTGCCAAGAGGTCCTTTCCCCCAGATGCGGTGGTGAAGGAGCTCGGTAGAAAGGGGATACTGGTCAAGGCGGCCAGCAGACACGTCATATCGGAGGAGGCCCCAGACGCCTACAAGGATGTCTCCGATGTGGTGGACACGACCCACGGAGCGGGGATCTCAATCAAGGTTGCCAAGATGAAACCACTGGGTGTGGTGAAGGGCTGATGAGCCTCCTTGCCTACGGCAATAGACATATCTCGGGGACGATTTCGCCGCGCAAAGTTTATATTCAAGGTCCAGGTATGGCCCCCCGGTCGGTGTTACGACCTAAGTAGTAAAAGATTACGGCAGGTGTTGAAATGGACGAAGTGGTGATCGCAGGTGCAGTAAGGACACCCATTGGCAGGTTCTTGAGCGCTTATAAGAATTACAGGGCACCGGATCTCGGTGCGATAGTGATAAAGGAGGTCTTGAAAAGGACTGGTCTGCGGCCGGAGGACGTTGAGGAGGTCCTCATGGGCAACGTCATAACCGCAGGGCTATATCAGAACCCCGCAAGGCAGGCGGCCCTCTATGCGGGTCTTCCCCCTACGGTTGCTGCAACCACCGTCAACAAGGTCTGCGGCTCAGGTATGAAGAGCGTGACCCTGGCCGCCTCCGAGATTAAAGCGGGGGATTTCTCCGTGATTGTAGCAGGGGGACAGGAGTGCATGACAGGTGCCCCCTTCCTTGTGGACAGAATACGCTTCGGCCATAAAATGGGGGACCTGACCGTTAAGGACGCCATGATAGTTGACGGGCTCTGGGATATATACAACGACTTCCACATGGGCATGACTGGGGAGATTGTAGCCGAGGAGTTCTCCCTGACCAGGGAGGAAATCGACAGGTATGCTTACAGGAGCCACATGAGGGCGCACAGGGCCACCGAGGAGGGTCATTTCAAAAAAGAGATCGTTCCCGTTCTTATAGACAAAAGAGAAGAGACCTATCTTGAGAAGGACGAGGGAATAAGGCCTGACACCTCCCTTGAGAAGCTGGCCCGCCTCAAACCCGTTTTTAAGAAGGATGGGGTAATCACCGCCGGGAATGCATCTCAGCTCTCCGACGGCGCTGCCGCAATGCTCGTTACAACAAAGAAGAAGGCGGAGGAGCTGGGGGTTGAGCCTCAGGTGAGGATAGTGGACTACGTGACCTCCGGTGTGGAGCCTGAAAGGGTCATGTGCGCACCCATCCCGGGGGTTGAAATGATTCTAAAGCGGCTTGGAATGGAGATAGACGATTTTGACCTGGTGGAGCACAACGAGGCCTTCTCATCGGCCTCTATAGCGATTCAGAGGTACTTTGACATCCCCGAGGAGAAGTTCAACATCTCCGGCGGCGCGGTGGCGCTGGGCCACCCCATAGGGTGTAGCGGGGCCAGGATTCTTACCACCCTCATCTACAACCTTCACAGACTGAAGAAAGACATGGGTCTGGCCACTATATGTCTTGGCGGGGGCAATGCGGTCACCATGGCCGTCGAAAGAATCTGATGTCCCTCTTTTCTACGTTTGACTTAAAGCCCCTCCACTATAGAGGGGCACAAACCTTTTTTTACTTCACTCTTTTTATTAAGTGAAATTGAACTCTCTCAGGGTGATGATTATGGAGATAAAGACGATAGGTGTTATTGGAGCAGGTCAGATGGGCTCTGGGATCGCCCAGGTGGCTGCCCAGAGCGGCTACAGGGTGATACTTAAGGACATAGAGCAGAGGTTCCTCGATGCGGGGATCGGCAAAATCAACAAGGGCCTTGATAGGCTCGTAGCCAAGGAGCGGATCACACCCGATGAAAAAGAAGAGATCTTGGGAAGGATCAAGACCACACTGGAGTTTGAGCCCTTCTCAGAGGCGGATTTCATAATAGAGGCGGTGATAGAGGACCCGGATCTGAAAATGAGCGTCTTCAGGGAGCTTGAGAGGGTGATCGGGGAACACGTTATTGTGACCAGCAATACCTCTAGCATTTCCATAACAAAGCTTGCCGCCTCCACCAAGAGACCCGAGAAATTCGCAGGAATGCATTTCTTCAACCCCGTGCCGGTGATGAAGCTTGTGGAGGTGGTGAAGGGCTTGAAGACCGAAGAGGAGACCGTGAAGGCCGTGGTGGAGCTTGCCGAGAAGCTAGGCAAGACCCCCGTGGTGGTGAATGACTACCCGGGGTTTGTCTCCAATAGACTTCTGATGCCCATGATAAATGAGGCCACCTATGCCCTCATGGAGGGGGTGGCCGGGGTGGAGGAGATAGACACCGTCATGAAGCTGGGAATGAACCACCCCATGGGCCCCCTTGAACTTGCGGATCTCATCGGACTGGACACCTGCCTCTACATCATGGAGGTGCTTCATAAAGGGCTGGGCGACGACAAGTACCGTCCCTCTCCACTCCTCAGGAAAATGGTGGGTGCGGGCCTTTTGGGAAGGAAGAGCGGAAGAGGCTTCTACAGCTACGAGGGGAGGTGATCCAAATGGCGGAATATAAACACCTAAGGGTGGAGAAGGATGAGGGAATCCGTCTGGTCACCATAAGCAGGCCAGAGGCCTTAAACGCCCTAAACAGGGAGGTTTTGGACGAGCTCAAGGACGTCTTCTCCTCCCCCGGGGATGGGTTTGAGGTTGTCATTATAACAGGGGAGGGCAAGGCCTTTGTAGCCGGGGCTGACATAGGTGAGATGAGGTCCATGGACAGTGTGGAGGCCACGGAGTTCTCAAGAATGGGGCAGGAGGTTTTCTCCCTCATTGAGTCCTATCCATGGCCCACAATAGCTGCCATCAACGGCTATGCGCTTGGAGGGGGGCTTGAGCTCGCCTTAGCATGCGATATAAGGGTGGCCTCGGAGAAAGCAAAGATGGGCCAGCCGGAGGTCAATCTGGCCGTCATACCGGGATTTGGAGGCACCCAGAGGCTCCCCAGACTCATCGGGCCTGGGAGGGCCTTTGACCTTCTCTACACAGGGAAGATGGTGAGCGCCGGAGAAGCCCTCTCAATGGGGTTGGTGAACGCAGTCTTCTCCCCCGAGGAGCTCCTTCAGGGGGCTAGAAAGATTGCAAGTGAGATCCTGAAGAAGGGCCCAGAGGCGATACGCACCATTAAATGGCTTGTCAGGAAGGGTCTTGATGTGCCCCTGGAGGATGGTCTCATAATGGAGAGGCTCGCCTTCGGACGCCTCTTCTCCACTTCCGACCAGAAGGAGGGCATGGCTGCCTTCCTTCAGAAGCGGGCACCTGAGTTCACTGGAAAGTGAGGGGGAATGGGATACCTTATCCGGCTGGAGCTGGCTGCTCTCTGCCTGATTATCGCATCCCTGCTTGCCCCCTCGGGAGCGTCCCTCAAAATGGAGGATCCGCTTGTCTATCCCCGGGAGGTGGAGAGGGGGGAGAAGGTTCTCATAACGGTTGTGGTAATAGATGAGAACAACACCCCGCCATTGAGTGTTCAGGTGTGGGTGGGGGGGAGGTGGTGGGAGATGAGCCCAGTGGAGGGCGACGGGAACTACACCAAAGGGGTGATATACGGGGCCGAGGTGCCCTTGGAGAGCAGCATCGATAAGGTGGTTTTCCAGGCGGTTGACTCCGACGGCGAGCAGCACACTATGATTTACAACATCACTGTGGCGGTACGCAAGGGGAGCACCCTCTCCCGCTACTTCTGCTACGCAGGCATAGGTCTCTTTCTTCTGCTGGTGGCCCTGACGGTGGTATCAAGGCTGAGGGCTCCGCGGACCGCACAACCGCCTCAGCGTCTGCCGGAGTCCGGTGAGGCCCTCTGCAGCTCCTGCGGGAGGGTGGTTCCTCAAGATGCAGCCATCTGTCCCTACTGCGGGGAGAGGTTTGTGGAGGAGGAGCACGTCTGCCCCAGGTGCGGAAAGTCTCTTTCCCCCTCCGATACGGTCTGCCCCCGATGCGGTACAAAGCTTGAACCCGTCTACCCTGTTACCGACACAGACCTGCTGAAGCTCTCCTCTCCCCAAGAGGCGGAGGGAAAAAAGGAGTGTCCCCACTGTGGAGCAGTGCTTCTTGAGGGGATGAGGACCTGCCCCGGTTGCGGCAGGGTGATAGAAGAGCCCCGGGGAGAGAAGGATAGCTAATCGATCTCTTCTATCCTCTCTATGAACATCAGGGGGTAGCGCAGCTCATCTATCCATTTGAGCCTGGCGGTGAGTCTTACCCTTCTGTATCTTATGGTGAGCTCAACGTCAAGCATGGAGGGGGAGAGCGTGGTGTACTTGTACTCGCTCCTCTTGGCACGTATCTTCTCCCTATCGATTCTCACCCTGCAGCTCTCAACAAAGGGCTGGACCCTGCACCCCTCCTCTATGGCCTTCTCCAGAGAGGCGGCGTTTCTGAGGCTGATGGGGGCCCCTATGAACTGATGGTAGATGGTACCCAGCTTGATACCAGCTTCAAAGGCCGCCCTCTCCCTGTCCCCACATGAGAAATACTCCTTGGCGATGTCCTCCATTCTCACCCCTCCTTGGTGAATTCTCCGTCCCGATAGAAGTAGATAATGGGGACGCCTGTTGGGATCTCCAGATTGAGCACCTCCTCTGGGGTTAAGGAATCCAGATACATGACTATGGACCTCAAGCTGTTCCCGTGGGCGGAGATCAGAACGTTTCCCTTTTCAAGGTAGGGCACGATCACCCTCTTGAAGAAGGGGATGGTCCTCTGGGCGGTGTCTTTGAGGGCTTCTCCCCCCGGGGGCGCCACGTCGTAGCTTCTCCTCCAGAGCCTCACCTGTTCTTCACCCACCTCCCTCGCCATCTCCTTCTTGTTCTTCCCCTGAAGCTCCCCGTAGTACCTCTCGTTGAGTTCCCAGTGGGTGAACACAGGAATAACCCTCTTCTTCGTTTCCTCAGAATATATCCTGCTCCACTCCTTCATCCTCCCCTCGCTGTGGACCACCACCGGATAGCGATCTGGGTAGGCGTGGACAAGGGAGAGCATGGCGGTCTGCATTCCCCTGACAAGGGTGGAGGTGAAGACGTAGTCCACCCTCATGTTCTTCAGCCTCTCCCCCGCCTCTATCGCCTCCTTTACACCCTTGGGACTCAAAGGTACGTCCACCCACCCGGTGAAGAGGCTGGCCCTGTTCCATATGGACTCACCGTGTCTTAGTATAATAAGGTGCGACATCTCACCACCCTTGTGCGGTAATGGGAGGGAGCAATTTTATTTTATCGCCCTCTTTTTGTGGCAGTCTTTTGGAAAGGTGAGGGACAGGGCCAACCTCTAGCCCTTACAAGGAGTGGGGAGAGCAGGTAGAGCACGCTGAGAAGAAGAAGAGCCGCCGCCGGGTATATCTTTTGTGAGGTGGGCGTAGCTAAATATGCTGCTGTGGCTGCCACGAAGAGCAGCCTGCCTCCATTGCCGGGTCTTGGATAGCCCACCCTGGTGGCCATAAAAGGTGCAACCAACACCACAGCGGTGAGGTAGAGGGTTTCAACGGGGGGAGAAGCCTCTGCGCTTTCCATGACCGCAAGGAGGCTCGTAACAAAAAGGGCGCAGGCTGGAGCTGGAAGCCCTGCGAAGTCCCCCTT
>Ga0164310_10000202_pt1 | contig 30502 bp, 48 predicted proteins | sample GuaBasSedimGuay1_FD_121795 | JGI IMG/M metagenome (GOLD analysis project Ga0164310, IMG submission 121795) | Subseafloor sediment microbial communities from Guaymas Basin, Gulf of California, Mexico - Guay1, Core 4569-9, 0-3 cm | ecosystem: Environmental > Aquatic > Marine > Hydrothermal vents... | reverse complement strand
GTTGTTAGGTACTGGTATCCCAAACATAGCAAGTGGGGACTGGAGCGCACTACGGGCGGTCTTAATTAGTGCCTTCTCTGGTGGCCTGGTTGCAGCAGGAAAAGCCCTAAGAGAGAAGATTGCCAGCGGCGACTATAACAACCTCGTGCATAGGTTGCCATTGTGAAAGAAATTGTATCTATTGTGGTTGGAGTATCTCCTGAACGTGGGCCAGACTATCAGAAGTTCAAGAATGATCCCTGGATTGGTGGACTTTGCGAGTATGAGGTTGGAGGAGAAAAACATTATGGATACTGTACTGGATACCGAGACAAGTTGAAGCTACCCGTTGTCCCCTTTAGTGGGGCGGTTTATCTTCCCCCCTACGTAGAGATTGATGGAGAATTACAACTAAGCCCTAACAGGGTTTTATTTTTGGAGGAAGAATGAGCAAAGAAGTCGTATACAAAACACCTCTCCCCGAACAGGGGAGTTTTCATGACTGGTCACAAAGATTCCAAGACCGCCAGGAAGTAGTCAACCAGCCATATCAGAATGTAGAATATGACTTCTTCGCCCCTATCGTTATCAACCTGATAGCAGACGGCCACATCGGACACCCTGCTACCGACTACAAGAGGCTTGAACAAGAGGCCGATGAAATTGTGCAGACTCCCAATTCTTTCGTTTTTCTTCTCGGGGACATGATCAATAATATGAACTGGAATCCAGGACAGATGGAGGAGATGGAGCAGACCCCAGAACAGATTGAGTATTTCAGATCCTACATGGACTACCTAGCCAGCTACCAGAAACTACTTCTTGTGGTACGTGGCGATCACGATGGTTGGTTGTTAAAATCAGGCTTTGATATGCTTGCTGAAGCCTCGGAAAGATACGGCGCACACGCAACTGCTGGAGTCACTCAGGTGAAAGCTAATGTGGGAGCGCAAGAGTATAAGGTGGGAGTAGCGCACCAGCTACCAGGCCACTCAATGTATAACAAAACACATCCCCAGGTTAGAGCAGAGAGGTTTGGAGGACTCAGGGGAGCAGATGTTATTGCAAGCGCACACAATCACGGCAAGGGATACTCTACCGACTGGCAGCAGAACTTTGACGGAACTCACCAGACACACTACGTAGCACTAGGAGCCTACAAACCCACCGACGGATGGTTGGCCAAGAAGGGATTCAAGATGCAAGATCCAGAACAGATGTACGGTGCTGCCGTACGACTAGACCGAGACTCAGACCACATCGTATACTATGACGATATATTGACCGCCAACAAAGAACACAGGGAGTAATATGATAGAGAAAACCATAGCCAGAATAGAAGGAATAATGGTAGAGAAGTCAGAAGATAAGGGTGATGTAATATGGGATCTCAAGGGTGGGGTAGATGATGTTAGAGCTATTATGGAAATATTAAACAAAGAAGTTAGTAAATACGAGGAGTCATTATGAATACAATCAACTTGGGAGAATACAAGGAAGATGATTTTGATAGCCGTGAGGAAATGTTGGAACAGATAGAAAAAGATGCTATTGAACAAATGGAGGCCAAATGAATAAAGAAAAACACATACTAGACTATGAGCGAAATGGACAAGAGATCCCTTTTGAAGCGTGGGAGGTTTACACCGCCGATGCAGAAGAATCACAAAGAGCTATGCAAGACTTCCTAGCCCACCAGGAGCGAGGAGAACAAACAGAGCGATTCTGGGGGGAATGGTGCAGCCTCATGAGTCTTACAGGGACAGAGCCAGAGGTCTATCAACAGATGATGATGGACTGTCTCGTCATGGAAGAAGAGAACCCCGTTTCAGTTGACACATCTAGGATAATAATGGAGTTATACTTAGGTAGATCCTTAACATCCACCAATGATCTGAAAGTAACCTGTAGTTAATTGGCGAGTAATACAGTCTAACCATCTCTATATGCTTAGACCCAACGCTGCGAAGAGTGGTTCTCTTGACTTAGACTTCATTGGTGGAATTTAGGGATTGACAGGTGAGTGAGAATTTGGGATAAATAGTTAGACATAAATTGGAACAAAAGATCGTTTTTTGGAGTGGGTTGGGTTGTTCCAGCCCTTGTCGCCCCCTCCGAAGAGCGATTTTTTTGTACATTAAAGTTAAAGATTTAAGAATTGGAATCTGCGAATCGGAGTAATTGCCGAGGGAACCTGAATTAACAGATTAAATTAGACACCCAGTTGTTTACTGTAAACCTGTTGCTAGCCAGGAGTTACGTTAGAATATGGGATAGCTTCCCAAAAGGTAGCGAAATAGAACAACAACCAAACAGCATGAGCGGTGGGGCTGATGAGTTTACAGGTTCCGACTCTTAAATATTTAACAAATAGAAAATTACTTGGAGAAGTGGCGGAATAGGTAGACGCAAGCCATAGTCTAAAGGTTGGAAAGTGCTGGATTAGACTCTAAGCCCTCCATGCAAGGTGACTATACGAGTTGCAATCAATGGGAGCGCGATAACGTCAAACACCTCGTTGGGAGTCTCGGCAAATCCTTGCCTTCTCCAAATAGTATTTTAACAAGTTAATAGTTGACAGGACGAGTAGCCAAAGATAAAGGCCATAAGGCCACAAGCCGTTGCGTACTGAGTTTGTGGTTATGAAGCGGGGTGACTGAACGCAGGGTAAACTCGTTGTTGGTATCAAACCCAACCTCGTCCTGTCAGAGATTAACTAATAAGGAATAAATGGAAAACAAGTGTAAATATTGCGGTGAACGATTCAAGCACTCACAAGACTGCCCCAAGCTTGGGTTTGATATGTTTCTATCTCTAAGAGATACCAAGACAAAAGCAGGACACCCGTGTGGTGTTCTTTTTTATTTATGACAAAAACAAACGAATACTGGTCTGAATTTCCACTAGCACCAACCTACTTAGTTTCTTCTCTTGGAGAGGTGTTCAACACTAAGACAAACAAGTTTCTTAATGGTTCTAAAAACGACGGTGGTTATTTAATCACTGGTTTCAGCTCTGGGTTGGGCAGTACTATAACCAAGTCAATACATCGGGTGGTTGCTTTAACTTACTTACCCAATCCAAACAATCTTCCTACAATAGACCACATAGACATGAACAAGCAAAATAATTCTGTTGATAATTTGAGGTGGTGTTCCTATTCTTTAAACAACTGGTATCGTAAAAAACAAAAGAACAACATGAGTGGTTATCGGGGTTTGACGTTTCACAAAAGAGACAAAACATGGAGAGCAAAGCTGGTCAAAGACAAAAAGATAGTCTTTTCTTATGAATCAAGGTCTCTCAAGGAATCACAAAAAGCATATGTTAATTTTATTAGAGGTTTCTACCCAGACGAGTTGGTACAAAATACTTTGCGCTAAGTCGCCTGGTGAGGGAAACCTTGACAATCTAAACTGAAAGAATATTGGAGCTGAAACAGACTCGTTTGATGGTTAGTGGGGCTGTGTCGGTTATGCGGCATAGCCGAGGACGTTTCTTTTCCTTAGGGGCTTTTCTTTTCTTTCTTCTATATCTTGTTTCGTGTTGTTCTTGATCTTCTTTCGTTTTCTTTAAACAGTTACAATTAACACCACCATGCCAACTCTCGAAAACCTAGAAGCCCAACTCCAAATCCTCCGTAACGAGTACAAACTAGCGAAAGTTAGTGACCGTAGACTAATTGAGCAACGAGCTAAATTACTAGAGTGGGCTATTGAAAAACAAAATGCGTGAGTTTGTACTCTATTCAAGAAAAGACAGTATGAAGCGGGGCCAGGTTAGGGGTGTGGCTGCACAGTCAAACAAAAAGAGGGTCTACAAGATACCCCAAGGATTCTGTCAAGAGTGTGGTACACAAGTGCCTTTTGTGGCTCTTTCCCCCAAGTATGTTAAGAAAATCGACGACGATGTTTTAGTTTGTGATGTGTGTAGGAATTGCGTATTGCATCCTACGTTGTAGACTGGTATAGTATGAGTATGAATAAACAAAAAGAACTCCCAACCAAACAAAGAGGATTCAACACCGAAGAGGTATACAACATGTATCAGACTCTAGGTTCTATGTCTAAAGTTGCCAACCACTTCAAGTGTAATCCAAGCTCTATTAAATATCACGTAGATCGCTACGAGAGACAACAGGAGGACAAATGAACATTAAAGATCAAGACTTCATCATTAAAGACTTCTGCCGCCGAACTAGAGCCATCCTAACACCCGAGAACTACATACTAGCCACCGATGAACTGTTTGAAACCTTAGCAACACTAAACGAGGAGGCAGAATGAGCGCAACATACTGTTTTATTTGCGAAACAAACTACGACATGGACAACGAGCCAGAGCATAACGAAATGTGCAAAGAGAACGAAGCAAACAAGGAAGCCGCAGACATTGTTATGCTAATCAGAGACGCGGTCGGAGAACTAGATCAATGGTCCGCCCACAACGACGATAAATACAATAGCGAAGTCGGACAGATATTAACAATACTACACAAGATGGAGGCGAAATGAACTACTTCAACACCGACGAAACAGGCGACAAGGTCTACCAGGAAACCCAAGAGGATTTAACCGAGAAAGCCAAAAAAGAATTCATGCTCGACAAGGAAGAATTAGCAACAAACTACAACTAACATGGATAACGAAAAAGACATAGTTGAATCACTAAACGAAGCCCACGAGGTCAACGAGAAAGAGGTTCGGGGGGAATACACCGACGCTACCTACACTCTTTCAATCATTAATGGCAACCCTGGCCTCGTGATTCGGGCAGACCACACCAGGGAGCTTGAGAACAGAATGAAGAAAGCTCTACCCATTTTTAAGAAGCTCAAGGGGGCGATGCAAGAGGGGAAGAAACAAACACAAAACTTCGACAGCGCACAAGGTGACAATCCTGAATGCCCCTACCACAATACTCAAATGAAGAAGGTCACGGGAACCTACAAAAACGACACACAGTATTCCAAAGCTGGTGACACCTACTCATTCTGGAGTTGTGGAACCAAACTAGACAACGGCGAATGGTGTAACTACAAGCCAGGAAAAGGTAAGTAACGCTTACCTCTTCCAAAGGGTAGTTGAGTTAGTTTCAACGCTTTACTCGACTACTCCTTGGAGGAATTAAACGAAAGGAACAGCCATGAGACCACACTACAAAGAACTCTTTGAAAAAGAGAAGAAGATGCGCAACACATATCTCATCATCATTCTCTTCTTACTACTCTTTATCCTCATTGTCATAACCAGCGTTCCCCTTCCGTTGATCTCCCCACTCCCCAAAGCATACGTTAGAGCTTATGAGACTGTCCTAGAAGTGGAGAAGGAAGTAGACCTCCCCCCATGTGAGGGTGAGAAGTGTGAAATCATGGATTACATTGTCGAGACTTTTGAAGGTGATGCACTAGATGCGTTCAACGTCCTCAAGTGTGAGAATGGTCATCTCAACCCCACAGCCACAAACTACAACAGAAATGGAACCTGGGACACAGGAGTCTTTCAAATCAACCAAGCACACGGCTACTCCCTAGAACAGATGCAAGACCCCCACCAAAACATTGATGCAGCCTTCAAGATTTTCGAGAGAGCAGGACGCAAGTGGACAGCCTGGACCTGTTCACACAGAGTATTTCAAAAGAATTATTTAGGACAATGAATAAAGACTTAACCATAATCGGCGCAGCAATTTGGATCGCAATAATAATCTATTTAATCAGGTGGATTACATGAGAAAAGGACAAGAACTATTCAACTTCCTAGAGTGGTTAAGAACAAAGAAGGGTAGGGAATCAACCGAGAGTCACAGAATGGCCGATCCATACAACATCCCAGATTATCAATGGGAAGAGCTAAAGAAAGAATATGACGAGAAAAATAACCACTAAAGGTGCAAGAAGAAAACTCGACGAACTCCAGCGCGAGTTTGTCCTCAAGAGAGACAATAATACCTGCCAGTGGTGCAAGGCAGACTTAACAAACAAAAAAGGTGATGTAAGCCACGTAGTACCCAAAGCACAAGGGCTGGCGTTCAGATACAACCTCAACAACGTGAAACTGCTCTGCTTTAGATGCCACCGCATCAAATGGCATGCAGAGAGTGGGGGGAGACAGTGGTTCGATAACAAATTTCCCAAGAGAGCCAAAGAGATCCAAAAGATATACAAACGCAAAGACATCATCAAATTACCTAGAGACTACGAGATTATTGCAGAGTTCTTAAAAGACCAACATGATCGCTACTGATCGCTATTGTTGACTAGGTGACACACTATGTTATACTATACAACAATTATATGTTAGCTATTGACCACTATGGAACTACTTTCATTAAAGCAGGTGGCAGAAGAATTAAAAGTCAGTGTTGTTACTGTAAGGCGCTATATAGCATCAGGTAAACTCAAAGCAACCAAGATCGGCAAAGAGTATCGGGTTAAGAACGAGGATCTTAGAAGCCTGTTGAGTACCGACAACGAAACCCCCAAAGAAAAGAAGAGGGTTGGTTCCATTAAACACAACCCCAGCTACAACTTCACAACCACCGAAACCCTCCAGGAAATCTCATCCAGCATTGCCGAGATTGCCGAGATTGAAGATTTCATCAAGATCAGAGATCCCCACCTCCTACCTATTTGTGAGGATTTAAGAGCCAAGGGTGTTAATAGTGTGAATGGTTTCATCAAACTACTGATTGAGGAAGAGTACAAACAAACCCGAGCCGCCCACAAGAAGATGAACCAAGAGCTATTAAGCGGAAGAATGGCTGTGTTCCTACCTCTCCCCCCAAATGTAGTCAGATCAATAGACTCAACAATCCCCGAGGGTATGTGCTTTAGCACCGAACCCAAACAACCCAAACACGAGCAGCACTTAAGGGCTGAGAAGCTAACTATAGAGAACATCTCGGATGTTTGTGGAAAACTGGTTGGTTGTACCTCCATAGCTTTAGACGGACAGAGGATGAACGGCAAACTCTTGGTTAGATCAAACATAGCGGCCTGCATCCCCGTACTCTCACCCAACCTTAAAACCATTTTCTTTCATAGAATCCCCCACATTCCCAAAGGTCAGAGTTTTAATGTTGTAGACATTTCCGCTTACGGTTTTGAAATCATACACGTATGAACCCACTAACAATTCTGTTGGTTCTCACAATCCTCACCAACTTTGTCCTCATGACAAGGGGGGTGCTTAAAGCAGATGTGGGAATGACACTTACTGCCCTTGCATCACTAATCTTGGTTGGGTTTGTAGATCCACACGAATCACTGACGGCCCTACAACACGGCTTCGCTGAGTTTGCAAACATCGCCGTACTATTCACCGCCATTGCTGTCCCGTCTCATATGCTGGCTCGTAGTGATGCTTTGGATAAGGTGGGTATGTGGCTAGGAGAGAAGATTGGTAGAGCAGCTAGAGGAAGATCAAAACTAGAGAAGACCCTACACACCAACATAGACCACGTATTCTTGGTGGTAGCAGCCTCCATGTTTATGACTTGGTTCTTTGCGGGAACACTCCACAACACCACCTCTATTCTTATCTCCGCTGCGATTGTGACTGTTTTGTGTAAGTCTTATAAAGTACCACCCGTACCTGTTCTAGCTGGAGCCTTGGTAGCTTCTAACCTGGGGGGGTTTAGTACCCGCTGGGGTGACACACCAAACATCATTGAGGCGCAAACCTGGGGATTAACTCACTCCCAATTCTTCACCCAGATATTATGGGTTAATCTTGGATTGGTTTTGATTCTCACCACCCTAATCACCTTCATTGTTAAAAGAACTATGGGGAAGAGAAAAGATAAGGCACTAGACAGAGCCTCTATTGCTTACTCTATGGTGGAGTTTAGGTCAAGGAAGCGCAATACAATAATTGACAAGAGGCTTGCAGGGTTTGGCCTGCTGGGTCTGATTATAGGAGTGGGTGGGTCGCTCTTCTTTCCCTCTTACGAGTTGGTTCTAGCATCGCTGGGAATCATTGTGAGTGTGTTTGGAGATTACGCCGAGCATAGGAGTAAAGCACTATTCGCTCTAGGCATGGAAACATACGCCACACTTATCTCAATCTTTGTCCTAGCTCAAGTAATGGCCAACTCCTCAATCGGGGTGGGTACACAACTAGCAACCCTACTTGAAGCAAGTAACGCCGCTATTCCAGTGATTGTGTTAATTAGCTACTTTGGAACACTCCTAACAGAAGCTGCAAGTTGGGCCACAGCTGCTTCTCCAATCGTCCACAACATATCTCAATCAACTGTATCCGCCTGGGCTCTAGGATCTGGAATCTGTGCTGGTAGTTCGTCACTCATCACCGCGGCAACCGCTGGTGTAATCCTACTTAACGAGACTAAAGATAACGACCCCGAGGATCGTATAACCTTTGGTAGGTTCATGCCCTACGGTATAGGAATCTCTGCTGGTATCATGTTGCCATATTATATATTTGTCCTTTCCCTGGGTGATTACTTTGGGACATGGAAATAGGAGGAAGAATGCCTAGTAAAGAAGTTCACATCCACATCCACATCCACATGGATCACCCACCCAAACCAAAGAAGAAGCCCAAAAAGAAAGAGGAGTTAAATGTTCCACAAACATAAGTGGATAGAGATAGCTAGAACATACTCACCGTCTATTTTTGAAAGACGTTTAAACAAAGTCAAAATAGATGTGCTTACTGACGAACTGTCTCATGGTGTAACAGAGATATTGTGGGAATGTGCGAAGTGCCAGGAAACAAAAAAAGAATCACTACTAGGTAAGGAGTTAAATGGAAGATAGGCAGTGTCGATAAACGTCGTTAAACGTCGATAACAATTCAGACTGGCCTTGGGTGGTAAGCCGAGCTTGGCAAGGAGAGGAAAGAGGCTGTAAGTTGCAACACCATCCTTGCCCCAAGGTCAATTTGAGAGGTTAATAAGTAATTGGAGGAAGAATGAAACCAGACACAATCCAACAACTATACCTAGAACTTCTCGCAGCCTGGGGTGAACATCCTCTAGACGAAGAAGCAGTCAAAGAAGCACTACATGACTGGACTAAGTTAATAGTAAGAAATACAAAAAAGCTGATAGAGGAAGAATGACAACACCAATTAAATGCTTCAAGTGTGGAAAAACAATCGGGTATATACCAAGAATACAAACCTTTGATGCTTGGTGTGAAAAATGTTGGGAGGAAGAATGAACGAAGATGATCTGCCAATAATCAAAGACGAGGATCTAATACCAATAAGTGAGTATTTGGAGGGAGTAGAGGAAGATGCCAAAGACTAAAGGATTAACACTAAAGCAAAGTAAGTTTCTCAAGAAATACTTCGAGACAGGTAATGGAACAGAAGCGGCACTTTATGCCTATGATACGGACGATATTGGATCAGCAGCCCAAATAGCATACGAGAACCTGATAAAACTAGATAGCCACGTGAAAACATTAATGGAAAAGAAGGGTTTGAGTCTCGGAAGGTTGGTGGATGTGTTAGATGATGGGTTGGAAGCAAACAGAGTGATAAGCGCAGTGAACACAGGCAAACAAGCATCAGGAGCAACATCAGACTTCATAGAGGTTCCAGATCACGCAGTGAGACACAAGTTTCTAGAGACGGCAGGTAAGTGGTTGGGTGTGCAAAAAGAAGCAGATGTTAATATACAGGTAAACGTAAAGCAGATATTAGGAGGCAAGACTGTACGAAGCAACGACGGCGACACACAAATTGTTGAAGCTGAACAAGAGGATTAGAGGAGTTAGTGGGGGAACATCTGCAAGCAAGACCATCTCGATCCTACTGTGGTTGATAGATTACGCACAGAGTGTTGATGGAAAGATAATGAGTGTGGTTAGTGAATCCTTCCCCCATCTTAAACGGGGAGCAATCCGAGACTTCATGGACATCTTGGAAGAGCATGGTTATTTCAAACGAAACTCCTGGAACAAAACAGACTACATATACACCTTCGAGACTGGATCAAAGATTGAGTTCTTCTCGGCCGACCAGCCTGGGAAGGTTAGAGGACCACGTAGGGATATCCTTTTCATAAACGAAGCCAACAACATCCCGTATGAGACATACACCCAATTAGAGGTCAGAACAAAAGACCTGATTTGGTTAGACTGGAACCCCGTGTCAGAGTTTTGGTGGTACACCGAGGTGGAGCCTGTTATGGATGTGGACTTCATCACCCTGACCTACAAAGACAACGAAGCACTAGACAAGAACATCGTTGAGGCGATTGAGTCTCGAAGGATGAATAAGAACTGGTGGGCCGTGTATGGTATGGGACAGCTGGGTGAAGTTGAAGGAAAGATATACACCAACTGGAAAGCTATCGACGAGATACCTCACGAGGCACGACTGGAGAGATACGGCATGGACTTTGGGTACAGTAACGATCCCGCTTCGGTAGTTGCGATATATAGATATGACGGCGGCTTCATCATTGATGAGATCCTCTATCGAAAGGGAATGAGCAACAAACAACTCGCCGACTACATGAAGAACCTGGACTACGCCCTAATCATTGCCGATAGTGCCGAGCCTAAGAGTATCGACGAGATCAAGAGCTACGGCCTCCCCATGATGCCGTGTAGGAAGGGTAAGGACTCAATAGCCCACGGAATCCAATTCGTACAAGATCAAAGGATATCAGTAACTAAAAAGAGTGTGAATATTTGGAAGGAGTACCGCAACTTCCTGTGGATGGTGGATAGGGATGGGAAGATCCTCAATACCCCCGAATCGGGTTATGATCACCACATGGACTCCATACGCTATGCAATCAACAACCTGGGTAATGTAGCCTCTAGACCGCGTAAGCAGCCATCCCGCAAACTGTTATATGGACAACTCCGATAAAAGGTGTTAATCTTTTTGTACACACGGAACAGTCGTAAACCTAGGAGTTTATGGCTAATAAAGGCAAAGCAAAGACCAATGAGTCTTTAGCAAAAGAGGTAGTTAGAAAGTTCACCCACTCGATGACCTGGCGAGAACCCTTCAAACAAAAATGGGACAGGTTCTATAAAATGTATCGTTCGCACATGACAGAGACAGCCTACCCATGGCAGTCTAAACTGTGGGTTCCGTACTCTTTCTCTACTGTCGAGACGCTTGTTCCCCGTATGGTTTCCAACCAACCCCAGATAGACATACTCCCCCGTGAACCCAACGACATTGAATACGCCAAGATCCAATCACAACTAATCGACTTCCAATGGGAAAAGATGGGCATGAACGAAATGATGCCCGAGGTTGCAAAGGGAATGGCAATGTATGGAACCTCAATCTTGAAGGTGTATTGGGACAGACAAGAACGAAAAACAATGAGTAAGGTATTAGTAGATGAGTTAAACCCCGAGTTGGGACACATTGAAGAGGAAGTGGAAGAGGTTTTTGCGGACAACCCAGCGGTCGAAAATGTAGACTTAATAGATTTCTTTTGGGACCCCCGAGGTATTGATATTGAATCTTGTCGCTGGGTTGCCCACAGGATGTACCGCACACAGAAGCACCTAGAGGAGCAACAGAAACGAGGCATATACAAGAACGTCAAGCTGGTTAAAGGAACAGGTCTTTCGTATGAGGACGACCAGAAATCAATGAGACGTGGTGTGTTGGGTGTAGCTATCCCCGACGACGTAACCGACCCAGGAAAGAAAGAGGACTTAATTGAGCTTATTGAGTATTGGGAAGACGACCGTGTTGTTACGGTAGCCAACCGATCCATCATCATCCGTGAAGAGGACAACCCCTATAAACACGGCAAGAAGCCCTTTGTGAGAATCGTAGACCAAGCCGTTCAACACGAGTTCCTTGGTATCGGAGAGCTTGAGCCCATCGAATCCCTACAGTACGAACTCAACGACCGACGTAATCAGAGAATGGACAACGTGACACTCGCATTAAACCGAGGATGGTTGGTTGAAGAGGGATCTGGTGTAGATGAGGACGAGCTAGTCTCAGAACCAGGATTTGTAGTACACGCCCACGACAAAGACAAGGTTGAGCAAATGACCACCCCCGACGTGACAGCCTCCTCCTACCAGGAAGAGACACTTATCAAAGCCGACATACAACAGGCCACAGGAGTCTCAGACTTCACCCGAGGTGTGGGATCTGACGCTCTAGCCAACGATACGGCTACAGGTATCTCACTCATCCAAGAGGCAGGTAACGCCCGCTTCCGTCTAAAGATCAAGAACCTTGAAATGGGTATCCAAAAGATCGGCCAGATGATGGTGTCTCTCAACGAGCAATTCATCAACGATGAGCAAGTCATTCGAATCATGGGTGACGCAGGAGCCGAGTGGGTGACTGTTAGACCCGACGACATGAGAGGCAATCTCGACGTTAAAGTGGCCGCTGGTTCAACCCTCCCATCTAACGAGGCAGTCAACCGTAAACAAACAATGGAAGCCTTCCAGATATTCGCAGGTGATCCAGAGATCAACCAAACCGAGCTTAAACGTATGGTACTTAAAACCATTCTCCCCGACGGTGACACCGACAAGCTATTAGGACAGCAAGCTAACCAAGGAATTGCCCCAGAGGGGATTCAACCAACACAACCTGGTCCACAGGCGGCAATCCCAGATGGCCAGCTTGATCAAGAAGGTATTTTAAGGAGTACGCTTGCAAACGCAGAAACAATATAGAGACGCTAAACAAGAGAAAATTACACAAGCTCAGCTAGTCTTTGAACTGGCGGAGCATGATGGATATAAATTAGTTATGAGTGACTTGGAGAAGATCACCGACAATGCCTATACGAGCATCGTCGAATCCCAAACCCACGAAGAGTTCATCGCAAGGAAGAACCTGTGGATCGGTTTAACTCAACTCGGCAGAATTGTTGACAAGTATGTCAGCAAAGGTAAAGCAGCCGAGCGCACATTAAAGAAATAAGCGTATGGGTTGTTCAAGTGGGGGTAGCTACTAAAAATTTGGCTGTTCCGTCAAATCATCCCCACTTGATCAGCCCATACATAGCAAAGGAGAATTATGTCGGATTCAACAACCGATAAACCCGCCTCCAACGAACTTCAAAAGTTGGAACAAGCGGTAGAGGCTGATCAAACAGAATCTACCGATGCTAGCCCTCAAGAAACTTCCGAGCCAACGGCATTCGAAAAGTTGGCAGAGAAGAAGGGATTCAAAGACGCAGACGATATGGCACGTGCCTACGAGAATGTAGAAGGTATGTCCACTCGTCTATCCCAAGAGGTCAAAGGACTATCTGAGGAGATAAGGAAAGTAGCTACCCCTCAAGCAGATGATCCTCTCGCCAACGCTTCACCTGAGCAGCAAGAAGCTCTAAAAATGCTTAGGTCTGTCGTTGACGATGTGGTCGATAAAAAGATCCAACCTCTAAGAGAAGATACCCAGGTCAGAAAGGCCAGGGAGGAGATTGAGTCAGTTAAGTCAGAATTACACGGGATTTCTGACTACGAGATTCAAGACGCTGTAGCTATGGTTAAGAACAACCCAAGTTTGTCCTTGTCCGATGCAGCTAAAGTAGTCTCTTACGGGAGAGTCACAACAAATTCTGTAGTTCAGCAGGGCAAAGCTGAAAAGTCTCAAGCAAAGAATAGAGCCTTTGTAGAGACAGCAAAGACCTCCAAGTCTGATGGCAGCGTGGACTATTCAAAGCTAACCCTAGAGGAGCTTGAAAACATCCTTCCATCGTCAGGGGATTTTATAGATTCCAAGGGGACTTTGCGAAAAGGATAATAATTATAACGGAGTAAAATGGCTCTAACTACAACAGGGACACTGTCCTCAGTTGTTAAAGCTTACTATGACCGCCGCTTTCTTATGAGAGCAGAGGCCAACTTTGTCTACAAACAATTAGGTAGACAGGGAGTAATCCCCAAAGGGGAAGGTAATACTGTCGTCTGGAATCGTTACACGAATCCAACCGCCAAGATCACCGCTTTAACTGAGGGTACAGACCCCACACCCGCAGGACTCAGCGCAACGCTAGTGTCTGCAACGATCGCTCAATATGGTAACTTCGAACAGATCACCGATGTTCTTAGCTTAACCTCTATCGACAACTCAATTGCATCCGCAGTTGATCTTCTCGCTTACGAGGCAGCTATCAGTATCGACACTGTCGTTCGTGACGTTATTGATGGAACTACTTCTATCCTCTACGCCTCTGGTGTAGCAAATAGAACTTCCCTCATTGCAACCGATATTGTAACCGTAACCGACGTTCGTAAGGTTGTTAGAGAATTGAAAAGCAACAACGCCAAGCCTCAAGCCAAGTCTGGTTCCTTCATGGCCGTAATCCACCCCGATGTGGAATATGACCTTCAAGGTGACTCAGCATGGACTGATGCCCACACCTACACAGACTCAGGTCTAAAGGGTGTGTATAACGGTGAAGTTGGTAAACTTTATGGTGTGAGATTCCTCAACACCACTCAAGCTCCAGTACTGACCAATTCTGGTTCAGCTGGTGTCGAAGTTTATCAATCATTGTTCTTCGGTGAAGAAGCCTTCGGTGTATCCGAGCTTCAAAACCTAAGCACTTTTGTTGATAGCCCCTCGCCCCGTTCGGCCCTTCGCCTTTACAGCGATGTCGGATGGAAAGCAGGATTCGCTACTTCAATCCTCAACGACGCATTCATGTACAGCCTCGAATCTGGTGCAACCCAGTAACAACACTTAAAAACTTACTTTTTACGCCCCCTTGTAATGAGGGGGTGTTTTTTGTGTGGAATGTTGTGTGGGATTGTGTTATATAAATGATATGAGAGAGTGTTGTATTTGCAGAGAGACAAAAGAACTGGACGAGTTTCATCGTGATAAAACCAAACCAGGCGGAAGGGATTATCGGTGTAGGTTGTGTGACAACAAGAGAGGAAGGTTGAACAGAAACAAAGAATACGAAAAGAAATGGAAGGAAAACAATAGAGACAAGGTTAAACTTTATAGTAAGAGGTGGCAGGAGAAAAACAAGAAAAAAGTTAAAGTATATGAAAAGTTCAATCAACTAATAAGGTCTGGCAAGATTAAGAAGGGACCTTGTGTTGTTTGTGGGGTTAATGAGATAAGGGTGGAAGCTCACCACGAAGACTACACCAAACCGTTTGAAGTAGTGTGGTTGTGTACTAAACACCACTCAAATTTAAGAATTAAAAGGAGATAGTTGTGATTGTTCCCCAAAACACAGACGTGCTTATCAAGCCGTTGAAACGTAAGAAAGAGAAAACCAACTCAGGTATCTACCTAGCGGGTGGTCAAGAGATGCAAGAAGAGAGCTTGAGGTTTGGTGAGATTGTTCATCCTGGAGAGAGCGAGTTCAAGAAGGGTGACAAGGTTATCTACTCGGCATACTCGGGGGCATGGATTACCGATGATGACGGTGAATATCAGTTACTTAATGTCTTTGACATTAGAGGCTTAGAGAAGTGAACCTGCACCATTTTGAGCAGCAGTTAAAGAAGATCAACCCAGAGTTAAGAGTGAGACAGAGGTATTTTGGTGGCGTGGCTGGTGTGTTTTTCAGGAATGATTTCCTGGTGACGATATCCAAGGGTGACATCCCCTTGAACACCATGAGTTACATCTACAAGAGGGGTGATAGGTATAGTGAGAAGATCAGGAAACGAGGTAGATCCGACACAGCTATGATCCTTATGAAGCGTGGTTTTATGAACCGTATCCAATCGGTCAAGTTAAAATATGGGTTGTTATGAGTGATTGTGTTGTTTGGGAGAAGCTACATGATGTTGAGGATGATGCGATCTACCAATGCACCCACTGTCTCAGGCTACTTCATGTTTACTATGAGCAGCAGGGTAACTCCCTTTTTTCATACAGGAGAGACATAAATGATTAGTTGCATCATTAGCACATACAACCGAGCCTCCGAGTTCCTACCTAGGGCCATAGAGTCGGTGATGAACCAGACCCACAAAGAGTGGGAGTTGATTATTGTTGACGACTGCTCGACTGACGACACGGAAGAGGTGGTTAAGAAGTATTTCAGGAAGATCAAGGGCAAGAACGGACGAAAGAGAACCGTCTATATCAAACTGGATCACAATAGTGGGTCGGACACGAAGCCCAAGAACATGGGAACCAGGGCGGCGGTGGGTAAGTATCTGTACTACCTAGACGACGACGTTCAACTCAGGCGGCACACCTTCAAGACCATGATGGATAATATCGGCGACAACGACGTTGTTTATGGTGATATGTGGATCATGCCCCAAAACCAACCAGGAGTAGCCCACGACTTCGACAGACAGCTACTCATGCTCAAGAACTACATTGACACATCCTCGGCCCTAGTAAAGAAACAGGCAGTATTCGATGTGGGTGGGTGGGATGAGACTCTACCCAAGTTCGTGGATTGGAACCTGTGGGTGCGTATGGCCAAGGCGGGGAAGTCTTTCAAACGTGTTCACGAGCTAACCTTCAACTACACCCTTCACAAGAACAGTAAGTCTATGCTGGTTGAGACTGATGTGTACGAACATCCTAAACTAGGTACTCTGTTCTATCCGACGTTCTCTCCCGCTGGTTGTTACATCAAGGTTCCGTATCTAACAGACCTATTCGATCCCAAGGTAGCCATCTTCACCCTTCACTACGACAGGCCCAAATACTCCAAAGACTCCTACACGGAGATGGCGGCAACGTCTGGATACCCTTTCGACTGGTACTGTGCCGATAATGGTGGAAAAGACACCACAGGGAGGTTGTTGAAAAGTAAGGCACGATTGTGGAAAAGATATGGAAAGAATGTGGGAATCACCAAATCAAGTAACGACATGATCCAATTCATCCTCAACGACAAGGAACACGACATCATCATTAAGATCGACAACGATGTGGAGTTTCAAACCTACGACTGGTTGAAGGACATTGTGGATATGTGGAAGCGAAACAACATGATCTATATATCTCCATACGTCGAAGGGTTGTATCACAATCCTGGTGGATCGGTTCGTGTGGGTAACGGAATGGTCGGGGATGAGTATGTGGAGGTCACAAACCACGTCGGAGGCATATTTGCAGCCGTATCTGCTAAAGCCTATGAATCATTCCGATGGGAAGATGATCACCTGCACGGCAACCAAGATTTAGAGGCATCCCATGCGTTCCGCCTCAAGGGGTATATGCCCTGTTACTACCCAAAGCACCGTATTTGCCACCGTGACAGCACACTAGGACAACAAGAGAAGCATAAAAGGTACTTCAAAAGGCGGGTTCATGAAAAAAAAGTATAAGGCTTATCAATTTCATGTCGATTATGACGATGGTTTGTATATCAACGGTGATTTTGAAATATGTGGGGAGATTGTGACATTTTGGCTAGGACAGGTTGGTGGGGAAAGAAAACGAAATTTTACATCAATTCGTGTACCAGGACTAAATATAAAAGACAAAAATGAAAAGACTACAAAAGGGTAACATCAACACAGAGGAGTGGTGGAGTGACCGCTACGCAAGGGACGACTACGACCTTGAATTTGATGATGTGAAGTTTGCCAATATAGCCAACATGATCGAAAACGAAACCAAGGTTATAGAGTTGGGGTGTGGTGTGGGTGTGCTTTTGAAGGTTTTGAGTATGAAGCGACCTGGATGTAAGTTGATGGGTGTGGACTTCTCAGCACAGGCTGTGGAGACTGTTAGAGATATGGGCATACCCGCAATGGTTGGCGACATAACTAAAACAACAGGGTTTCACGATTATGATTATGTTATCTGTAGCGAAACTCTGGAACACATAGACGATCCCGACAGCGTGGTTAAGACAATGGCTGGTGTTCTTAAAAAGGGAGGCAAAGCAATACTGACAACCCCCTACAAAGATCACATACCAAGCAGCGACCATGTGTGGGAGTTTGATTACAAAGACATTTTAATGATGTTTATGAAGCACTTTGAACATTGTTGGGTGTATCCATGGGGATCTGGTAGGTGTGTTAGGGGATCGGATGGAAATATAAAATACGGGTCTGGTAACTGGGACACAATAATGGCTGTTGCCATTAAGGGATAAAGTAAATACAATGGAGTCATGAAGTTCCAACCATATTATGTTAAATCTCTTAATAAAAAGAAATACAAACAGAAGAGTTATAGGGCAAAAATTAAATGTCCCATCTGTAAAGAAAAACGGTGGGTAGATAAATACGCATTTAAGAAAATGAAAACCAAACAGTGTGGTTCATGCACTGCCAGATTGTTGCTTGAAAAACACAGAAAGGAAAACGAAAGGGGTCCTGGATGGAGGGGTGGGAGATCAAAAACCAAGCAGGGATATATAAGGATTTGGATAGAAAAGGAAGATGAATATATTGAAATGGCTGGTAGAGACGGTCGGGCGTTGGAACACAGGTTGGTTATGGCTAAACATGTGGGAAGATTGTTGAAAAGGAACGAAATTATTCACCACAAGGACGGAAATAGGGCAAACAATAAAATAGAAAATTTAGAATTATTAACTCGTAAAAACCACCAAGGGATAATGACTTGCCCTCATTGTCAAAAAGAGTTTTTAATAAAATAATCATGGGAGTAGGTATCAAATGAACATAATAGTAACGGGGTCTGATGGATTTATAGGTGGTCACTTGTGTGAACGTCTAAACAAGGAGGGACACCACGTCCTTTCCTTAGATAAGAAGTCTGGTTGTGATCTAGCAAGTGATCCTTACCTTTCAAGGAAGATCGGCCTATTCAACCCAGATATCATTCACCACCTGGCGGCCACGTGTTCGACCAGCAACAGCCTAGTCAATCCAAGTGTGGACTTTAGAGACAACGTGATCTCGGCCTTCAACTTGATTGAAGGGAATCGAACCAGGAACATCCCTGTGATACTTACGTCAACTTGCAAGGTAGAACCAGGCGACGACGGAGCTAAGACACCATACGGACTGACTAAGAGAATGGCAGAGGAGATCGTTGAGGAGTACGCAGCCAGCTACGGGCTTAAATACATCATCAACAGACCAGGGACGATCTACGGACCAGGACAGCAGGGATCACCCGAGTCTGGGTGGTTGGGGTGGTTCATGCAAGCCAAGAAGGAAGATAAGGAAGTAACCATATTTGGAGACGGAGAGCAGGTACGTGATCCCTTGTATGTTGACGATTATGTTGACCTTTTACTTGACCAAACGAAACGGTTCGAACTGTATCAAGGTAGAACATACAAGGTCGGTGGAGAAGAGGCTGTAAGTCTGTTAGAGACTGTAGGTCTCCTCGACTTAAAACACAAGTTTGGAGAGAAGCGTAAGGGTGATGCAATGGTCTATGTTTCGGATAATAAGGATATTTCTAGGGTGGGAGGTTGGAAACCAAAGACTAAACTAAAAGACGGTATTAAACTAACAATGGAGGCTTTATGAAAGTAGCGGTACTTGGTGGTTCGGGATTTATTGGAAGGTATGTGGTGGAGGAATTGCAAAGTCGAGACATAGAACCTCTCATTTTCGACAGGCAGTACGGAGAGAGACACCTACCAGAAGGAAAGCACGACTACTTCATAGGGGACATTAAAGACGCTGAGCAGGTGAATTACGTGGTTAAAGAGAGCGACGGTGTGATTAACCTGGCTGGGATTCTAGGAACAGCCGAGACTGTCAACAACCCCATCCCATCAATAGACGTGAACATCTATGGAGCGATCAACGTGTTCAACGCTTGCAGGGCTCACAACAAGAAAGCCGTTCAGATTACGGTAGGGAATCACTTCATGAACAACAGCTACGCCATAACCAAATCAACCACCGAACGATTCGCCCTGATGTATAACAAAGAGAACGGGACAGACATATCTATCGTCAGAGCCTTGAACGCCTACGGACCACGACAACACCACAAGCCAATTCGCAAGGTGATACCTAACTTCGTTCTAAGAGCCCTAAACAACATCCCTATTGAGGTGTATGGTGACGGCCTACAGGTCATGGACATGATTTTTGTTGGGGACGTGGCCGAGATTCTAGTCGATGCTTTAGTGGACGATCATAGGGTAACAGAGACAGTATTCGAAGCGGGTACGGGTCGAAAGACCACGATCTTAGAGATAGCCAACATGGTCAATGCAATCACGGGAAGCACAGGAGGGATCAAACACCTTCCTATGCGTCAGGGTGAACCCAAGAGATCAATCGTGATCGGGGAGCCTCTCACTCTCGAGCCTTTGGGGTGGTTGGTAAATGATATGGTTAAATTAGAGGACGGCCTACAAAAGACAGTTCAATGGTATGAGGAAAGCAAAATACAGCTTTAGTGTCATCACAAGTACCTACAACCAACTCGATCAATTGAAACGGTTGCGAGAACACTTAAACAACCAGGAATTCACCGATTATGACAGGATCGTTGCCGACGATGGATCAAATGATGGGACAGACAAGTGGGTTAAGAAGAACACCGACAAGTACGTATTCCAACACGACTTTGGGTACAGGTTGACTAAGATACTCAACAAGGCAGCCACAGAAGCAGAGGGTGAATACTTAGTGTGGATTATGGGGGATAGCTACCCACAAGACGACTTTCTTCACATGGTAGACAGTCATATATCACCCAACACCCTAGCCTCTGGTATTCGTATCAACATAGATAAAAAGGGAAAGTATCACTCCCACGACTGGAGGATCGCAAACATCAAAGACAAACTAACAGAGGAGTCTTTGTTGGTTTCTGGAGATAATGCGTACAGCTCTATGACTCTTAACTCCATGATCATGCCCACCAAAATGTTTAATGAGATGGGTGGCATACACTCAGGTTATGATGAGGGGTATGGGAAGATGGATTGGGACATGGCGGCCTGGGCTCAATACAACGGTTATGATCTCAAAGTGTTCCCCAAGGCCATCATCTACCACGACCACCACAAAGAGAGAAAAGACACCGACAACAATACAAAGTTATTCCTAGAGAGATTGGAGGGATTTCGTGAGGTATCTGACAGCAATACTTAGAGACGATTTGAAATTCGCATTCACAGCAAGACAGCCGACGTATTTTGTGAGAGTCTTGTGGGCACTGGTTAGATACAGAAAAAATACGGTGTTTTGGAAAACGAGGATTGTTACAAAATATAGGAGTACCAGGCTGGACAAAGGCACTGCTTTTTATGTATCTTTCGATGGATTGCCCAAATTAACAGACCATATCAATGGAGATTTTGAATGAAGATAGCACTTGAAGGAATAAGATCATAATGATACTATGACTTCATGCCCTACACCAACCCAGAAGATGCCAAGAAACAAAGCAGAAGATATTACCTCAAAAACAAGGATGAGATACTTCGTAAAACAAGAGAGTACACCAAGAAAAATCCACGTATTAGGAAAAAATGTTGGACTAAATATAATCGAAAGCAGTCAACTAAATTAGCAAAGATAAAATGGTGGGAACAAAAATCATTTGACGGAAACGCAACAATTGTTGGTGGTTCTTGTGAAATGTGTGGTACAAAAGAAAGTTTAGTCATACACCACAAAGACGGTTGTAATGGGAAAAAAGGCAAGGATCTCAACAACCACCCAGACAACTTGGTTATATTATGTAGATCTTGCCATCCCAGAGTCCACAATAGACACTGGTTGAAGGGGGTGGTTTCTCTATGAAGTCAAGAAAGATGCGAATATCGCTTGACTATGACTGATGATCTATCAGCAATGAGTCACCGCTTTGATCTGGAGAAAACCATGCGGGACAGATACCCCAACTTCAAGGTCACATACTTTACTATCCCCTGGGACATCCGATTTAACATCGACAATAAACAGGGAACGCCAGTTACAGAATATCCAGACTTTTGTGACCATGTTAAACAGGCGGTAGACGACGGGTGGATGGAGATAGCCCTACATGGGCTAACTCACGCACCCCAAGAGTTCCTATCCCTGACTTACGATGAGGCCAAAAAGCGAGCCATGATTGGTCTAAAGTTGTTTGAGAACAAGGGGATCAAGACCAACGGACTATTCAAGGCCCCATTCTGGCTACTCAATGAGAACGCCAAGAAGGGAGTCGAAAGCCTTGGTTTGAAGGTGGTAGAGGACGGCTACTATAACTGGAACCTGAAAGACAAGATGCCTAAGAAAAAGAAGTTGTTGGCACATGGCCACATAGCCGACGGCAACGGGGTGGACAACGGCATGGACGAGACGTTGTTAAATCTATTCAAAGTACCAGAGAACGCCGAGTGGGTGTTTTTAAGCGAGGAGTTATGAACATAGCAGGATTCACAAACAACACGGGGAGCGCACAGTGGCGACTCCAGGGGCCAGCCAACTACATCAACGCACGAACCAAGAATCAATACTTCGTAGCATCATCTAATTACTGGAACGAGGAAGCGTGGATGCCTGAGATAGATTTGGTGGTAGCCCAGATGTGGAGGAATCCCAAGGGTGTGGACTTCGCACACTCTAAAGGGGTTCCCGTTGTATTTGATGCCGACGACATCATCTTGGGATTGGGAAACGACAGAGAAGAGTTGATGGATCTAAACGAGAAGCACAAGAAACAGACAATAGAAACCTATGAGAAGGTAGATGTTATTACAGTAACAACTGAGGCTCTAGCCGAGCATTATAGGCAATATAATGACAATGTGGTGGTGCTTCCCAACTACATGGACTATATGTGGTGGGGTGAACCCCTCAAGATCAAGAACCACGGCCAACTACGCATAGGGTGGATGGGGTCTAAGTCTCATAAAGCCGACCTGGAGTTTATCGCCCCCGTGATGAAGCGGGTCATGAAAGAGTTCGACTTTGTTAAATTTATATTTTGTGGATTTGGAGGTAAAAGTGGAATATATGGAAAAGATATATTTAAAGACATCCCCCCTGCAAAGAGGGAATACTATCCAGGGGTCAATCTGGAGTACTGGCCTTATAAGTCTAAAACTCTTGGTCTGGATATCGGAATTGCTCCTCTTGTCGATGATGGTTTCAATGCTGGTAAGTCTGCTATTAAATACTATGAATACTCGGCGAATGGAGTACCAGGAGTCTACTCAGACACCATCGTCTACCGAGACACCGTCAAGCATGGAGTGACAGGATTCTTAGCAAAGACACCAGACGACTGGTATAAATACCTAGAGAAATTAATCGTTGATACACAGGTCAGAAAGATCATAAGAAGAGACGCTTTCCAGGATGTTTTCGACAACTACAACCTAGAGGATCATTACAAGAAATGGGTTTCATTATATGAGCGAACCTGTCGCGACTCCAAACACTGAACCAGAGCTAATAGTTGACGTTAAAGAGAAGAGTGCCACCGACGAGGGGGCTATTCTTGATGAGGGACTGGACATAGCAGGATACAGAGCCACCCACGATTCACCCTTTGCCGCCGACTACTTCGGCCTAAAGCATATGTACAAGACCAACCCCGAGATAGCTCAACAAGTAGACACGGTCACGGAGTACCTAATCAAAGAGACGGAGGGGGAGAGTATTGTGTTTGCAGCCAAGAGCCTACTCGACCAAATATCCGACGAGATGAACCTACAAGACAAGGACACAGGGCTTTACAGGATTAAAAAGGTACTAGGAATGATTAACGCTAAACAAAAAATGAAAGCCTTGGAAACCTTACGTGGTGCGGTGCTTGAAGATATTGAAAAGATGGTGTAGTCTTAATGTGACGGAACCCTCTTGTTCCTATGACTTCATGGACTGACACAACCCAACAAACAACTTCCTGGACTACTGTAGATCCAGAGGACGGATCAACACGGACATTTACCCTATCAGAGGGTAGCCCTATGGGTCTTGGTCTTGTTTTGACCTACGCAGAGAATCAAACAATCTCTACCTCGAGTGGTGTGGCATGGGTTGATGATGAAGATGTACGGACGGCTTGGACTGAACCCACAGACGACTCAACCACCAGGACATACACCCTACAGGCAGGAAACCCCATGGGATTACTTTTAGGAATAACTTATGCCGACACCGTGACAGTTACAGAGACAAGCGGTGTGGCGTGGACAGAATTAGATCAAACAATAACTAGTTGGACGGAGGAATAAATGGCAGATACAGCTATAGCAGTAACAGCGGGCTCGGGTACAAATGTTGACACTCGAACCGAGGGTACAAACGGGAATCACAGACAAGTAATTGTCTTGGGAGATCCAGCAACTAACGCAGGGGTAGCCCCTGTAGATAGTTCTAATGGTCTTTCAGTAACCCTCACAACCGCAGTACCCGCAGGAACCAACAATATCGGAGATGTTGATGTGGCCTCGATTGCCGCAGGAACCAATGTTGTAGGCAAGATGAGATTAGTGACCGCCACAGGGGATGAGATCACAGAGGACACCGACGACTCAATGCAAGTAACTATTGTTGCAGATGATGTGGGAATCGGTGGAGGTACTCAATACGCTACCAACTCAGTAGCAGCAGACCCCTCAACAGGAACCGCAACCATTATGGAACGTGACGATGCTCTATCGTCTCTTACACCAGTCGAAGGTGATTGGGTTAGGATGCGTGGAACCGCCGAAGGAGCCCTTTGGACTCAAGACTTCAACTCTGATGCCCTTCTAAGTGACACCAACGACATCGCCGCCGACACAGGAACGATCGCCAGCGACACCACCTCAATAGATGCCGATACAACCACTATCGCCGCAGACACCACATCCATCGACGCTGACACCACAACAATCGCAAGTGATACTACCTCGATTGATGGGAAGATCACCGCCTGTAATACGGGTGCGGTCGTGTTGACCACAGGAACAGCAAGTATTGGAAAGCTCGCAGCCAATTCGGGAGTAGACATTGGAGATGTAGACATCCTTTCAATCGCCGCAGGTGACAACAACATTGGAAACGTAGACATCGCCTCCGCCCTCCCAGCAGGCACGAACGCCATAGGTAAGTTGGCCGCCAACACGGGGGTTGATATTGGTGACGTAGATGTAACAAGCCTGGCCAACGGAGCCATCAATGGTCCAGCAGAGCCAACCATCGACTCGTTCACTCAAGTGGCTATCAACCTAGACGCAGGAGCCAATCAAGTCTTAGTATCTAGTGCCGCCAGTAAGCAGGTTTGGGTGTACTCAGTAGCCTATACCTGCTCGGTAGCGGGTACGGTTTCATTCCAAGACGAGGATGATACCGCCATTACAGGCATAATGGATCACGCTGCTAACTCAGGAATGGGTGTAGGAGCCTCAGGCAACTTTGCCATGCCGATCTGGAAACTAGACACAGACAAAGATTTAGAAGTAGATGTAACAGACGCCGCCCTAGACGGGTGGATCAGTTACGCAATCGTAAGTGTATAAATATGGCAACACGCTCGCAGATTACCACCTGGTTTCAAGATCACAGGGATCAAGTGATCACTTTCGTTAAGAACAATAAGGATGGTCCTAACTTTAGGCAGATTAAACGCCTTGAGGATCGGACTGATGCCCAAGTTCATGTTTACGGTGGGCCTCTTGGACACGGTTGGAGTGTGTTGGTTAAAGCAACCGAGGGTGAGGATGTGTATAACCGCATTGTTCACTTTGGGCCAGAAGATAGACCAGACGATTCTGGGTGGGTTTTGTACCAAGACGATTTACCTAACCAGGGAGACTAATGGCTTATACAACAGCAAGATCAGTAACGATTGATAATACCAAGGTTTCAGGATCGGGTGATCTTACAAACTTCCCTATGCTTTTCTCGGGTACTTACGATGGCACTGATGGGGAGCCTGATCTGAGAATCACTGGCTCGGGTGGTGATATTCAAAACGAGGACACCTCGGGCGGAGCTTCGGCGGGTGCGTCTGTACCTGCTGACTTTATCTTCTCATCTACTGACAACTTAGATGGCTCGGGAATACTTGATTTTGAGATTGTGTATTGGGCTAAGACTACAGGCCAGATCGTAGCCTATGTGGAGATCCCAACGCTCGATTTTAATGATGATACGGTGATCTACATTATCTACAACGACTCTGGAGTGACAACTACCCAAGAGGATGTAGCGGGTACTTGGATAGCAGCTTACAAGGGTGTTTGGCATCTAGCAGAATACTCTGATGCTTCTGGAGCGGTGACTAGATATGACTCCACAACAAACGGTAATGACTTAACCGACAACAACACCACCGCAAGCGGAACGGGTAAGATTTTCAGGGGAGCAGACTTTGTGGCAGCCAACTCCGAGTTCCTTTCAAAGACAGACACCGCCTCACTTTCGATAACTGGTGATCTTTCGATCATCTTTTGGCAGGCTTTAGACATCCTACCTTCAACAGTAGGAGATCAAGTTGTCCCTGTTTCTAAGTATCTAGCAGCTAATCCCAAATTCGAGCATCGTGTTCGTATGCTTAATACCGACAAGTTTAGACACTGGTTCGCTAGTGATGCTACCGATGGTGTTCCCGCAGCGTGGGCAACCTCTGATGCTGTTGTTTTCACAGGCGGAGATGAGGGTACGTTCTTCCACTTCGCATTCTCATTGGATGTATCAGGCCAAGCATACGTTCTTTATAAAAACGGATCTTCTATAGCAAGTGCGGGTGGAACCTTTGGGGGTACGCCAACAGCGATAGGAGACGGAACCGCCTCTTTCGTTCTGGGTGCGAGTGATGAGGGGGCAGCAAACTTTATTGACGGCATCCTGGAAGAAGTCAGGCTTTACTCTGGAATCATTGATGCTGATTGGGTAGCTACAGAGTATGAGAATCAAAACTCACCTTCAACCTTCTATGCAGTCGAATCAGGAGGAGCAGCCACAGCACTACAAGACGTAATAGGATCAGGAATTATTCCCTTCGAAAGGTAAACATGACTTTAGATGAAATGCTAACAGACTTAAATAAACGAATCGGATCAACCCCCGAGGTTCCCAATGTGAACATGACCACCTGGATCAATCAGGCTCAGAGAGGCTTTTGTGCAGAGCATGACTTCGATTGGTTGGAGAAGAAAGTAACCACCTCGACTGTAGCCGACCAGGAGGACTACACCCTACCAACTGATTTCAAGAATATAGTAGAGGTACAGATTGACGGATCTACCGCCAAGCCCACACCATACCGCTACACCTCACACGAGATGAGGGTACTCGAAAGTAATACAAACAAAACCTTCTCTATATTTAACGGTGTGATGAAGATGCACCCCGCACCCACAAGCACAGGGCTTAACAACCTCGAGATGTGGTATATCAAGAAGCCTGTTGATTTAAGCGCAGGGAGTGACTCACCAAGTGACGATTCAAAAGCGTCCATGCCTGAGGAGTTCCACGAAGCTCTGGTTATCTATGCTTTCTCGGTCTACAACACCTATGATGAGGAACATGACGAAGCCCGAGCCTTGATGGGAAGCCAGAGATCGAATATGCCAGGGACTTACCACTACATTGTTAATCTGGCTATCCGTGACAGCGAGAAGAGGAAAAGAGGACAACGAACCAAGATCATTCAGAACAAACGCCTTTTTGGGTACGTCCATCCAAACAGAACAACATCATCAACTACAGTATTGGGTAACTAATGAGTCGAAACTTTGTCAACTACGTCAACCAATCATACTCGGGTGGTCAGAACGATACTGACGAACCCGCCCAGCTTCGTGAGAATCAGGGAACGGTTGTTAAAAACGCCTACATTCACCAGCTCGGAGCTTTAGAGAAACGAGCGGGTAGTGAGGTAACTGGTGACGATACTGGCAACACGGCAATCACAGGACAAACATCGTGGACATCCCCAGGAGGGACAACCTACTTTCTAAGGTCTACAGGCACAGAGCTGCAATTCCTATCAGGATCTAATTGGACAGCAATGGACGACGGGTTTACGACGGGATTAAAGACAGAGTTTGTGGCAGCAGCGGGTAAGCTATACATCTACAACGGGACAGATAATACACACTCATGGGATGGAACCACAACCGCCCTAAACTCAGGCTTAGTGGACATGGGTTCTGGCGTTCCAACGGGTAAGTATGCGGTCTACTGGAAAGACTACATGCTTGTATTCGGTGACGCTTTGTTCGAAGAGAACACCTACAAGGGACGCACCTACATCTCAGACCTGGGAGATCCCGACACCTACACCACCGCCACCCAATGGTTTGATGTAGCCAAGAACGACGGTCAGGAGGATCGGGGGATATTCGCACACGCTGACTTCCTAGCTATCGGTAAAGAGAAAACCATCCACCTCATTACAGGCAACAATCCAGACGAGTGGGTGCTTTCGTCCTCATCTAACAACCAACGCATCCTAGAGAATAGTATCGGCCTTGCTTCCCATAGATCACTAACCCAAGTTGGATCAGATGTGTGGTACATGGGATCTGACGGCCTTATTAGATCAATCGTAAAGAATGAGCGTGGTGGAACGCCGTTATCGGGTATTGTTTGTGGTCACATCCTAACTACCCTGTCAGGACTAAACGACGGCAAATTGAGCGAAGTTGCAGCCATCACATTTAACGGAAGAGTCTATTTTGCTATGCCAGACGGCAGCAGCACATTCAACGATCTGGTCATGGTAGCTGAAACTAGAAACCGATTAGAGGACGTGGATAATCCACACCCCTGGGTTGAGTACACCAATTGGCAACCCGCCGTGTGGTCTGCCTACACACCCTCTACCACCCCACAACTTTACTATGGAAACGGATCGGCCGACTCGATAACCGTCCAGGTTGAGACAGGAAGTGCTGACGCTGAGATGGTTGGAACCTTGGCCAACTCTGGGAAGATAGATTTCGATTATCAGGGGCCAATGATCGACTTCAAACAACCAGCCATGCACAAGACCAGCCGATTCCTTATCGTGTCAGGTGAGAGTGGGGGAAACTACAACATAGAGGTTTCAACCAGCTTAGATGGTAATACATTCTTAAAACATGGGGATCTAAGCCTGAACGCTGGGGATCTATGGAATACAGGGGTCTGGGACACGGCCACCTGGGGATATGCCACCACAATCGAGGAGAAGTTCGCACTTGGTCGAGCTTCGAAACAGATCATGGTTAGACAGAGAAACAACGCAGCCAACCAAGACGTAAAAATTAACCCTTTCACAATCGCTATCAAGCCGAAGAAAATTAAATAGGAGGATTCATGGGACTTATAACTAGACCTAACACTTACACAGCGGGGAACACAATCGACCCCGATGAGAACACAGGAAACGAGACAACCCTTTACACGCTAGTAAACGGGAATATCGACAACGACAACATCAACGCAAGTGCAGCTATCGCTTACTCAAAGCTCAATCTTTCACTAAGCGTGACGGATACTGACGTTTCAAACACAGCAGACATCAAGCTGGGAGCCATTGAGATAGTCATAGACGGGGCGGGAGGAGCAATACAAACAGGAATCAAGGGAGATTTGGAGATTCCTTTCAACTGCTCGATTGTCTCAGCCACAGCACTAGCAGATCAGACAGGCGACATTGTAGTAGATGTTTGGAGTGACACCTACGCCAACTATCCCGCAACCAATGCGGACTCAATCACAGCAGCAGCACCAATCACTATCTCTAGTGCCGCCAAGTCACAGGACACCACTCTCTCAGGATGGACGGTAGCAATCACCGCAGGGGATGTTTTGAGATTCAATGTTGACTCTGCCGCCACCATAACAAGATGTACAATTAGTCTTAAAATCAGGAAAACATAATGGCGATACAATTCGACGTAGCCTCATCTGGGTTCGTAAACTCAAACACCACACTAACCTACTCTCATACCTGTACAGGAGGGAATAGAATTTTGTTCGTGTTTGCAGAAGTGGTCAATGCCGCATCTCATACAATCACGGGTATCACCTACGACTCTGTTGCTATGACCAAGATTGACGACAACCGATCGGGAACATCATCCAATTATGCTTCGTTGTGGTATCTACTCAGCCCGAGCGAGGGATCTAATAGTGTAGTCGTCACCTCTTCACAGTCTGTTAATCAGATATATTCAACCTCTACCTCGTATGTGGGAGCCAAACAAGCGGGACAACCCGACTCAGACAATGAGTACACCGCCACAAGTGGAACATCCAAAACCCTCTCAACTATGGTTGTGGCTGGCCAATCTTGGTTGATTATGGGGCTAATACACGACGATGCAAGCGCCGCCGCCGCAGGAGCAGGGACTAAATTAAGAGCCTTAGTTTCACGTAACGAGATATTTGATAGCAACTCAGCCAAAGACACGGGATCACAAAGCCTATCAGTAACCAGTATTTCAGGTAATCAAATGGGTATCATCGCCAGTTTCGCACCAGCACCGTCAACATTTACATCAGTTATAGTTTAGGAGCATATGGCAGATCAAACATTCACACAACGATTAGAAGATGAGCTAGGACAGATCGGAGCATATGCCGACGATCTTAGGGGTGCAGCCCAAGGCAATCACGACTTTATTGTTAAGTTTCTTAAAAGGCAGCACGATCTAGCCTTGGGAGCTAACGACCAGCAAAAGGCCAAGTTTATCGAGTCAGTCTCAAACAATGTTGAGGAGCGTGTTGGAAGAATCCC
>Ga0164310_10000200_pt1 | contig 30540 bp, 30 predicted proteins | sample GuaBasSedimGuay1_FD_121795 | JGI IMG/M metagenome (GOLD analysis project Ga0164310, IMG submission 121795) | Subseafloor sediment microbial communities from Guaymas Basin, Gulf of California, Mexico - Guay1, Core 4569-9, 0-3 cm | ecosystem: Environmental > Aquatic > Marine > Hydrothermal vents... | reverse complement strand
GGGTTATTCTGAGTCCCGATATAGATTAATTAGATTAAATCCAAATTATGATAATTTATCATGTAATATTTACACTGGTTCTGATTTTCTTTTTGATGCATGTGTGGAATGGGAGCGTCCTATGTGTTGGTATACTGACCAACAATATAACGTTTTAAAACATGTAGACTATGATGGAAATATATTACATTCTGTAGTATTGCGTAAACCTCGTGCAATTTGTGCTACTAGAGATGGTGGATGTTGGGTAGAAGATGAAACAGACAATAAATTATATAGGTATGATATAAATGCTAATAAAGTAGATGAAATGGATATTCCAGAAGGCGGTATTCATAGAATGAGGGTGGATTATGATAACGGTTTTTGGTACATTAATTCTAAAGGAGTGGGCCATATAAACGATAACAATGAAGTTGATTTATTTATAGATGGTCTTTCTCATTTAAGTAATGTGCGAGGCGGCCATAGTTGTTGTGTAGTAAATTCTGAAACAAATGATTATGTTAAATTTATAGATTTAAAGTCTAAAACTATAAAAGCCGAATGGCAAGCTACTTATGGAGATACACGTACACCAGGGTTATTGTCGTTTTCGTATGAGGATATGGTAGATAATCATAAAAAAGGTATTGTACCGCATTCCAATGATCCTGTATGGGGAAATAATGGAATGGAATGGAATGAAGTGCCTATTAATGGTTATTTTTTACCTAAACATAAATATTTTCAATTAAAAATTGGTATTAGCGGAGATGTAAAATTAAATAAGATTATTATGCCTCCATCTATAAAGATTAATAGTATACAACCATATGATTATAAGAATATGTATATTAGAACTAATATACCAGCATATATAGATGTTAAGGATTATCAAAGTCGTATAAAAGTTTGGTGGGGAGAATAGTTGATGTATACGTGGCATGATAGTGCATATAATAAACGTTTAAAACTTACAATTGATGGTAGTAAAATAAGTGAGGATATTAGTAATTTTCCTATAATGATACATTTATCAGATTCTTCGGGAATTACTAAAGTAGATACTACTTGTGTATTTGATGAATTGTTAGAAAATTATTATATAATAAGTGATACATTTAGCGGCACATCTTTAGATACATCTAAATGGAATACCAATATAGTGCCAAATGCGTCAGTTACTGTTAGCGGCGCATTAGAATTAAATAATTTTACAGGTAATGCACATTCTGGAGCTCAATGTGATAGTAAAGTTAATATACCTAAAAAAGGAAAAATAATTTTTAGTTGTAAATGGAAACCGCATAAGAATCATTATAGTAGCGCTCCTATTCCAGCTGTAATTTTTTATAATTATACTACTACTACACGTAATAGTTATTATGGATATATTAACGATAATTGTTTGTATTTGGGGCTGGGTGCAGACAGTGATACTATCAATAGAACGCAATTACGTCTGTATAGCGTTTCTAGTCAAACTTGGACTACATTGGATACTGTTAGTATAGATATCGATGAGAATGAATGGCATGATATATATTGGGAGATTGATTGTGATACTAAAGAATTATTAGTAAAATTAGATGATATATATGAACTTACTGGTACAGTAAATGATACTGATTGGCAAGCTTTAGGTTCTTATATGAAATTAGAATTATCTACTGATGATTATAACAAGAATAATACTGAACGATTTAAAGATGTATATGTAGAAATACCAAAGAATAATAGTAAAAAAATTGCATTATATACTGCTGTCTCCGGTTCTGATACTCAATGTTATGTGGAGGTTGATTATTGGCCTACATCATCTGGTTTTAAGAATGGTACATTATGGGCTAAAATCCCGACCATTAGTTCTGGAACTGATTTAGATCTTTATTTATATTATGATAAAAACGCTAGTAATAATTCATATATTGGGCATGTAGGCGAATATGCGGCACAACAAGTTTGGGATAGTGGTTTTTTAGCTGTATATCATTTGAATTCAAATAATGTTATAAAGGACTCTACTAATAATAGTAAGGATGGGACAGCCCATAATTTTGAATTTGATGATATTAGATCTAGTATTACGTCCAAAGCAGTAGAATTTGATGGGTCCAATAATTATATAACTATTCCTGAAGATATGATTGATAATCAATCACAATTAACAATTGAAGCGGCATGTTCTATTGATGTGTTAAATTCTCAGCAGACTATAATATCAGACGGTGCACATTGGTGGGACGATGTTTCTTTACGATTTGGTTTAAATAATTCTAATAAAATTTTTGGCGAAGTAGTACAAAATACTTCTATACATACTTCTGTTCAAACTGTTAATCAAGTACAAAATAAGGTTAATTATGTTTTTGGTTACAATTTTTATGCTAGTAATTATTTAAAAATTTATATAAATGGTGAAGTAAGTGCTAGTGGATCTACTTCAGTAAATTATATTAAAAATGAAGATAATCTTTTATGTATTGGAAGGCGTAATTATGGTGGAGGAGATCAATATTTTGATGGTATTATTGATGAATTAAGGATATCTAATACTAGTCGAAGTGACGCATGGCTTTATAGTTCTAGTTGTTCATTAAAAGATAATTTAATTACATATTCAACAGAAGAAATAAAACCATCTTTTATATTTTCAGGATATGTTAAAGTTAATAATGTTCCAGTTGCTAGGACTGTTTATTTATATAGAAGATTAACTGGAGAATTTGTAGGGTCTACTGTTTCTAATTCAAGTACAGGTTATTTTGAAATACCTACTCCATATGATGATTATCATTTTGTTGTAATTTTACCTAAACTTGATGAATCATATAACATTATTGCTAAAGATAAAATTAAGTATGGGGATTAATAATGTCTAATATACCTGTTGTTAGTGGTGGAATATTTAATTTTACTATTGGCGGTTATACTCCTCCCTCATTTAGCGGCAGTGTATATGATTTTGTTACAAAATCTATTAATAGTATATGGACATTAGATTTTTTATATGCTGCTACTAACGAGTCTCTTGATATTTATGATTTACTTGATGAAAAACCATATGCTTATATAACCTATTCTGGTGGTTTTACTAGTGTTTGGTCAAATAATGATTATGTTTTTGTTGGTACTGTTAATAGTGGAATTAAATATATCGAGGCAACATGTATCAGTGGTAGTACGGCTAGTCCGTATGATATTACTACATGTTTAAATGATTTTTCTGATTTGACGCCATATTATGAATTAACGTCTTCTAATATAAAGTATTTACACGGTAATAATGATATTTTATTAGTTATTACTGATTCTGGTGTTGATGTAGTAAGTATAAACCCACAGAGTTATAGAAGTTATACATTAACTAGTGGGGCACAAAAAGGGTTTATTACGTCATCTGGCAAATTTTATTATACGGTATCTGGTTCTAATGAGTCAAAATTATGTTGTGTATATACCTCATTGTTTGATTGGTCAGAGCCAGATAAAGAATATATAACTGGAAGTGGGGTTTTAGCTAGTGGTATAGGTATTAATGATTTGTTTATTACTGAGGGCACGGCTACTAATGGTTATAATACGATTTTTTTAGCTACAACTTCTGGTGTTTATGTTATTGATGAGTATACTGATTGTTATGATATTTATTGTACAAGGAGTTGAAATATGCCTGGTGGATATTTTGAAGGTTATGTGTATGAAAAAGGGATACCTGTTTCACGTAAGCTCTATTTACATAGGCGTGATACGGGTGAGTTGATTGCTACAACAACGTCTAGTGGGAATGGTTATTATAAATTAGAAACTACTTATAGTGGTTCACATTATATTGTTTGTTTAGATGACTCATCTGGTGTTGAATATAACGATTTAATTATTGGTAATGTTTATCCTACTACATCGTAATTGTCGGAGGGTATATGGAGTGGTTAAGTCCGTGGAATAAACGTATAAAATTAAGTATTGATGGTACTAAAATAACAGGTGATTTAACTGATTTTCCACTAATGGTTAAATTATCATCAGCGGCTGGTATCAACCAAAAAGATGTTACAGATATTATAACAACTTTAACAACTAGCGGTGTTGTTTTTAGTGATGATTGCAGTGGTGGATTTATAAATAAATGGGAAGACAAATCTAATGGCGATTCATATTCAGATTATAATAGTGGTAAACTGCGTTTACAATTGAATGGGGGTGGGGATAGAGAAGGAGTTAATGTATTAAGTAAATCTTCATTTGAAACTAGTGGCAAATATATTATTGAATTTGATTGGTATCCCGCCGATAGTTCTGTATGGTATGATGATGATAATAGCGATGCTAAAAATCAATTATCTATTTTATGTACTAACCCTACTTATAATACTGGTAGTTGGCAGTATAATGAACCTGAATATGCCAGTGGTACAAATTCTAAATTAATATTAGCTTTACGTTCGAATAAAAGTAATAAAATTTCGTGTTTGCAGCGCTTGAATGGATTATGGACTACTTTGATCAATGAAAATTTTACATATGGTAATCATCATTATGTAAAATGGGTTATTAATTTTGATACATTTGTAATTAGGTTGTATATTGATGACCAATTTATAGGATCATCTAGTTTTGATTCTACAATCTTAGATTATATAGGTACAGAATTTAAATTAAATTTTCATTGGCATACTTATAGTCATACTGGTACTCAATACTATGATAATATTAAAATTACTCATGTACAGGCAGATTCTAAAAAGTTTATTGTTACTACAAATGAACATACACCATGTTATACTGAAATTGAGCATTGGACATTTAATGATGCTACTTTATGGGTTAAGGTACCTACTATAGCATCAGGTATAAGCACTGTTTTATATTTTTACTATGACGGTGAGGAGGATAATGATACTACAGTTGGTTATATAGGCGAGGTTCCTGCTACGCAGGTATGGGATGATAATTATTTATGTGTTTACCACTTGTCGCAAAACCCTGATAATGATAGTGCTAATGCTATTAAAGATTCTACTAGCAATGCTAATCACGGCACTTCTGGCGGTGGCATGAAATTTTCATCGTTGGTGGATGCTAAAACTGGGCGTGCGATTAAATTTGATGGTAGTGATGATTATATTCATATAGCCCATAACATTGGAACAACATCTAATCAATGGATTATGGAGTACTTATTTAAGAGTGCAGCAACAAGTCCTGGCGGTGATGCACATGTTTTTTGGGATTTTTCGGCTGGCAATGAAAATGGTTGTGGCATTTATAATTACGGTAATAATTTAGCTATTTGGAGTAATGGTTCTCATTGGTATGAGGAAGCAACAAACGTTGTTTATGATGATAAATGGCATTATAATGTTCATTATTGGGATGGAACTGATTGTTATCATATATTAGATAATAGTACGCCTAGTAAAAAAACAAATTTTGGCGCTAATTGGCCTAATTCTAATTTATGGTTTGGAAGACGTTCAGATGGGAATGATTTATATACTGGTGCATTAGATGAAGTGCGTATTTCAAAAATTAAGCGCTCAAATGCTTATATAAAAGCTACTTATTATACAATTTGGGATGAATTAATTACTTATGGTGATATTGAATATAGACCTATTTATTATATTGATGGGTATGTTAAAGAAGATGGTTTGCCTGTTAAGAGATTAGTTCGTTTATATTATAGATTATCAGGAGAATTAGTAGATACAACAACTTCTAGTGGAGATGGTTATTATAGAGTAATAACGTCATATAGTGGTCAACATTTTGTAGTTGTTTTTGATGATGATGAAGGAGAAGAATATAATGCTTTAATTGCAGATCGTTTAATTCCGAGGGCGTTATAATGGGTACGGTTTTTAATTTTATAAATAGGCCTGTATCAAATTTAAATTTTTATTTCGGTCAGAGTGAAATTTGTAATTTTAATTTTACGGAAGCTGGTTATAGTCCAGACTCTAATTTTAATTTTGGTGTTAATGTTAGAAATTTTAATGTATTAATGGGTGAATCTAATAATTTTACGTCTGTGTGGGTGTATAATAATAAAATGTTTATAGGTTCAAATAATTGTTTAAATATAGTTGATCTTGAGTCAAACAGCGTTGTAGATTTTTATACCACAACGTATTCTGGAGCTGTTGGTGAAACGTTAATCGGTTTTAATATAACTGATATTAATGTTGTTAGTTAGAGAGGTATAATATGGGATATTTACAAGATTTTAGGTATAAATGTAAATTAAAGGTAAATTCGAATTACATAGATGAAGATTTAACATATTTTCCATTGACATTACTTGTGAATTATGATGATTTTTTTGATAAAATGAAATATAATTTAAATGACGATTTTAGCGGTAATGACGGGTCATTACCAAATATTGATAAGTGGTCAATTGTTAAATCATCTAACGGTAGTATATATATAAGTTCAAATATGCTTCATGAAGTTATTAATACGAGTGCAGACGCTGAATATACTAGGTTAAGATCTAATTTTGTTTTTAAAGACAATTTAGATTTATATGTAGATTTTAACAATTTGAATTTAGGCGACGAGCATGATGGTGTAGGGTGTGAGATTAAATTATACCCATTAAGTGGAGATTCTTCTAATCAAGTATTTGTAAAGGCAGGATATCATTCTAGCCACGGCGATGATATGTTTTTTTCACATATTGTTATAAACGGTACATCTTATGATACTTATATGACTAGGTCTAATAATTATGGTAAATTGCGTATTGTTAAACAAGGAACGACATTAACTACGTATATAATAGATGGAAATAGTTCTACTTGGGTAGAGTTAGATTCTAGATCTGGGTTTTATAATACTGAATATGTAGTATTATTAGGTTTATACAAACCTAATAATAACACTACTGTTTCTGTAGATTTTGATAATTTCACAGTTAGTTCTGGCATAGAATATTGGCCATCACCAAACGGTTCTAATCACCCATATAGAAAGAAAATTGCTATAACAAAAGATGATAGACAAACACAATTATATGCGGAAGTTGAGTGTTTTGATGTCAGTGCTAAAAAAGTAGTTTTACATGTATCAAGGGATAATTTTACTATTGCTTCTGGTGTTGATACAGAATTATATTTGTATTATGACCCTAACGCAATAGATAACGTTGATTATGTAGGTGATATAGCTAGCTCGACTGGTTCTAGGGTGTGGGATTCTAATTTTAAAGCTGTTTATCATATGTGCCAAGATCCAAGTAATTATAATGTATTAGATTCTACAAATAATTTTAATAATACGACTTCATATGGTAATATGACTTTTTCTGATTTAGTAGAATCGCCTATAAATAAAGCTATAGACTTTGATGGTGATGATGATTATTTAGCTGCTAACTATTCTAGTTCTTTAAATATAACTGGTAGTATAACATTGGAGACATATATTAAGATTAAAGAGTTTAGTGATTTTAGTGGTATTTTTTGTGTTGGTTGTTGGGGGGGTTATAGTCCTAAATACTCTTCATATACATTGCAACAAGTTTTAAATGGAAAACATTTTAGGGTTATGTTTAATTGGAATAGGCCGGATCAGTATGCTTTAATTTGTAATACAGCATTGCAAGTTGATGCGTGGTATTATTTAGTTGGATTGTATGATTATAATACTAAAAAAGCGTCACAATATATTAATGGTGTAATGGATAGTAATTCACCATCTACATGGAATGGTCCGATAGATTCTATGGATTCATCACATAAATTATATATAGGAGTGGACCCCCCAGGTGGGGTGGAATATGGGAATGAAGTAATAGATGAAATAAGAATATCTAATATAGCTAGATCTTCAGGTTGGATAAAAGCTACATATTATTCTATCATAAATCAATTAGTTTCTTGGCATGGCGCAAAACGTTATTTTTATGATGGATATGTTTATGAAATGGATGTACCAAAGTCTAGATTAGTTAGACTTTACGACCGACAGACTGGCCAGTTAATAGATGAGGGTTATTCAGACTCTATTACTGGTAAATACTACTTAGAAACACCAATTAGTGGTGCTCATTTTATTGTCGCGTTTGATGATGATACAGGTTATGATTATAATGCTTTAATTTTAGATAGAGTACAACCAAAAGGGTTTTTATAATTGGAGGTAATTATGGGTTGGCTTTCAGGATATTCACATAGAATTTGCTTTAAGATTGATCATACCAAGATTGATTCTGACCTTACCCACTTCCCGGTTACTCTCTTCTTGACCGAAGATAATGCTGATGCGGTCTTTAATGGACTAGGTTCTAACTATAAAAAGATCGCAGTTACTTCTGATGATGGTACTACTCAACTTTATGTAGAAGTTGAGGTATGGGACTTGTCAAGTAAACAAGCGGTTCTCCATATCTCTAGATCGTCTTGGACTATTTCATCCTCGTTTGATACTTATTTTTATCTTTACTATGACGCGTCCGTCGCAGACAACACAACTTATGTTGGAGACCCTGGAGATTCTGTCGCTGCAAATGTTTGGGATAGCAATTTCGCAGGTGTTTGGCATTTATCACAAGACCCAACTGGTGGGGTAGGTTGTATTAAGGATAGCACGGGAAATAATAATGACGGCACTCCCCAAGGAAGTATGACCTCAAGTGATTTAGTAGATGGTCAAGTTGGGAAAGCATTAGACTTCGATGGGAGCGATGATTATATCGACTGTGGCAATGATTCGTCATTAAATCCAACAACTGAGATGACTATAGAAACAGTTATAAATGGTTCCGTAGAAACGGGTTCGTGGGAGGTATTTACTGTAGGGAGAGATAATAGTTCAGGACGCGCTTATGCTTTAGGATTTAGAAGCAATAAAATTATGCTCCAAATAAATGGAGCACCCACAATAAAAGGGCAGGCGGGCCAAATAACTGTGTCTAATAACACAGATTATTTCGTTGTCGCGAAAGGAAATTCCACTCTTGGTTGGAAAACATGGCTTAATGATAGTTATGATGGGGGTAGCGCCGCTTGGTCAACCCCTAATTCAGTTAATAGTAATACAAATATAGGGCGTCGGTCTTATGCTGGTGCGGAAGGGTATTTCGACGGTTTAATTGATGAGGTTCGTATTTCTAGTGTAGCTAGGTCAGATGCTTGGCTTAAAGCAACTTATTACTCTCTGTTTAACAATCTTATTCAAGAGCATTTAGGGAATTGGAGATATAGGAAGGAAATTACTATCTCTGGTTCTTCTGGAGCTGGGACAGGTTATCAAGTCCTTTTAAAAGTAGGAGAGAGTTCTGGATCTAGTAATTGTGATTTTCACGTAGAGGGTCACTCTCAAAACTTCCCCTCTGGTACCGATGAATCTGGAGATCTGCGGTTTGTTGATAACGACGAGTCTACCTTGTTGAATTTTTGGGTAGAAAAAGTAGAGGGTTCGACACCAGATAGAGTGGCTTATTGTTGGGTTAAAATAAATGATAGCTTAGATTCGGATGTGGATATTTACTGTTATTACGGAAATGCAAATGTAAGTAATGTAAGTAACGGTGAAAGGACTTTCATATATTTCAATGATTCAGGTGATACAACGGGTTGGACTACGGCAGGTGTAGGTACACTGTCGATGTCGAATGGGCGACTTCGAGTAGATAGTAACGATAATAAAGGCTTTAATTGTTATAGAGGAAATGTTCAGAATGCTTCAATCACTGCTACCGTTTTTCCGCAGTATAATGAAAGATACTCCCTTCGTTTGAGGCAGATCAGTGGAAATACAAAATATGACTTCGGTGGGGACATTGGGATGACATGGTTCATAGGAAAGACAATTAGTGGTTCGCATACTACTCTTACGCAAACTTCTTCAGGACCTACAGTCAACGCTACTCATAAGTTAGAGTTTCGGATTAGTGGAACGAGTTTGGAAGGACTTGTTGATGATTCGGTGCTTCTAACTGTGAGTGATTCTTCAATTGCAGATAGTGGCGCGTTTGGATTAGGGTGTTGGTATAATTCGATTAATGAGTTTGACAATATTTTTGTGAGAAAATATATCTCTTCCGAGCCATCTTTCTCTTCTGCAAGTAGTGGAGAAATTGTAAATGGGTGGTACTTTTCTGGTATTGTATCTGAGTCTTCATCTACTATTAGTGGCGCATTAATTTATTTATATAAACAAGAAGATGGGAGTTTTATTGGTTTTACTGAATCTGATGCTAATGGAAATTTTTATATTCAGACTACGTATGGTGGTGCTCATTTTATGATATGTAGGCATCCTACTAATAGTGAATATAATGCTCTTGTCTATGATAATTTATACCCTGGTAACTAATTACTTGAGGAATATTAAATGGCGAATAGACCTAATTTTAATAATATAGTTTTTAAATTTACAAATAGAGGATATATTGCGCCTAGTTTTAATAATATACATTTTGTATTTGGAAGAATTCCATCTAATGATTTAAAAGCGTCTCTTCAAGTTTTTGGTATTTATAAAACATTTACATATACCTACCTTAAATCGTGTCCTACAATTACAATTTCTTATCCAGGGTCTATTCAAATAATAAAATTACCATGTATTTATGGTGGTATACGTGATATAGGTGGGTATATTTACGCTAATCCATTTAATGTTGATTTAAAAGCATCAATTTATGCGTTGATTAATTTTATTGATTTAAATGCTTATTTACGTAGTACTATACAAGCATATTATAATTTAGGGGCTGCAGTTACAACTATTCCTCCTATTAATTTGTATGGAATTTTACATGGTTTTGCCATTAAAGATTTAAGTGGTTTATTATCTGGCTTTGCAATTAGTGATATTTTAGCAGATATAAAAATTCATTTGCCAACTGATTTAAGTGCTTATTTAAATATAATTGAAATACGTGATTTGATAAGTTCTATTAATGGTGAGTGGTGGCACGGCCAATTTGATTTATATGGTAATATTTATAAGATTTGGCAAAGAGGTGTTTTCAATTTAATTGGTAAATTACACGGTTATGATACCTTTGATTTAGTCGGAATAATAGCGACTGTTTATAAATTTGATTTATTGGCTGTAATTCAATCGACTAGTGTAGCAACTCTGCAAGCTCTATTATACACAATAAATCCAATAGATTTGAGTGCAAAAATACATGGATTTACAATTAGAGGATTACCAGCTATAATTATTGGTGGTTATGGGCCTGGGCATATTCATGCATATATATATGCTATAACGTATAAAGATCTTGTCGCTACTATACATGGGTATAAAGGCCTTAATGTGCCTTTTGATTTAAGAGCTATTATTAGTGGTTTGTATATAAGTACGCTCGGCGCTCAAATTTTTGGAATTAATAGTGTAAATTTACAAGCTATACTTGTTTCTAAAGGACAATCTATAGATTTGGTAGCTAAGATTATACCTAAAGTAGTGCATTTGAAGAAAGTATTATTGGTTTCATTATTAGAACATTCAGATTTAAACGCTGTAATTAATTATTCGTGTTTTGCTTCGTCATTTAATGACCTCGAAGCTTATTTATATACTATTTATAAAAAAGATTTACATGCTTTTATTTTTCCGTGGAGGGCTAATGATGGATATTTAGATTTAGGAGCTTTTATTAATAGCACATTGTATCAAGTTGAAGATAAATTAATTATTAAGTCCACACCACAACTACGTAAATTTACTGTTGATAGAATTGTTGTAAAGCCTAAACATGATTATTATGTTTTTAATACTATAGATGTTTTATTTGGTGCATATTATTTTAAAGATTTGATAGCCAATATTATTGGTACTTTACGGTTTAATGATTTGCCTGCTCGTATAAAAGTTATAACACCTAGAAATTATAGCGAATTACCGGAATATATTAAGCCAAAAAGTCATGAGGTGGTTATAAAGTTTGATGGTAAAGGGCGTGAAAAATGGAGGCGCTTTGTAGAATTAATGTTTAGAAAAGGTGGGGCGGAGCCATACCATTATTTTTATGTAAGTGGCGAAAATAAAGTTTATAAAGTCGATAGAAATAGACACTGGACTATCTGGGCATATTCTTATGTTTCAGATAAAACTGATATGATTGAGAGAAAGGCTGTTAGAACTAAGTTTATTTTTAATATTAATAAATATCATTCAATTGATGAAGCAGTTAGAGATTTAATAGATAGAGTGTCGGCTTATAGAGAATACGATTTAAAAGCTGAGATTTATCCATTTTTGGATAAAATTACTTGTCTAAAGGCCCATATAAATCCAATAGGTGTTGTTAAGAAGAGATGGTCTAGGTATTTAGTTGCAGTTATTAATAAATCTGACTTTAATTTTACCGATAAAGGGTATACGCCTCCAACTAATTATGATTTTAATTTTAAATATTAATTAACAAAAATAAATTTTTGTGTTATAATATAAGTAAAAAATACGGCGAGGTATTTATATGGAATTTAAAATATCTGTTCATGAATTGCAACAAATTTTTAATAAGCTTAATGGAATAGTTAAACCATCTGAAGACACGGTAATTGGAATGGTTTGTATAGAAGCGGCAGATAAACTTTTATTTAAGGCTACAAATGGCGTTTTGTCAATAATTATAGAATCGAAGACAGCAAATATTATAGAACAAGGCACAATTTTATTTAAATTTAGAGATCTAAAAGGCTATATTTCCAAATTTACAGCGTATAACGAAACAGTCGGTACTAAAGAATTTCATTTTATAGTTAATAGAACAGGATTGGTTAAAGCAAAAACTTTTTTCGAAGGCGGTAAATATTCCTACCGTAAATTACACTTTGATGTTTATAATTCAAATATGTTTCCTTTAATTAAAATAGTTAAACAAGCTGATTTAGTTTTGAATAGTAGTATATTGAAAGATGGCATTATTAAAACTTTAAATTTAGTTAATCCAATGGAAATGCGCAAAGCGTTGTCTAGTCTTTATATTAAAATTTATAATGATAAAATTATTTTTGTTGGTGCGGATGGTGTACGTTTGGCTGAGTATATTATTTCATTACAAACTAATATGCCGGAAAGAATTGTCTTATTTAGTTATAGTTTAGCTAATATTTTGCGCAATTTATTAGATTTGGATCAGCAAGTTTTTATTAAATTTGGCTCTAAATATGCATATTTTAAATTTGATAAAATATTTTTGGTTGGCTCATTAATTATAAATGAAGAATATCCTGATTATAAACAAATTTTATATAATACTGATAAGAAATATAGGTTCCCACGTTCCGCTGTTTATGATACTGTAAAAACTATATCAGATACATTCAATGCTGAAGATGATAATAGGATTATTTTTAAATTTAATGGAAACAGATTGATTGTTGCTAATGAAAGGGTTGAAACTGAACATGAACTAGATTATACTGTAAATGAAGAAATCATTTTTGCTGTAAATGGTGTTTTACTTGAAAGTGTTTTGCAATATTTTATGTATGATGTAATTGATATTTGTATAAACAATGATTTGAAATTTATTGTTTTTAAATCTGAAAATGAAAATTACACCACATTGATTTCGACATTGAGAATGATATGAAAGCTTTTGATATTTTTAGTGGAGAAGATTTTGATAAGAAACGTTTGAAAGAAGCTATGCGTATTGTTGAAGAGCATGGTTATAAGGTGGTATGTTCAAAAGAAGAAGTACGTGATTTGGCTATAGAAGTTGGGTATAAAGTTCTAACTCCAATTTTTGTTGATGAAAAAATAGTTACCCTGAAAGATTTGCGTAAGTTATTTTATAATCGTTTGTATGAAAAATTTAAAATAGATGAAAATTATATGTTTGGTAACTATCAAATTGATTTAAAATATTTACGTTTGTTAGTTGAAGCGAGAGAGGCTGAAGGGTTAAATCGTTTTAATGCAATTCAAGAAGCAGCAGCAATTATTAATACAATTTTTGATAATTTAGATGAATTTAACTTTGATAGAGTACCTGATATACGTATTTTGGGGCAGAAAAAAATGGCGTGGGTAACTGATAAAGCGCTTAGATTAATGAATGAAAAAATTGAGAAGAATAAAATGTTGGAGAGTGAAAATATTGCTGAAGACATCGAAGTTCAGATTGAGAAAGAAATGGATGACTCTAAGAATAATTTACAAAAAATATTAGATAATCTAGAGAGGTAATTATGGCAAAGAAAAGGAAGTCTAAAGATAAACCGAGCACATTAGAATTGGCTAAAAAGGCTATCATTCAAAAATACGGCAGTGAAGTTATTAGTGAATTGAAATCACATGAAGATTTGAAAGTAGATGTTATTTCTACAGGATGTTTAGCTTTGGATTCTGCTTTGGGTGTAGGTGGGTTGGCACGTGGCAGACTTCATGAAATGTATGGACCGAATAGTAGTGGTAAATCAACCTTAGCATTGAGTGTATGTATGCAAGCTTTGAAGAAAAATTTAAATGTCGTATATATTGATGCAGAACATTCATTAGATCCTAAATTGGTTCGTAATATGGGTGAGGCTGTCGATGTTAATCCAGATTCTATGGAAATAGTACAAGCTTTTACTGGCGATGATAATCTTGAAATAGCTGAACGATTAATGAAAACTGGAGAGGTTGCTGTCTTAGTTGTGGATAGTGTTTCAGCTTTGCTTCCAAAAGATATGGCGGAGGGGGAGATTGGTGATAATTATATTGGGTTATTGGCTAGATTAATGAGTAAAGCTTGTGTTAAACTTACGCCAGTGGCTAATTATACGAATACGTTATTAATTTTCGTTAATCAAATAAGACACCAGATTGGTAAATGGGGGAATAACGAAGTACCTACTGGTGGAGAAGCCTTGTCATTTTATGCTACGACTAGAATTAAAGTAGATGGCGGTGAGACTAATGCGTCTAGAATTATATCGGATGAAGGAATTGTTATTGGCCATAAATGTGATTTTAAAATTGTTAAAAACAAGTTAGCTGCGCCATGGCGTACAGCTAGCATTAATTTAATTTATGGAGTTGGATATGATTATATAATGGAAGTTGTGGATTTGGCTATTCAATTTGGTATAATTGACCAGCAAGGCGCTTGGTTTAGTTATAAAGATAATAAGATTCAAGGAAAGCAAAATTTAGTGAAATATTTTGTAGAAGAATCTAAAGAATATAAATTACTTAGAAATAATGTATCCGAATTATTAGGTTTGGTAAACAATGAGTCAACTGGCAAATAAAACATATGATTTTTTACGTAATGTATTTCCTTTTTATACAATAATACCAGAATATTATATTAAATATAAAGGTCAGAGATTATTTTTTGATTTTTTTATAAAAGAACTTAATTTAGTAATAGAGGTTCAAGGTGAGCAGCATTATTCGTTTATTAAACATTTTCATGAAGACAAAGAAGGATTTTTGCGCTCTAAATATAGGGATAATTTGAAAAAAGAGTATTGTCAATATAATGAAATTGCATTATTGTATATACATTCGGAAACAGAATTAAATAAAGATGAGTTTTTGAAACGTACTTTAAATTTGTTAAAGGATATAGATTAAGATGGTAGAGATAATAACTAATAAGAAAAAACATCCAAGAGATCCTGATATGGAAAAAGATTGTCCAGATTTTGTTCCATTAGATGATGGCACTATAAAGGGGGATTGGAAATATTGTAATTTATCTTTTTATTGTAAGCAAATAGGGATGTTGAGTGATTATGTTGAGTTTGTGGATGAAAATGGTAATGTAATTGCTAGAGATTATTTATGTACTGGTAAACGTCCTGTTTGGGAAGAAAGAAGTGAAGATGAGAAAGCGTGTTAAATCTCCTTTAAAATGGGCTGGTAGTAAAGCTAAAAGTCTTGATTTTATTATTAAAGCTATACCTGATAGACCAAAACGTTTTGTAGAACCTTTTGCTGGATCAGCTGTAATTTCGTTTAATGTTAAAGCAGACGAATATTTAATAGCTGATATTAATAATGATGTTATTAATTTTTTTAATGTGTTGAAGGAATATAGGTTGGATTTTATTAATTATTGTAAACAACTATTTATTGATGGAAATAATAAAGATATTTATTATTATAACAGAAGAGTTTTTAATAGTTTGAAATTTGATTATTATAGAGCTGCTCTTTTTTTATATTTGAATAGGCATTGTTTTAATGGATTGTGTAGATATAATTCTAAAAATGAATTTAACGTTCCTTTTGGTAAGTATAAAAATGTGTATTTTCCTGAAGAGGAGATGATTTTTTTAGTAGATAATATTGACAGATACATTTTTAAGAATCAGCCTTTTGATATGACTTTTAAGGAATGTATTGAAAGTGATGTCATTTATTGTGATCCACCGTATTTACCATTAACGGAAACTTCAAATTTTACTGATTATACGAGTGATGGGTTTAGTTTTGAAATGCATGAACAATTGGTTAGGTTAGCAGAAGAATCAGCGGCTTTAGTTTTAATTTCTAATCATTGGATTCCTGGTATAACTGATGTTTTATATAGAAATGGAGATGTTAGTAGAAGGAAGATTACTTGTAGATATATAAGTGTTTATGGTCGTCCAAAAGTTGAAGAAGTGTTAGTTATATATAATTAATGGAAAGGAAAAGGAGGTATTATTATGAGTACTCAGGGAAGAATTGCTAATTTAAATGGGTTAGCTTTAGAACATCGTGTTGAGGAATTAATTAAAAGTTATGACGTAACAAGCTTAACATATGTTAAAGGCACGTTGTGCTGCTATTAAGTATAAAAATATTAGAGTATTAACTTTTGCTGAATTTAAGCAATGGTTACAATTTAATTTAGGGTAAATACTATGACTGACGTAAGCACTTATTTAAATAAACGAGCTGAAGATTTAATGTTATTTAAAATGCCAAAGAATACTACTTTGATGGAAGAAATATTTCGTTTTAATCCTCAAGCATTAGAGCAAATAGCGGCTGTTGATATTAGTCGTTATACAATTGGTTTAGCTCAGTTTTTGATTTATTTTACATCTCAGATTAATGCTTCTAAAGTTAAATTAATGCAAAAGAAACATTTACTTGAAAAGATTTTAAATACGAGTGATATTAAAGCTAAAACAAAAGTTGAAAAGTTAAATAGGCTTGTAGTACAAGACGATAAAGTTAAACAATTGGTTAATGATATTGAAGTGTTGGAATATGAATTAAAACTTACAGAAAATTTAGAAAAATATTATGTAGAATTGATAAATGCATTTAAAAGAGAATTGAATAGACGTGAATTTGAACATAAGATGATTAGGACTGAGAGGCGATTGTAATTTATGACTGATGTAAAGACTAGGTTTAATTTTAAGCAAAGCTTTTATGAAAGGGCTTTATTATCATATTGTTTTAGAGAATTAAACAATTATTATATGATTTCTATTTTTATAGGAGCTGATGATTTTTTAGATGACGATCATAAATTAATATGGATGATTTTTGAAGATTTGGTTAGAAAGCGAATTAAACATTTAGATGCTTATTTAGTTATTAATGAAGCAAAGAAGAATAATATTTTAAGTGAACGACTGCATCAATACATCTTAGCATTAGCTGATATGGATTTGTCGCATTTAAATTTAGATTTTTGTCTTCAAGTAGTTTTAGATGCGAGTGCTAAATATAAACTTTATACTAATTTACACAGTAACTTAAAATTAGTTGAAAAAGCCGCTGAAGATGATGAATTTAAAGCAGTTGATCTTATCGGTAAAGTTAGTAAGGAATTATTAGAATTATCATTAAGTAGTAAGGCTATAAAAGAGGCTAAAGATTTGGCTGATGGTATTGATGAATATTTGGAAGAACGTTATAATAATGAAGTTGAATTTTGTGGAATACCGACGGGTTTTTCAATTTTAGATAAGAGAATAGATGGTTTGGTGCCAGGAACGCTTACTGTGTTATGTGCAAGGCCTAAACATGGTAAAAGTACTTTTTTAAGTAACATAGCAGCATATGTAGCATATGAATTACATAAGCCAGTATTATATGTTGATACAGAAATGGATTTTGACCAATGGCGAAGTAGAATTTTAGCTATGTTATCGAATGTACCAGAGCGTAAAATAAAGCACGGTGGTTATACAGAGGAAGAATACGATAGATTAAAATTGGCTGCTTCTATCATTAAGAAAGGTAAGCTTTTTCATGAATTTATGCCTGGATATTCATTAGATAAATTGACAGCTTTATATAATAAATATAGGCATATAGAAAATATTGAACTAGCTGTTTTTGATTATATTAAAGCACCGAGTAGAGCAGATTTTAAGAATAAAAAAGAGTATCAAATACTAGGAGATGTTACAACAACTTTAAAAGATTTGGCTGGTGAACTTGAAATTCCATTTTTGTGTGCTAATCAGATTAATAGGCAGAATGATATAGCAGATAGTGATAGAATTTTGCGTTACTCTGATGTAGTTATGTTTTTTAAACCTAAAACTAAAGAAGAATTTGATAAAGTTCACCCATTTGAAAAAGATTATGGTAATTATAAATTAATTATAACAGATAGTAGACGTGGTGGGACCACACCAGATGAAGGAATTGGTTATTATTTTTTAAAAAGGTTATTAAAAATAGAAGAAGCACCTAAACAATTAATAGATTATGATAATTATGTAAGTAAAGAAAAAGATGAGATAATGTTTGTAGATGACGAATCTAGTATTGAGGATGTCTTTGAGGAATCGATAGATGGCAGTAATGAAAACAACGAACAGTTATTCTGATGAAGAACGAAAATATAGAATAGCTAAGTTAAAAGAAGCCGTAGACGCTAGACAGTTATTAGAATCTTTAGGCTTTGTGATATATAGAGAAACGCCTAAAGAGATAAGAGCTGCATGTAAGGTACATGGTGGTGATAATAAAACCGCTTTTAGAATGAATAAAGAGACTAAAAATTGGGTATGTTTTTCTCATCATTGCCATGAGGATATAGGATATGATGTCATTAGTCTAGTGATGTATATGTTAAATTTAAATTTTATTGAAGCAGTGAGTTATCTAGAGAATATCACAGGATTGAATATTAATGATTCTAATTTGTTTGTGAAATATAAAGATGAAGCTGATAAGAAAGAATTTATAAAAGAAATTTTTAATAATCAATACATGCCACCATCATTAGTTAGTGAAGAATATTTAGAAAGTTTTAAGAAATTTAGAACCAATTTTTTTGAAAAACCTGAGAATGGTGGATTTCCAAAAGAAGTGTTAGATTATTTTGAAATAGGTGGTGGTTATGTTGATAAATTTGGCTTACAGAGAGAAGTAATTCCTATCCGTGATGATAACGGTAGATTGGTAGCATATAGCTGTAGAGATATAACAGGCCAAGCCGAGGATGAATGTAAATATATTTTAACTGAGAATTTTAAAAAGAATGAGGTGCTTTATAATTTACACAACGCTAAATTATATCTAGGAGACAATAGAAAATTAATAGTGGTTGAGGGATTTAAATCAGTTTGGAAATTGTTTATGGCTGGATATAAAAATGTTGTAGCGTGCATGGGAAGTAAAATAACTGATGGTCAGCAAAAATTAGTTTATAAATATGCTAAGTGTCTTTATACTTTATTTGATGCTGATAAAGCAGGTATAAAAGGTACAGTTGATGCACTGTCAGATATGAAAGATAAAATAATTATCAAACCTATTTTTTTACCATATACCGGTAAAGATCCAGCTGATTTGTCTATAAAGCAGCTTAAATCATTGTTAGGAGGAATAATTAATGGCTAAAAAGAAAAAGATAGAAAATGAATTTGTAGAAGTTTCTGGAACTCCTACACCGTTACTATTACCATCTAGAAATTATAAATTTAAAGTATATGAAGAACAATATAGCTTACGAGTTCCGCGGCGCGGTAAATATGTTGATTTAAATGATAAGTTGTTTAGTGAGAAAGATGGTGAGTTTAATATATTATCACATAATGACGATGAAAATATGGATGTTGTATTTTTACCAGCCATTTCTAAACTATTATTTGCTACAGCACAATATCCAGATATGAAAGATAATCAAGCTTTTGTACCTATAGCTTTAGTTATTAAAGATGATTATGTAGATATTGTTGGTAATTTAATTGAAATGATGGAGGTTTAATATGCAATGTATTAAATGTGGAAGTGAGGATTTAGTAAACGTTGGAACTGATGTATTTATTTGTGATAATTGTGGTGGAAAAGTTGAAATAACTTATTTAGTATGTAGAGATTGTTTATCATCTATCCGATTAAAAAATGGTGAAATTTACGATAGTATTTCTTTTGGGCCAGATGAATTTGCATCGTTTGGTGAACATAGTGTTTCGATGTCTGATTTGATAGATGTATGTTTGCGCTGCAATCAACCAGTTATAAGAGAAGGCGATGTATATACATGTCCAAATTGTGGTTTTAGTTGGGAGGTTAATTAATGATTTTTTTATCGCTTGATGTTTCATCTAAGAGTACAGGCTGGGTTATTATAAACGATAAATTTAAATTATTGTATTATGGTGTTGTAATTATGCCAGATATTGAAGCTAAGTTTAAATTATATTGGTTTTATAACTATATTGATAATTTATTAAAAATTTTTAATCCGGATATTATTTTAGTAGAAGATACATATTTAAGAAATGTGAAGACTTTAAAATTGTTAAGTCAGTTTGCTGGTATTGTTAATTTGTTAGCAGCATTACATAATAAAGAGATAAAATTTTTAAGTCCTAATAAAATAAGGTCATCTTATAAAATTAAAACTAAGAAAGAAGTTTTTGATTTTATTAAGAAAAAATATAAATCTAAACTAAAACATTTAACTTTTGAAGATGGTAATGATATTACTGATGCTATTTTACAAGGGTTATATTATATTAGCGAGGTGTTGAATAATGAATAATAATGTTGTAATGGTTTCTGCTACTAGATTATCTATGTTTTTACAATGTAAATGGAAATATTGGTGTAATTATGTTTTGAAGTTGCCAAGAAAGCCTAATCTTTCTTTTAAATTAGGTTTAGCAGTACATGGTGCTTTGTTTTTAGCCGGCAAAATTTGGAAAGAGAAAGAAAAGTTTACGGCTAGTGATATTAAGAAAATACGCGAAGAATATAGTAGGATTGCTGCTAAGGAAGGTATTGAAGACCCCCTAATTTACAAAGATGGTATGGATATGGTTTTAGAAAGATTGAAAAATTTTGTAAATGGTAAAATCATTTCCGTAGAGGAACGTTTCAATGTTACAACTGATACGGGTGTTATTTTGATAGGAGCTATGGATAAAATTGAAGAAATTGATGCTGATACATTATTAGTAACTGATTATAAAACATCAAAGTATTTTGAAACTCAAAATGAATTGAAATCTGATATTCAATTGTCTATTTATGATTTAGTTGCTAATATAAAATATCCAAACTATAAAAGAATTATTTTATCATTGGATTATTTGAGAGGTGAACCTGTTTATACATATAGGACTATTGATGAACGTAAAAGTTTTTTAGAATATCTTACAGTTATTTATCAAGAGATGCTAAAGTTAGAGAAAGAAGAAGCTAAACCAACACTTAATGATATGTGTAATTGGTGCGATTTTACTGAAAATTGTACTGCCTATCAAGAAGCTGTTGGCGGTAAAATTTTTATTAAAAGAAAACCAGAAGAATATAATGATGATGATTTAGTCAAAGAGTATTTAGATATTCAAAGTAGAAAGCGTATTTTAGATAAACGTGAAAGAGAATTAAAACAATATATTTTGAATAAAATTGAATCTACACAGAAAAATATTGTTGGTAGTGGCAAAGAATTGTATCCTAAACAACGTTTATCTACTGTATATGATCCTAAATTAGTTTATGAACATGTACCATTACAAGACTTTTTAAAGATGATTTCTATTTCTAAAAGAGACGCGGATAGATATTTTGAATCTAATCCGTCTGCGAAAATGGTTGTGCAAGAAAATGCACGTAAATCTTATACATCTCCGTTTATAGGAGTTAAAAATATTAAAAAATGAGAAAATTACAAGATGATTTATGTAAAAAAGGAGGATATATATGGCTAAGAAATCTAGAAAGGTAAAGGTTAAGAATAAAAGGGTTGGTGGACAAGCTAAAAAGAAAATAAAGGTTTTGGCGTATTGTGATAGTCCTACTTGTGCTACCGGCTTTGCTACTGTTAGCCGTAATATTTTTGAAGGTTTATATAGGACTGGTAGGTTTGATATTGAGATTTTGGGTATTAATTATTGGGGCGACCCACACAACTTTCCTTATAGAATATGGCCTACTGGTACTAATAACCAAAAAGACCCATATGGTAGGCAAAAAGTTTTAAATATGATTCCATTAATGGATTTTGATATTTTATTTTTTCTTCAAGATAGTTTCATTTTGAATTTTGTACCTATGCTTTTAGATCATTTAAAGAAAAATAGAAATAAACCATTTAGGTCTATTTGTTATTATCCAGTAGATTCTATTATTAAGCAAGAATGGGCTGATAATATAAAAGATGTTGATTATTTAGTAGCCTATTCTGAATTTGGTAAGAAAGAGACTTTAAAAAGAATTGATAGAGATATATTAGTAATTCCTCACGGTGTTAATACGAGAGATTTTTATACATTACCAGAAAGTGAAGTTATGAATTTTAGAAAACAATATTTTGGTCCATTGGCTGATACATTTATTATAACGAATGTAAATAGGAACCAACAACGTAAAGATATACCACGAACAATAGCTGTTTTTGAAGAATTTAGAAAGCATGTTCCTAATAGCACATTATATTTACATTGTGCAATTAAAGATCAAGGCTGGGATTTAGCGGAAGTTTGTAAAACATTTGGTTTTGATACATCAAAAGATGTTATCTTTCCAAAAAACTTTGGTCCTAATCAAGGATATCCAAGAGAAGTTTTGAATTTAATTTATAATGCTAGTGATGTTGTTATTAGTACTACACTTGGCGAAGGTTTTGGACTTTGTTTAAGCCCTGATACTAATATTTATACATATGATGGTATTAAGAAATTATCGGAATTAACTATTGTTGATAAGGTGTTATCATCTAATGGTGAATATAATAATGTTAAAGCTATTATGTCTAGAGACTATAAAGGAGAATTATATGAAATAACAACATGGTTGAGTAATATACCAATAAAAGCCTCCCCTGAGCATGGATTTTTAGTGTATACTGATAAGTTTGAATGGAAACCTGCATCAGAATTAAATATTGGTGATAATTTACTCTTTCCGTGTAACTATAATTATAAAACTAAAACTGTTATTGATACATTGGATATTATTTATCCTTTTTTGAATAAACGGCAGCGTGATAATATTGTAGTGAAAGATAAAAGTGTGAAAATTCAATCTAATTTTAAAAAAGAAGAGAATTATATACCTAGATATATAGAAATTGATGATGATTTTTGTGAATTACTTGGTTTATACTTAGCTGAGGGTTCGTTGAGTTCTTCAAAAATGGATTCGATAACGTTTTCATTTAATAAAAATGAAATAGATACTCTAGAATTTGTTAAACAGCAAATGAAAAGAGTTTTTGGGTTAGAAGCGCATGAGCTTAAAGATAATAGAATTAATTATGATGGGTATTCTATACGATTTTATTCTTCAGTCGTTTCGTATGTGTTCTATGTTTTATGTGGTAAAGGAGCACGGACTAAGAAAATATCAGCTTTATTATTGAACTTAAATAAGGAAAAGTTAGTTAGATTAGTTAAAGGTTTGTATATCGGCGATGGTAGTTATAGTAAAACACAATATGAAATATCTTTTTCCACTACATCAAAAAATATAGCTTATAGTTTACGTTTAATATTGGCTAGGTTAGGGATTTTGTCATCTGTTCGTACTTCTAGAGCTGAATACAAGATTAATGTTAGCGGTATATCACGTGAGAATTTACAACAATTGTTTGGATTAAATGTAGAAACAGTGGATCGTAGTAGGGCTTATGAACGTGCTGGTATAATAGATGGTTATTTAGTGTTACCTATTAAAGAGATTAATAAAGTACATTATAGTGGTAAACTGATCGATATTCAAGTGGCAAACACGAATGATTTTGTTGCTGAGAATGTTATTGTTCATAATTCATGGCTCGAAGCATTAGCAACTAAAACTCCTATTCTTATGCCAGCTAATACAATGCTGCCAGAATTTATAACTGAAGATATAGGGTGGCTAGCTAAAAGCGGTTCCAATCCTTCATTATGGACTACTATCCAATTCGATAATGAAGTTAGACGTCCTATGGTAGATGTTGAAGATATGGTAGAAAAATTATTGGAAATTTATAATAATCGTGAAGAAGCTAAACGTAGAGCTGAAAATGGTTATAAATGGGTAACTACAAAAATGGATTGGCAAAAGCATATTGTACCACAGTGGGTTAAATTATTTGATGAAGCTTATACTGATATGGTATTAAATGTAAATAAACAAAAGGAAGAAGCTGTTAATATAGTAGATACTATAGGTAAAGTTATTGAAACGGAGGAGTTTTAATGAAATTACAAGGAATAAAGTATGTAGGCCCTGTTTTTGATATATCGGGCTATGCGCAAGCAGCTAGAGATTATATATTAGCTTTATATAAAAAGGAAGTGCCAATAACTGTTAAGGCTGTAACTTTTGAGAGTGGAAGAGCCGATTATGGTGAGAAAGGCAGAATTATAGAATCACTTGTGAATAAGCCTATAGATTATAATGTTGTTCTTACTCATTTAACAGTTGAACATTATGAAAAACATTATGAACCAGGTAAAATAAATATAGGTTACTCAATTTGGGAGACAGATAAAATCCACAGTGATTGGGTAAATTGGATTAATAAATATACAGATGGTATAATTACTGCGACTGAATGGGGTGTTAATGTATATAAGAAGTCTGGTGTTAAAGTGCCTGTATATGCTGTATCACATATTATAGATGTCGATGAATATAAAGACATAGAACCTTATGAGATTGGTAGAGTTAAAAGCGATGCATATAAATTTTATTCTATTTTTCAATTTTTTGAGCGCAAACATCCAGTGGCATTATTAAAAGCTTATTGGTATGCATTTCAAAATAACGAGAATGTAGCTTTAATTTTAAAAACTTATAGAATAGGTTTTGATGATAAAGAAAAGGAAGCTATTAGAACAACTATTAAAAGATTAAAACAAGTTATGCCTATGGATAATTATCCACCAACATACTTAATATTGGACAGATTAAGTAATGCTGAAGTATTAGGCATTCATAAAGCTTGTGATTGTTTAGTACATGTTGATAGAGGTGAAGGTTGGGGGTTAGTACCGGCAGCTGCCGGTGCAGTGGGTAATCCAGTAATAGTAACTGGATGGGGAGGTGTATTAGATTATGTTAATGAAAATACTGGCTATTTAATTAATTATACTTTAACACCAGTTTTTGGCATGCCATGGTCTCCATATTATAAAGGGGATCAGCTTTGGGCTGAGCCTGATGTTTATCATGCAGCTAAATTAATGAGACATGTTTATAATAATCGTGAAGAAGCAAAACAAAAAGGGATAGCATTACAACGGAATTTAAGGAAGAATTTTAATTATGACGTACTAGGCGATAAATTTATATACACTATTAATAAAATATTGGAGGAAAAGTAATGTTTGTAAATTATTATGATAAAAAATATGCTAATAAAATGGGGCCGCGTAGACAGACTTTTAGAAAAATTTTTAAATTATTGGAATCTAAACAGAAAAATTTTTATGTTATAGTAGAAACAGGTTGTGCTAGAACTAGAGATAATTTTCTTGGCGATGGTATGAGTACAGTTTTATTTGATGAGTTCGTTAATTTTTATGATGGTGCTGTGTTTAGTGTGGACAAAGAAAAAGGTCATTGTGATTTAGCTAATTCACTTACTTCTAATAAAACAACAGTTAATCATTCAGATAGTGTGCCTTTTTTATGGAATTTGTGTGTTGATAATGATATAGACCTTGTTTATTTGGACTCATATGACATTGATTTTAATAATTCACAAATTCAGCATTTATCTATGTTACATCATTTAAAAGAATTTTGTGCTATTTTACCAAAATTGAAGGAAGGGGCTATAATAGCTATAGATGATAATAGAAAAGATGGTGGAAAAGGTCATTATGTACGTGATTTTATGAATAGTATAAATAAAAAACCTATAATAAATGATGTACAGTTAATTTATATTTTATAGGAGTTGTAATATGGACGTTATTTTACGACCTGTTTATAATAGACCAGAAATGCTTTATTTATCCATTGAGTACGAATTAAAAGCTAGAGAATATTTTAAGCTTAATAACGATGATTTTATAACTATTTTCTTAGTAGAACATGGAGCAGATCCTATAGTTTTGGATATAGTTAATAATTATCCGATGAAGAAAGACGTTATTAAACGCGATGAAAAATTTGGGCTTTCTAAAAATATTTTATTAGGAATGAAAGATGCGTTTAAGATAGCACATAATTTTATTATTTATATAGAGGATGATGTTTTAGTGCATCATACATATTTTAAATATTTGAATATAATTTTAAATATGTTTGATGAATCAGAATATAGTCTTATTTCACCATTTAATCATAATGATAATGGTGATGTTCATTATATATATAAAGGACATCATTATACGGCTTTGGCTCCGTTGATTAATAAAAAATTTTTTAATTTGTATATAAAACCATGTATAACAGAAACTTATTATAAGGATTTTGTTAGTAGAAACAACTTTGTATTAGCGTTAAACCAAAAATATAGAAAATGGTGGGGTAAAGAGTACAAATATAGAGATGGAGCGCATAATGAACAAGCAGGTTTAATTAATCGCCTTGTTGACGTTGCGTTAATAGAAGAAAATCGTTACGTTATTATGCCTGAAGTTAATAGACAAATTCATATAGGGTATTATGGTAAAAATAGACCGGGCGGTAAATTACCAGGTAGTTCATTTAATGAGCGTTTAAATAATTTGCGTGAGATTATAAAAAGCGCCGATAAAATGTATGAATTAAGTGCTGCCAAACAATATCGGGATTATAAAACATTTTCTAAAAAATTAGATGAATGGAACGGGGAACTATTTTTAAGAGGAATTTATATATGACTAAATTACTCTTTTGTACTGGTGAAGGTTTAGGAAATGTTACTCAAACTATACCAGTAATACGTACTTTGAAGGAAGTATTAAATGTGAGTGTAGATTTCTGGCATGTTTTTGGTAATTTTAGACTTGATAAATTTATACCATATGTTGATAGTTGGTATAAAAGCGGTGAAATAAATACTGCACAATTTGCACAATATACTGGTTTGGTAGCAACTCATTGGGTTGGTAAATATATAAATAATATACCATTACGAGTATTAGCTATAGCAAATCCTTTATCGTTTGATAGATCTGAAGTTGATACATATATGGACATCGCTAGACAACTAGGGGTTGAAGAAGATAGTATTGTATGGCATGGCAACGCATTGTATGATAATGTCGATATTAATATAAATATTGTATTACATAATGGGTATAATCCATATGGTTCTGCTAATTGGAGCGTTAAAAGTTATCCATATTATAAAGAATTAGCAAAATTATTAATAAAAGATGGTTTTAAAGTTGCATCTATAGGTGCTAAGCATGAATATATAGACGGTACTATTAATTTAACAGGCAAACCATTATTAACTACATTAGGTATTATTAAAAAGACTAAATTGTTTATATCTAATGATACAGGTACTTATCATTGTGCTAATGCTTTAGAAGTACCAAATATAGCTATTTTTACTGCTACGTCTATCACTAAAAATTATGATAGGCGTTTTCATAAATATAGTACATTAATATATCGTGAGGATTTGGATTGTAGGCCGTGCCAGCCTCAGCGTAGATGGAATAAAGATTGTAAGAAATGGGAGTGTAGAGATATAGATCCATTATATATTTATTATAAAGCTAAGGAGTTTTTTAAATGATAAAATGTTGTTTTTGTAATATACCAACCGATAAAATAAATAATTGCAAATTTAATGTATGTAATAAGTGTGGATTATATATTAATATACCGATGAGTCAAGAGGAAATCCTAAATAAAAATCGGAATTTTTTATTGTCTGCTTGTAAGAAAGACCCGTTTAACAATGCTAGAATTGACGAAGCTTTAGATGTCCAAATGAAAACTCTAATAGAATTTAGTGGTATTAAAAATGGAAAAGTGTTTGATGTAGGCGCTGCTTCTGGATTTTTTATGTACGCTGCTAAGTTATGTGGTTGGGAAGCGGATGGTAATGAGATAAGCGAAGCTGCTATAAAATGGGTTAAATCTAATTATAATATAGATATTAGGTATGGTTTTGTAGAGTATTTGGATTTACCTAATGATTATTATGATGCGGTTGTTTTATGGAATACACTAGAACATACTTATAATCCTAAAATTACATTGATGAAATGTAGAGATATTTTAAAATTTAATGGTTTATTGTATATTAAAGTTCCTAATAAGATAACGATTAATGAATTAAATACTTTTTATGAACGAGTACATTTATATGAATTTACAACTAATTGTTTGCATAATAATTTAGCTAAATTAGGATTTAAGAAAATTTTTATAAAAATAGTAGAAACCGCCAGGCCAGGTTTATTGGCAGCGGTGTATTTATATAGGAAAGGTAACTAATATGAAAATATTACACGTTGCAGTTTTTACACCAGAATCAACTAATGTTTGGCAGGCAGACGCTTTTGAAGAGCTTGGTTGTGAAGTTATTCGTTATGATTATAGACAACGCGCTAGGGATTTGGATGGTGGTATACATAGTATAAATCCTAATAGAGACGCTGAATTAATTGAGGTTTGTAAGAGAGAGTTGCCAGATTTGGTATTATTCAGTAAATGTAATAAATTACACATTAATGTAGTTAAAGAATGTAATAAAGTATGTAAGACGGCTTTATGGTATATGGACCCTCGTGGTAATATTGATGGTGAATTGATAGAAAAAATGAAGTATTGTCATTATGTTTTTACGTCTAGATGGGATGCTGTAAGAGTAGCAGAAAAATACAATAGAAATGTATATAGAATTCATGAAGGATATGATCCAAAAGTAAATAAACCATTTAATATTCCTAAAATACGCAATGTCTGTTTTATAGGTAATTTACGAAGTTATAGATATGCATATTATAAAGAAATAAAATTTGATGTAGTTTCTAACGCATTTAGAGAAGAACATGCTAAAATTGTATCTGAAACTAAAATCAATTTAAATTTTACAGAAGGAGACGGTACCTCTGATAGGACATATAAAGTATTAGCCGCTAAAGGGTTTTTATTAACTATGCCATGGGAAAATATGGAGGAAGATTTTGAAGTAGGTGAGGATTTAGATATATTTACATCTCCAAAAAATCTTAAAGAGCAAATAGAGTATTATTTAATTTATGATGAAGAACGTGAACGTATAGCTGAGCACGGTTATAATACTGTTAAGAAATATGATAATATAAATTATGCTAGAAGCATATTAAGTGTAATAGGTACTTAAGGGAGAGAATGGTTAATAATGTTTAATATAGATTATATTGTTAGTGGTATTAATTATGTAGAGGTATGTATTAATAATAATAGGTGGAAATTACTTGATGGTTTAGGCCCTTATTTTGGTATAAGTTGGACTAAAGATAAATTATTTATTCTTGATAGGAACAAGAAAAAAGGTGAAATAATAAGGATTTTTAATACAAAATTGGAATTAATAGATAATATTTATATTAATAAAGTATTAGATGGACATCAAATATTATGGTATGAGGATAAATTATTTATAACTGACACGGCTCATAATGGATTGGTAGTATATGATGGTGAAATTAATTATATTAATTGGACTGGTTATAATACTGACGTTAACCATATAAATTCATTAACTCCATTTGGAAAAAATAAGTTGTTAGTGTGTTATAATAATGGTAAACATCCTACGGATTATAGTCAACTTGTAGAATTAAATATAGTAAACTACAAAGCTAAAATATTGAAACGTGTAGGAGTAATGTTACATAATTTTTGTGATTATTATTGCTGTAATTCTGGTAAAAAAAGCGTTATAAAATTAGATAAAAATTTTAATATTGTACACGAAAGAAAATTGGAGTTATGGACACGTGGGCTAGATATCAAAAATGGTATATTATTAGTAGGAGGTTCTATTATAGCTAAAAGGGCAGATAGACATTTATTTGACGGTACTGTGTGGGTATTGGATGATAAATTAAATATTTTGGATACTGTTGTATTTCCTAAAATAGGACAAATAAATGATATTCGTATTTTTAATACTAATAAGCCACATAATGGTATAAATTTTCAGTTGGAGGCGCAATGAAAAAAGCTTTAATTTTATACTGGCATGGATTAGGAGACATAATATTATTAACTCCACATTTGCGTTATTTATATAATGAAGGGTAT
>Ga0164310_10000199_pt1 | contig 30545 bp, 40 predicted proteins | sample GuaBasSedimGuay1_FD_121795 | JGI IMG/M metagenome (GOLD analysis project Ga0164310, IMG submission 121795) | Subseafloor sediment microbial communities from Guaymas Basin, Gulf of California, Mexico - Guay1, Core 4569-9, 0-3 cm | ecosystem: Environmental > Aquatic > Marine > Hydrothermal vents... | reverse complement strand
GAATTATTAACTTTAATGAAAAGGTCAATTGAAAAAACTAAATCTAAGTTTATACTTAAAAGAAATTCAAATATTAAGATTGAAAAAGAAATCTATTTCGAGCAATTTGGAGTTCAATGTCGTAGTAAATTGGATTTTGTTGATATGAAAAACAAGATTGTAGTAGACTTGAAAACAATTGCTGAAATTACTCCAGATAGTGTCTATAAAGCTGTTAGATGGAATTATCTCACACAAGCAAGTTTTTATATTCAGGCTGTTGAGAGTTTGGAAGAGTTCTCTGAGGATTGGAAGTTTAAGTTTGTATTTGTTGAGAAGAAAGCACCATATAAGGCTGTTATTGTAGAAGTTCCAAGAGAATTAATTGAGCAAGGAATTTTGAAAATTCAAGAAATTTTTGAAAGGATGAAAGTTGAGAAAAATTTAAAAAATGGATATCAAGAAGAAATGGAGGTTAGATTATGAGTGAGTTAATTATCGTTATTGGTGAAAGTGGAACAGGAAAAAGCACCAGTCTGAGAAATTTAAAGGCGGGGGAAACTATTGTTATTAATGTTGGTGGTAAGAAAATGCCATTTAGAGGAGGAGACAAGAAGTTCGGGAAAAACATCTTGCACACTACAAACAGTGGCAAAATTTGTAGTTGGCTTGAAAAGATAAAAGCAAAGAAAGAGATTAAAAACATTGTTATTGACGATTTTCAGTATATAGCAAGCTTTGAACTCCTCTCAAGAGCTAATGAAAAAGGGTATGACAAATTTACACAAATAGCACACAATGTGTTTATGCCGTTGAAAGAAGCGACTTCTTTGAGAGATGACCAGAAAACAATAATACTAATGCATAGTGAAACGGATGAAAACGGAAGAACAAGAGCTAAAACAGTTGGGAAAATGATAAGTAATATCCTAAATTTAGAGAGCCTTGCCACCGTAGTTCTTTATACTGAAATTAATGACGACGGTTATTTTTTTAGAACACAAAACAACAAGAATAACACTGGGAAATCACCTTTGGGGATGTTCCCTGAACCTTTAATAGAGAATGATTTAGTTGAAGTTATAAAGAAAATAGATGAATATTATGAAGAAGATTGATTTTTGATTGTTTTTATGTTATTATATTTGGGACTGCTTCTTCTTCAGCTGAAGCTAGCAGTTATTTTATTGCTAGGAAGTAGGAGCAGTATCAATCTAAGGTTAATGCAATAAATAATTACATAAAAGCGAACAACTTGGAAGAAGATTATATTATAAACAATTATTACGAAGGAGAGTAAAATGAGAGATTACAGCAAAATGAACGGGTACAAGCCACAAGCAACTGGAAAAGAGAAATTTAATTTAGTTGGAGTCAAAGAATTTAATGAGAAAGTTTCAAGAAGTGGAAAAGACATGGTTGAAATTATTTTCGACAATGATTTAAAAGAACTCCTTGTCATAAATCCAGAAACTGAAACTTTTTATGGATTTAGTGATGTGTTTCTTGAAAATCTTGTTGCAGGTTTTGGACGAGGTAAACAAGGTTTAGGAGATGTTTTAAATGAACTTGCTAGTGGAAGCAAAAGAAAAGTTTGGGTTAAAGGAAGAAAAGACTATTTCAAAAGAGATGATGGAACAATTGGATATCAGTTTAAAGTGTTCAAAATCCTTGCAGAGGAACCGAATGAGGAACAGAAAAATCATTATGACGAGCTTGCTGATAAGGCAAGTGAGGATTCAAGAAGGTCTGTTGAAGGTGTGAAATCTGAGGTTATAACAACTCACACAACCGACGATGAAGACCTACCTTTTGATTAAACTATTATTGCCTCCTGCTTAATAGGTGGGAGGTATTTCAAGGAGATTAGAAATGACTGAAAAAGAGAGAAGAGAAAGAAATAAATATTGGAACAAGTACTGGGAAGAAGCAAATGAAGCAATAGATGCAGCTGAAGTTCTAGTTGAATATTGTAAGACTAGAGATAAAAACTGTAAAGATTGCATTTTTATAAGAAAGGAAGGGTGTTCACTTCAACCAGAAGGAGAAAATCCAGAAGATTGGGAACTGGAGGATGAGGATGAGGATGAGTTTTATGATTAAACTAAGAAAGTACCAGGAAGAAGTTAAAAATAAAGCTATAGATGTTTTAAGGGAAAAATCTTTAGTTTATCTTGCAATGCAGACTAGAACAGGGAAAACTCTAACCTCTATGGCAATTGCGAGTGAAATGGAGTATAAAAAGGTTTTATTTGTAACTAAGAAAAAAGCGATATCTAGTGTTGAGAAAGATTATAAATTCTCTTCTTTCGAGTTTGACCTAACAGTTATTAATTATGAGTCTCTCCATAAAGTTGTAGGTGATTTTGACTGCTTCATTGTAGACGAGGCACATACTTTGGGTCAATTCCCGAAAGTATCAAAAAGGACTAAGTTGCTAAAAGAAATAGCTCGTAACAAACCGATAGTATTCCTCTCTGCAACTCCAACTCCAGAAAATTATTCTCAAATATTTCATCAACTTTGGGTTAGCTCTTTTTCACCTTTTGGAATTGAGAACGAAGGAAGAAGAAAAGCCTTTTATCTCTTTGCTGAGAAATATGTAGATAAGAAGGAAATGAAAATTGGTGGAAGAACTATTTATGATTATTCACATGCAAGAGAATTGGATGTAAAACCGATAATTGAACCAATAATGATAACACTAAGCCAGAAAGAAGCAGGTTTTACACAAGAAGTTAAGGAAGAAATACTGTTTGTGGATATGAGTGAAAAGACTTCTAAGTTGTTCAAGACAATGTTGAAGGATAAGATAATTGAGGGTAAAGAGGAAGTTGCAATAGCAAATTCTCCAGTGAAGTTACAGAGTAAATGTCACCAAATAGCTTCAGGCTCAATCATAACCGATTCAGGGAAATATATTATCCTTGACAAATCAAAAGCTTATGCGATTGAAAGACATGCAAAAGGTAGAAAATTTTGCGTTTATTATAAATTCAAATCTGAAAAAGATATTCTACTATCTGTTTTTAAGAGTAAAATAACAGAAGTTCCAGAAGAGTTTCAAGAGAGTGAAGATAAGATATTCATTTCTCAAGTCATTTCTGGAAGAGAGGGAATAAGGCTTGATACAGCAGATGTTATCTATATGTTTAATATTGATTTTTCTTTCTTAAGCTACGAACAAACAAAGAATAGGGTCCAGGATTTCACAAGAAAAAAAGAACCGTTGCTTGTTTGGGTATTCTCCAAGTTAGGAATGGAAGAGAAGGTTTTGAAGGCTGTTAAGGGAAAGAAGAAATATACAATAAACTATTTTAGGAGGGATTTCTTAAAATGAGAGAAATTAAATTTAGAGGTTTGAGCAAAAAACAGGGATGGGTTTATGGCTCGTTGGTTGTTACAGATAATTTTGTAAAACATAAACCGAAACAACACACAAAAACATGGATTGTTGTTTCTGCATTTGGTAATGGAGGCTGGTTTAACATTAATAAGAGGGTTTATGTAATTCCAAAAACAGTCGGTCAATACACGGGTCTCAAAGACAAAAACGGTGTTGAGATTTATGAGGGTGATAGAGTGAAAACAACAACAGGAGAGCTTCAGACTGTTGCTTTTTTAGAGGGAACTTTTGTTTGCATCCCTAATGGCAAAGAGGACATGACGATGGAACAAAAAGAAATAGCTATATCATTGGGGGTTGATTATGTTTGCAAAAGAATTGATAGCACTGATGAGATAATTGGAAACATCTACGAGTCTAAAAATGAAAGCGAGTGATGTGCAAGGTAGAATCTCAAAATATTGTAGTAAGAATAAAATCTATTACAACAAAACAATAGGGATGTCTAAAGCAGGGTTTCCAGATGTTATTGTTGTTAGAGACAGCAAGTCTTTCTACTTTGAGGTTAAAGTTGGAGCTGATAAGTTATCACCTTTACAAATTTACACGATTAAACAGTTGAATAAAAAAAAAGAGATAGCTTTTGTGATTACTTCTTTTGAGGATTTTGAGAAAATAATGGAGCGGTAAATGAGAGTTAATACAGATATTTTAAAAATGAATGTGAGTGTCCTGGATGTCGCGAAGTATTTAAACATGGATATGAAGGTCGAAAATGGTAAGATTTTTAGCACTTGTCCAGGCAATCATGGGAGTAAGTCAGGTAAATCCTTTGTTTTAGAGAAGGATAGATTTAAGTGCTGGAATTGTGGCTTATATGGTAATGCAATAACTCTTTTTATGGAAAAGACAGGCTTAGAATTCGTCGAAGCTATCAAGAGAATGGCAACTGAGATGTGTCCGAATGCAATTGAAAGTAACAACCGACCTCTTTTGAACTTGTCAAAAAAGTATCGAGATATCCAGAAGGAGTTTGTCACTTTTGATGAAAAAGTCAAAAAAGGATTGGAAGGCTTATTAACACAAAGAAATTTAGATAAGTCTGTTTTGAAAAAATATGAAATTGGATATTCAAAATCTAATTTAGAGTCAATTATTGATATTGATGGAACTGGTTTATCTAAAAACAACTTCTATTTCACATCAAGGCGAATGACTATTCCCATTAAATCACATGGTGAAGTCATTGGTTTCACTATGCGAAAAATATCAAAAAAAGAGGATAATATTCCTAAATACTATAACATCACCAAGACACCTTATGAGAAATGGTTATGGGGTTACCATTTCAAAATGAAAGAGGTTGTTATTTGTGAAGGAGTTTTTGATGCAATAACAGTTAAGGAGTATGGATATGAAGCAGTTGCGACACTTGGCACTGCAATTTCAAGAGAGAGGATAGAGAATGTCTTAAAGGGAACAAAGAGGATATATCTAATGTTCGACAATGATGAAGCTGGTGAAAATGCAATTGAGCAATTCTTTTTCAACAATCCTTTAGATAGTGAAGTTTTTGTTTGCAAGATACCAAATCACGACCCAGATGGGTGTAGCAAGGAAGAAATAGACAACTCAATAGCAAATGCAGTTGAGATAAAAAAACATCTCATATCTAAAAACAGAAACCTAAACGAAGAGAAGCGGTTTTTGAGAAAGTGTGAGGAAAAATTAGACAAATTGACTTATGCTTATGTAGAAACTGAGATGGTTGCTAAAATAAAGAAAAAACAAGTAGAAATATTCATAGAGAGGAGTGGCTTCCTGAAACCTTTCTTTGAGTTGAAGTATGATGGAAATCGTATTTTTACTGGTACTTTTAACGAGTGCAATAGATTTGAATATGAATATAAGAAGTCTAACCCTGAAATTAAAGACTATTCTCTCTTCTCAAGAGTAGAATCAACACAAGATAGATTGAATGTTATAGAGAAAAAAATATTATCAGCCGTCAACAATTTATTAAATGGGAAAGTTGACAAAAGTAGTGAGATTGAAATAAACAATATGAATGAAGGAGTTTGAGATGGAAAGTAAGACTGAGAGAGACATTGCGTTGATTAAAGACAAAATAGACGCAAAAATAGAACATTTCAACAATGCAGACTTAAATTATGAGGAAGAACAGCGAATAATTAATTCAATTAATCGTTATGAAAAACAACTTGAAAAACTTGAGAAGAAAATTGAGGTGAAAAAATGAATTGGAGATATTTACAACGATTAACAACAGAGCAGATTATTAATTACTTAGAAAGAGAATTACCTCAGATAATACTGAGCAAAAAATCTGTTTTGAATTATGAGAGAAATATTATAATTGAGAAGTTACAAAAAAAGAAAAATAACTCAATTACAATGAGTAAAGAGGAGCACCAAAAACTTGAGAGAAGCATAAAGAGACTTGAGTATAAACTAGGAAAAGCTAATGCAAGAATAAGGAGGAATTTTGGATGAAAATATTAAATTTATATGCTGGGGTAGGTGGCAATCGCAAGTTATGGGGAGACGAGCACGAAATAACAGCAATTGAATACAACGAAAATATTGCAGAAGTGTATAAGGATTTGTTTCCGAATGATAAAATGATTATTGGTGACGCTCATGAATATTTATTAAATCACTATCATGAATTTGATTTTATTTGGTCTAGTCCACCATGCCCTACTCATTCTGACATCAGAAGATGTGGAGTCCATGCTGGTAGATACGAAGCAAAATACCCTGATATGAAACTTTATGAAGAAATTATTTTGCTAAAAAACTTTGCAAAAAAAGAAACTAAATGGGTTGTAGAAAATGTTAAGCCTTATTATAAATATCTCATCACTCCATCTGCGATAATACAAAGGCATCCTTTTTGGACTAATTTTGTTGTTAGTAATTTTGACAAGAAAGACGATCGAAATCATAATGAAATAAAAGGAGGGGGAGATGTTTATGGATTTAATATTAAAAACACTAATATAACAGATAAAAGAAAAAGTTTGAGGAATTTGGTTAATCCTGAGTTGGGATTACATTTATTAAAAGAGTCACAATCGAAAGAATTTAGTTTCTTTAGAGGTGGAAATGGTTCTTAATATAGCCGGCTTATTGTTTCTATCTTGCATAGAGACATTGGATTATGTAGAAGTTCCGAAAGGGACTTGTTTTTTTGGAGAAAGTTATTTACAAAGTTTTGAGATTAAAGGAGAGAAGAGATGAGCAAATATAGAGAGTTATTGCCAGATGATGATTTTTCTACAGAAAAAGCTATAGAAAAAATGTCAGAGATTTTAGATGAGATTGAAAATGATGTAGCGAGTGCACTTGGAGAACTAACATCAATATCAAGTGTTGATGATTTGCATAGAATTGAGATTTGCAAAAACGAATTAGAAGAATTAAAAAATAACCTTTATTAAAGGAGAAAAAAGATGATTAAAGAAGAATTAATGGAAAATTTGATTGGAGAAGATGTATATATCCAACGAGGTTCAGAGTTTAGGAAAGTGTTGGTGATGGGGTTTAAAAAGATAATCAAATTAAATATGGGAGACCCGACAAAAGGAAAATATCTTGATAATGTATATCTTTTCCTTATTGGTGAACATTGGTATGATATTACACAACTCTTTTTTAAAGAAGAAATAAAAAATAAAAGCTATTATATAAACATTGAAACAGAGTTATTATCTAAAAGTTAAGAGTTGATATTAAAATGAATAGTGAGGTAAGAGATGATTAAAGCGAAATATTTTGAAAGGTCTGAATTTGCTTGTTCTTGTGGTTGTGGTTTTGACGCTGTTGATGTAGAATTATTAGCAGTCTTAGAAAACTTGAGAGAAGAATCGTTACAAGCAGTAACAATCAATTCTGCCTGTAGATGTTCCGAGCATAATAAGGTTATTGGAGGGGTTAAAAACAGTCAGCATGTGAGAGGTAAAGCAGCTGATATTGTAGTGAAAAATCAATCACCTGAATTTGTAGGGAAATGGCTTGATGAAAAATACCCTGATAAATATGGGATAGGAATTTATGATACATTTGTTCACATTGATGTTAGAGATGTTAAAGCGAGGTGGTGATGAGTAATTTACAATTAAAACAAAATCTACCACTTGAAGATAAAATTTTACTAACTAATTCAAGAATTTTTGAGTGGTACCATAGGAATCACAGTCAAGTTTATGTTTCTTTTTCAGGGGGCAAAGATTCTACCGTTTTACTCAATCTAGTCCGGGAACAATTTCCACAAGTGCCAGCAGTTTTTATTGACACTGGATTGGAGTTCCCAGAAATAAGAGATTTTGTCAAAACTGTTGAAAATGTTATTTGGCTAAAGCCGAAAAAGAACTTTAAACAAGTTATAGAACAATTTGGCTATCCTGTTATATCTAAAGAACAGGCAAGATTTTTAAGTGATCTAAAAAATCCAACTGAAAAAAACAAAAGAACAAGAGATACTCGACTTTTTGGGAGTATTCAAAATGGGAAAAGAACATCAACTGGGAAGTTATCTCAAAAATATCACTATTTGATAGATGCACCGTTCAAAATATCTGATAATTGTTGCAATAGTTTAAAAAAAGCACCGACAAAAGATTTTCACAAAAAAAGTGGGCTGAAGCCGTTTATAGGAACAATGGCAGAAGATTCAAGGTTGAGAAGCCAATCGTATTCAAAGTTTGGATGTAATGGCTTTAACATGAAAGGTTCAATACAATCAAGACCTCTAATGTTTTGGAAAGAATCAGATGTTTGGGATTATATTAAAACTAATCAGCTATCATATTCTAAAATTTATGATATGGGATACAAAAGAACTGGTTGTGTTTTTTGCGGATTTGGAATTACACAAGAAAAAGAAAGCCGGTTTTTAAGATTAAAACAAACCCACCCGAGCTTATATAAGTATTGCATGGAAAACTTAGGAATGAAAAGAGTATTTGATTTCATTAATACTTCACCAAAAATAAATATAGAATTTTAGTTAGTTGCTTTGTTTCTTAACACATTCCATATAACCTTCCAACTCTAAAATATACTTTTTGAATTTGAGTATATTCTCTCTAACTCTTAAAGCTTGGTCATAAAAGTCTTTTTTATCAGAGATTTTTGGCATTGTTGGACGATTTGGAACAATGCAAGTGATTTTGATTCGTTTGTAAACCGTTATCTTAGTTGGTTTGCAAGTCGAACAGCTTAAAAAAAATAGAAATGGGATTAATAATAAAAATTTCATTCCTAAATATATCACTTTTTTCTTGCTTTTGCAAGTTTTTTATGATATAGTATTTAAAATCTTGGTTGCTTCCTATGCATAGTGGCAATTCAATGATACATTTTTATTTATTTAATTGTCAAGGAGGCAATCATGATTGGAAAAAAAGTAATTGTAAGAGCAGCAAAAGCAGGCGTGTTTTTTGGGACATTGGTTAAGTGGGAAAACGATACGGTTATTCTCAAGAACGCTAGGAAGCTTTGGTATTGGAGCGGTGCTGGTGCTGTCGAAGGAATAGCACGCAATGGGGTGTCAAACCCTGATAGTTGTAAGTTCACGGTGTGGGTTGATGAAATTGGGATAACTGGGGTTTCTCAAATAATTCCAACTACAAAAAAAGCAGACAATATTATTGAGGAGGTTGCAGAATGGAAGGTTTAGAAGAATTTTTGGAAACTGGTGATGGTTATGGTTATGGTTCTGGTTCCGGCTATGGTTTTAGTGATGGTTTTGGTGATGGTTATGGGTATGGTGATGGGTATGGTTACAGTTCTGGTTCTGGTTCTGGTTCCGGCTATGATAATGGCAATGGCATAACAACCTTTAACACCAATAAAATATACGATATAGACTTTGTTCCGACAATTATCCTTCAGCTTAAAAAAAATGTGGCTAAAGGTTATATCGTCAATAAAGATTTAACAACTAGAAGCTGTTATATCATAAAAAGAGATAATATGTTTGCACATGGAGAGACATTGGCTGATGCTAAAAAGGCTATTTCAGACAAAATATTTAACAACTACACCGACGAGGACAAAATTAAAGCGTTCAAGGATAACTTCTCCAAAACACAGAAATATCCAGCTTCAGATTTTTATAAATGGCACTTTAAACTCACAGGAAGTTGTGAATTTGGCAGAGATTCGTTTATGAGGGATAATAATATTAAAATGACTGATATGTTTACTGTTCAAGAATTCGTTGACAAAACAAAAGATTCTTACGGTGGAGATATTATTAAACTAATCTAGTTTGAACAACTCATCAATATCAATAAAAACACCGATACAATTGTTGCTTTCTCTAGCAACTTCAATAATTTTTTCTTGAATAACAATTTCCTTTTCATATCTTACCTCAATCTCTTTAACAACCTCAACTTGTTGTTCAACAATTTCTTGGAATTCTTCCATAATCTCAATACCTTGTTCAAGCTCTTTTACCTTTTCCTCGACATGTAGAATATGTGTTTGCAACTCTTCATTAAGCCCTTTTAATTCGTTGTTCTTATAATTAAGGTAAAACAGGGCACTTCCTGAGATGATGACTAAAACTAAAAATGCTATCAAACTTTTCATAATTCTACATAAAGGAATAGCAAGCAGAGTATGAAGAAAAAAAGGATTGCAAGTTCAAACCAGAATTCTTTCATTTTTCAGCCGTCAACTCTGAACAACATCTGAGATATATTTGTTCAATTTTCGCTTGAAACAGTGTTTTTTCACCATCTAAACCATTTATTGAGTTTGCGACATGTCTGAAACCAGTTTCTATTCTTTGATTTTGAGCGGCTAAATTTCTCTCTATTGTTGTCAACCTACTTGACATATGCCAAATACCGCCAATAAAAACAAAAAGGATTGAAACCAAACCAAACCAAAATTGGTAGTTGTCTGACCATCTATGATTTCTTGCAGGCATTTCGACCTCCTTTTTTTACTAAAACTCCTCGTTGGGCTTTAATTTCTTTCTTGGGTTTCACCTTTTTCATCATCTTTTCTTGCTTTAAAGCTGGTTTCGCTTTTGTTGTTTTCTTTTTTACTTCCATCTAAATACTCCTGTGTCTTATTCCCTCCTATAAATACTGCTTGAATAGCTACCCAAACAGACATTAAAGAGGTGAAATTGTCGGGCTTATCCCGTGTTAAAAAAAGACATGCGGATATCAATAAAGTCCCAACTACAAAAGCTATCAATGTTCTCTTGCCTTTCAGCATCACTTTCTCCGCATTGTCACACTATAACATCTTACTGCATAATAATACAATTTTGCAAAAGAGAAGTCAACTTTTTTCATCATTTCGTAAAATATCTTGTCAATTTCTGCCCTTTCTAGTGGGTTTGGGAACTGGCATAATATATCATGGACGAGTGAAGGATACTTGAGACAGTCATTACGACCGTCCCAAGTTCCAAAAGTTATCCCAAAAATCTTAAATTTAGGGCTGCAACCATCCCAACTGTAGCCTCTCTTTATCATCAAGCCGTCCTGGCTAATCGTCCCCCAATTACCAAGTAAAGTTTTTTCAGAGCACTTCACAAGTGGGAAAAATTTAGACTTCTTGAGTTTCCATTTCCACATCTATTACTCCAAAAAATATTAAAATCTCGTCAATCATTTCTGACTTTTTCTTTCTCAAATCAACTACATCTTGAAATTCTTCAGAACCAGCTTTTACGAACTCTTTAATCTTTGCAATCGTTAAAGCTTCAAGCTTGTCTTTCGTAACCTGAGGTTTTTGCTTCACAACTTCATTACCTCTGACAAAGTTTTCAACAGTCAAGCTTGCATACTTCTTTGAGAAATCATCAATTGAGACTTCACCCTCAACTTCAGAACCAATCACAAAATACTTTTGATAACCTGATATCAATTCCACATAATCGGGGTCAAGAATTGAGATATCGTCATCACTCCAAATTCCTTTCTCAGTAGCTTCCAAAGTGCCTAATTTTACACCAGTTAAAACTTTCAACATCCATTCTTGACTTGGGATATTCCCTTTCGTTTCTACAAATAAACTTTTTGGTCTAAACATATTATCCTCCTTTAACTCCATTCATTTTTGGAACCAGTTAGTCTTTTCTCTTGAACATGGAAATCAGCTTGCTTCAGCCATGCATTTTCATTAACTGTGTCATCTCTGTAAAAAGAGACATCAATTAAATCGCTCACTTCTAAAGTTGAAATATCTATGGCAGGGAAAGTAATGATATTGATGTATGGATTTGCAGGAGAAGGTGTTGCTGTTCTTGTGTGTGCATAAGTGCAATCTTGTTCATCACTCCAAGCTCCAACTGTAGCTAAGTTTTTGCAGATTCGATACTTCATTTTCCAACCCATTTCACTTGTTGTTTCTTCCCATAAATGAGCATGCGGTCTCAATTCTGGAGTACCTACATGTTTATGTAAAAGTTGATAAGTGTATACAATTCCATCATTTTCTGTTGCAGAAGCTTGAAACTTCAAAGCCACTTTTGACCTGTCAAAATCAACCCTTCCAGAAGCTACATCAAGGTTCTTCCCTACAAAGAAAAGGATAGCATCGTCCCAACCTGAAGCTTCGGTTTCAAAATCGGGACTAACTGAATTGTCTGTTGTTTTTATACTTTTTGCAACAATGTCTAAGGTTGCTATATCTTTAATACTCATTTAATACTCCTTGCTCAAAAATTTGATAATCTTCTCTAAATCTTTTCCAGTTTGTTCTACATTGTAAATCAAAATCTGTTTCCCTTGTGTTGCACCGTCTCCAAATTCTACGACATAATCAGCTCCATCCATCACCCAATCACTGCCATCTTTTACGAAAGTGGTATTGTTATCAGCAACGAATACTCTATTCTTGTAAGTTGGATTGATGTTGTCATCAAGATATTCCTGAATTAATTCAGAAGAGTGCCAATCTCTAGGGTTTGAGCTATCGTAGTAAACCGAGCTTCTAACATCTGCACTCCAAATATCTACCTTTGACTTATCCATAATATCTGAGGTTAGAGTATCTTTGAATCTGAAGTAATTTTCTGACATATTGCTCCAAGTGCCTGCAAGGTGCTCTTCTGCTACTGCTGCTGGGAATCCTGAATTGTTTGCTAGTCTTGGCACTGCCACTTCTCTTACGCTAACATTGTCAAATTCCACCCACCCAGTTGCATCAGCCGACCCAAGATAAAAAGATGTAGAATCGAGTTGTATAGAAATTATCTCAAAATATTGCCAGTCTCCTGACAATGTTCCAACCCAAGTTGCCCCATGAATAAACATTGACTTAGGTCGTGCAGTTCCATCACTGCGAGCATAGCCAGAAACTTTATATATCTTACCTATTAATAAATGTTGTACCGCCCAAAAAGTAGCACTAACTGAGGTTATTCTCAATGCTTGAGTTCCTCCGCCTAAAGTGCTAGGGACTTTTGATAGTACTGAGTCGTTTGTATCCCAAGCACTTGTTCCTACTGCTTCCATGTCGCCATCAGTTAATTCTTCAACACCTTCCCCAAATCCCTTTCTCAAATTGTAATGAAACTCATCTTGAACAGCAATTAAGTCACAACCGTGATTAGTTCCGTGATTACCGTTCCCTGAGATATCATAGCAAGAACCTTGAAGAGGGTACTCGCTATCGTTCAGCTTCAATCCCCAAAGTTTAACATTGGAATTTTCTGAGTAATGAGGGTCTTTAAATAATAAAATATTATTTGTCATTCCTATCGGTCCAGAAAAAGTAATTGAATTTTCTAAAACATCATTGATGTAAATGCTTGCTGATTTTGTAATGTTGTTAAATAAAAATTTAATTTTAGTAGGGACATTATCCACAAAGTCAGAAGTTGGAAGTAAATTCCATGCACTATCACCTAATCCTGCCCCTATTTTGTCTCCGTAAAATCCAAAATAAGACCTTTCTCCAGAACTCGAGCCACCTATAATATTTTTGCCATACTCATATTCACCATCAACCCAAAATTCAATTGAATTTTCACCATCAACAAAAGTGAATGGAAGAGCAATATAATCAGAAGTTCCATCACCTTCAGCACAATAACTCTTTATTGGCACAATTACATTATCATTACCACTTTTATCAATACTTTCACCATCTATATTCCAACCATCTTTTGTGAGAGTCCAGCTCTCTAAACCAAGCTTAGGAGGTTGAATAGACCCTAAACTTGCCCCAGTTTTCCCAAGAACACCTCAACTGAGCTTCCTGAGGCTACTGTTATAGTGCCTGTAATTACTGCTTTATCGCAATATTCCATGTTTGTCACTGAAGCTGATACAGATGATGCATTGCCTGATGTTGTTGCAGGTGTAGTAATTGTAGTTTCACCTACATAATTACTCCCTCTGTAAAGCTTAAGTGTGAGTGTTTCACCACCTACATAATCTACATTTTTAGCATGAACCCATAGTTTCATCTCTGAAGTGCCTGCAAACTTGTAGTCAGTTTCACTAATGGTGTTAGCACCTTCTGATAACGCTCCAAACTTGTGTTCTACAGGTGCAATTACTGCTACGACATTGTTTACCGCTCCATCTCCATGTTCCCTTCTTGCTGAAAAACTTCCTCTCATCTCTCTCTCCTTTAGTTAATTGCTAATATTCCGCACCGACTTCACCATGAAGCCTGCTAAAATTTCAAATCTACTTCGTCAAAAATATTTTTAATCTCTTTAAAGTCGCCCATAATCGGACTTCTTGTATTCTCTAATTCTCTTGCTAAATGGTCAAACTTGTCTGTCTTACTCTTTGAGTTGTTCATCCATGCTAAAACATCAACAAAGCCACTACTCATCACTGACAACGGATTGACAACCATTCCGCCCAAAGGGTGTGTTGCCATCTCAAGTGGTAGTAACACTCCAGAGACTCCAGGAGTTCTTGAGATTCCTTTTCTACCAAAGCTACTTACAAAGTAGTTATCGCTACTTGCTAAATCACTCATGCCATAATACCAAAGACTAGCCATTGCTGCAAGTCCCATAATCGGTTTCATGTTTCCTCTTGAAGCTGCTTGAATATAAGACTTTATAACATTTGTGTTGTAAAAACCCCATGAAGTAAAAACAGTTGCAGCACTATGGAGTTCGCTTTGTCTACCTCTTTTGGTAAACATAGGTTTAGCCATAGGTCTGTAGTCAAACAGAGCATGGTTTGTTGTCATCTTTGAGAAAATGTAAGCTGGTTCTTTTATATCGGAGTGCAACAACTTTCTTGTTAGTTCATCAATGCTTATGTCTTGAGCGTGAATTGCGTCTAAGTTTAGATGCTTTTTCATCTCCATAATATATTTAATGTTATCCTTCCCTTTCAAGTGACCAAACTTCTTCACACCAGCTTCAAAATGGTTATTTGAAGCAGTAAACAATACTGACCTTGCAAATAAATCTGAACCTCTGAACAGCCAGGTAGCCATGTCTAATATTTTCCTTCCAAGAGTTTTCCCAACAAGTTGGTCTAGCTCAGGAGATTGCATTATCTTTTCTGTTGAAAGGTTTGAGTTTCCCATCTCTGAGAAATACCGTCTAGTATTATAACCTAGTGTTGAGTTCGGGTCTAAATGTTTGGTGTGTTTCTGTAATACATTGTCTATATCACCATACTTTGAGATACCTAGTAACATATTCTTCATAAATTTAGGCGTTTGCTTTGCATATTCCACAAGCAATTTGCTCATAGGGATATTGGTAGTTGTAACAAACGGCTGAAGTGCATTGTGAATAGCTTGGTTTGGTCTTGCTATAGCAAATGTTTTCTCCACATCTAGCCAACCAAAGAATGTTTTTCCAGCAAGAGTGTCTCTTGACTTCATTGGAGGATTATGGAGTAGTTGTACTTCGTCCCAAATTGGCTTGAAATAAGACTTTGTCCTTTCCATTGCCGCTGCTTGGTCAGCTTTACTTGTTGCAAGTTTACCGCTTCCTGTAAGTAGGTGCCCGTAGAAGGCATCTAAATTAGCTCCTTCAACTATCAACCTTTCTTGAGTTGTTTTAGAAGTACTTCTTGAGACTGATGAAACATACTTTCTATTTGCATCTGCCAAATTCATTCTTAATTCAGGGTTTTGGCTTAATTCAGACTCCCACATTCTTCTTTTCTGAAAGCCGTGTGAATCTCCTTTAAAATGCTTATCCATCAATTCCCATTCAGAGAAGTTCTTCTCTTTCAAAATCTTTGAGTATTCTTCAGTTGGAACAAGAGGTCTATAGTTCGGTCCTAAATCTCCAATCCTACCACGAACACCCATGTTAGCGAGTAAATCACTTTGGATATAAACGCCATCTGCATGGAGGTTGTTAAATCTATGAACATCAAAACTTCTTGTCTCTGCTTCCTGGTTTATCATGGCAATAATTCTGTTCTGCTGGACAGTCTTGTTTGCAGTTGTCACCATATCATCAGTCATTCCAAGTTCTTTTGCTAGTTTTCTATCAATGCTTCTTTTGCCTGAAACTATATTCCCAGTACGCTGTAAAGGCTCGAACTTTGTGAAGTCTGCACCATCTATATATTGCTCAATTTTCCTCATCCCATCATCACCGTAGCTCTCAAGTTCCTTAGAGACAACCTCTTTGATACCTTGAATTTTAGCGTTGGCAATATCTCCGAATTCAAAACCTTTTTTCATTTGAACTAAATGGTTTGCTAAAGGTGCATTGCCTTTCTTTTTCGCCATTGCATACATAGTGTCTATTTTATGATATGCAGATGTCATCTCGTTGTTTATCTTTTCTATCCAAGTGCCAGCCATTCCTATTTTCTTTTGGTTTAGAGCAGCCATTCTGAATCTGTTTTGTATTTCCACTCTGCCTTGCAAGCTAGCTGTCTTGTCTATAAGTGGCTTGATTACTTCATTATATTTAGCACCATACATTGAAACATTTGAAGACATATAATCTGTTTCGAGATTTCCATAAACTCCATTTCTAGCTTTCTTATACATAGCTGACTCAAGACTTTCCTCGTAAAACTTCTTTGGGTTTGCTCTAAGTAACTTCAAGTCTTCTGGTTCTAAATGGTGAGCGATATCGTCAACAACTTTCCCACCTTTTTCAAAAGCGTCTTTGATAGCTATGTGATTGGTTGCTGTCTTGGCAACCTTTTCATCCACAATTTGTGTTAAAACATTATTAAGCTTTTTAATGTCGCCATCACCTGATTTAGCTTTAGTAATAGCTGTCTTAGCCATCTCTCCTTTAATAGGTGCTATCTTGGATGGAGGTGCTTCGAATGTCCCTTTTAAGGCTTTTGCAGACTCTTTATCTTTAGCTATAGCCGTTTTCATCATTGTGTATAATTTGCCAAATATTTTCCTATTCATCCCTTAGTATCTCCATAGTCATCTCATCAATATCATCTGGTGAAAACTCATAGTTGCTGAAGGAGTCTCTTACTGGTCCTTCTTCCATCTCAGCACAAAGAATGTCCCTCATCTCTTTGAGACTCTCTTTGACCATTGCAAGTTGTTCCGCGTAAATTTCTCTGCGAATCATCTTTGTCTGCTTGTTTACTGAATGTTTGATAAGATTGTGGTCTACTGGTTCAGTCTTGTCAAAAACACTGAAGTCACCTAAAAGCCCAGTCTCCTCAAATCTCTCTTTAATCGCTTCCTTCCAGCTGTCTTGTAATGTCTGCTCTATCATCTTATAAACCTCTCAAACACCATTTTAGAAATGTGGTCAATATCATCTCCTGACATATTAACATATCTTGCATCATTTGTCATCTTTTCTATCAATATTTCTCTATAACTTTTCCCAGTCGCCTTCCCTTCAGCAACGATACTATTAGCAAGTGTTCTTATTTCTTCAGGAGATTTAAGAGAAAAACCGTTAATTGACACCATAGACTTTATCTCTTTTTTCAATATTCTCTTAACTGTTAAGTCCTTGTCTATTGTTTTTGCGACAACTTCATTTGTTTTGTTAGAGGTTGCAATCTCGGTGATTTTCTTCACTGTCACTTCTTCAACAATGTCGTCTAACATCTCAACGCCTTTTCGACTTCTGAAGATTGCACTTCCAGCAGCTCCAAGTCCAAACATTGCTGCATAAGTTATTGGGTCTATATGAATATCCATGTCACCACCCATTCCATTTACAAGCGTAGCTCTTGTGAGTTCTTCGCCAATTCCCCATGCTGAGAATTCAGTACCGGATTTAATGCTTGCTCCTATGGTTGTGTCGAGAAGTCTTGGCATAACCTTTTTCATGGCACCAGCAAAATGGTTCAAGAAGAAGTGACCAGTTATTCCAGTAGCTGCACCATGAGCAAAACCATTTCTCATAGCGTTTATAACACCACCGTCATTTGCATAACTATCCGTAGCTGTATTTAATGCATTGGAAATACTTGAGCCTGCGACAAATCCAGCATTTGAGCCTGTTGTAGTTGCTGTACTCATAGCAGTTGCTAAAGCTTGCTCTGCGTCGGCAACTGCTTGTAATCCTTGAGTTGTTACTTTTCCAGCTTCGCTTGCTTCACTTGCTAATGCTTGAGCCTTGGATAAAGCTGTTCTTGCCTTTGATACGCCAGTCCCTAGATGTTTTAAAGCACCCGCTCCAATCGACATCATAGTGAAGTCTCTTGTAAGCATTCCAACAATGTCGCCTGTCAAGAAAGCTCCTGAATTACCTACCACTTTGACTTCCTCTGGGGTATTTGAGCCAGTGAAAAAAGAAGTTCCTTGTGAGAAGCCTGCAAGCATATCGCCCATAGTCCCCTTTTCCGCAATAACTTCGTTCACCATCTTGAAGTGCTCCGTCCAAAAAGCATCTTCATCTCTTGCAAGTGTAGCACTTTTGGCAAAGGCATAACCCTCTGAACCAAGATAAGCAATAGCTCCAAATGTCATCCCAATAGGATTTGCCGTTGCAGCCAAACCCGTACCAATAGCCTTCACTGTTGAATAAGCTCCAGCATTTGCCATCAATTCTAGTTTGGTATCATCTTGGATATCTTTGAAATTTACAGGCTTGTGAGAATAGCCTAGAGAGTGAGAATAATCATAAGGTATTGGATTGTCTGAAGCTATGCCAGGTATAGGTGCAATGTTTTTGTTAAGCTCTGGTGTTTCTGTAATTCCTGGTATTGGTGCTATATTATTGTTTTGCATAACCACCCCAACTACTTCCTTTTATCTTTTCTTTTTTAGTAGAGAGTATTCCGAAAGGTAATGCTCCTTCTTCAAAGTTAGCTTGGTTGAATTTCCCTACTCTCATTTCTATAAGGGCGAATCTTACTCCTTGTGCAAGGTTATGAGCTGCATTCAATTCTTGTTCAGTAGGATTTGCTGAGACTTTCATCGCGTTGCCTGAAATTGTTGCATTAAAGCCTGCAGGAACTGGAATTCTCTGTCTGTAAGCTGCTTCAAGAGAAGTTATGTCGTAAGATACTGAATTGCTTGCCAATTCTCTTAATACATCGGGATTTACGATTATAGTTTTTTGGAAAAGCAATCCAGCGTAATCATACATTCTCTGTTTTACCAAAGAATCCTCTTCTTTGTCTATAATCCTGTCTATACTTGTAGCTAACTTTTGAGCAACATTCCAGTTCAACTTTTTGACATTATCTGGAACAGTAGAATTATTTACAAAATCATGAAGTGCTTCGTTTCTTGCCATTCCTACAGAAGGGTCGAAAGCATTAGCTAAGATTTGCTTTCTGTAATTTATCTTGTCCCCGCCTGAAACGATATTCCAAATTCCTTTATTCTGTCCTTTCTCCAAAGAAGCCTTGTATTTCATATTCTGCATAGCCATCTGTTTCGCTTTTTGAGTAGAGTTTACACTTGCTATCTTAGCTCTAAGGTTTCTGTCAGCGTTTCTTGCTTCAACTTCTAAAGCTTTAGCTTCTTTTCTGAAGTTTATCTCATCCATCTTCAATTGGTTTCTTGCGTAGTCTCTAAGAGATTGATTCTCTGCCTTATCATATTCTTTGAAAAGACCAGTGATATCATCATTGTATTTGTCAACAAGTTCCATGTTTCTTTTTTCGACTTTCAATAATATCTGTTTGTGTTGGATTATGTTTTGCTCAACACCTTTAGACATTACATCCGTCCCAACTGCTTGCGAGGATTTAACACTTGCATGAGAAGGTCCTAACCCCGACATGATTGAGCCTGCAAGTTGAGCGAGAATTCTACCAGTCTTCGGGTCAAATTCAGGAGCTTCTTGAAGTTCAGGTTTGTTAGAAAGCTTCTGATTTAAAGCTTCTGTAGAAACAGGCATTTTGGATACTTGCCCTCTTGCAAAATTGTACTTCTGAGCTAATGAATTAAAAGTAATCCTCTCTGCATTGCTCTGAGCTTCCATCATTTTTGAGTATGCATCAAAGTGCTTTGCTCTAGCATTATAGAGGTCAAAGGCTTCAGCTTGTTTTTGTTTTTCCTTTTCTTCGGCTTTCGAGGTTTCACTCTTTCCTCTCGCTCTATATTCTTTTGTTCGTTGTTTTAAAGCTTCAGATTCTTCTTTTGTTTTTTTATCTCTCGCGGCTTTCTTTTCTTTCTTTCTAGCTATCTCTTCCTTTTTCTCTTGTTCAGCTCTGGCTATCTTCTTTGTTTCTTCGCTGTATTGTTTAGCAATTTCTAATTTTTCTTCTACAGTCCCACCCTGAATTTTTTGTTCTTTTGCCATTTCACACTCCTATAAATAATCAACTGCTGAGAAGCTGTCGTTCAAGTATTCATTTGCAGTAATATCTCCGTCTACAAAACTACCAACCCTTTGTCTAGGAGAGTTCTTTATGTCTTTCCCCAAATATTCATCCATAGTAATTTCATCGTCAAGAACTGCCTGAGTCCCTTTGTTTGACTCAAAATCCAATTGTTCTCTTGCTGTCAAACCATCATATCCTTCACCATCTTCCACTGGGACTCCCGTAGGAATACTATCATCTCCCCAACTCCAATCTGTCTCGGAACCTATATCATACCCAACGCCTATTGCCCTAACTAAACTTGCTACTGATTGGTTGAAGGCTTCAGCTTGCTCTTTCCTTTGTTGAGATTCAAAACGAACTCTAGCTTGTTCCGCCGCTCTCATTTGTTGAGCTTGGCTTGCTCCTCTATTTGCTATGTCTGAAGCTGTTGAGATATTTCTCATTTGAGCTTTAGGGTCTAGTCTAGCTATTTTATCCTCTACGGATAATCTTGTTTCTCTTGATTGTGCAGCTAACATTTTGCCCATTCTCTGACGGTCAAGGCTACTCAACTGCATCGGCAATGAAGCTATTCTATCTGCTTGTTGTTGTTGAGTTTCTCTACCTATCTGACCAATAGATGATACCTCAGTTGCAGACAATCCTTGCATTCCTAGAGCTTTCTCAGCTGCTTGAGTCTGAATGCCCATCATTTGCTTTTCTTGCCCTGAAGCTCCTGGTAATGTCTCTGTTTCATCTGGAAATAAAGCTTGCCCGATAACTCCGCCTATACTTGAGCCAATAATCGCACCACCTGGACCAGCTATTGCTGCACCAGCAGATGCACCTGCTATTGAAGCTCCTGTTCTTTTTAATCCTTGTTCCATATTACACCTCTATAATTCTTGTATCATTGTAACATCTTCTATCAATTTTTGCAAATAATTTCTTGAATTAAATATATAATTTCCAGTAACAGCATCTCTTATGGACGGACTTACGATATTATCAAAATATTGTTCTGTCTGAATATCAAGTAATTCCGTTGAAGTATACTCCTCACCTCTACCTAAATTTCCAGAGGTAAATATTTGCCCAGAAGACAAGCTTACAAATTCAGATGAAGTCAAACCGTTCATCTTTTTTATAGTATCATTAAACATATTTGTTAAATCGGTTGGCGTTATTTCTTTCCCTTTTTCAATCATTTTGTCCTCCATAAGAAAATTTCAACCTCTATTTGTGTATCATCAGCTTCACTATCTGTGTCAAAAGTTATGTCAATAGAACTCTTGTTTTTTTGAACTGTTAATAAATACTTCTCCAACAAGTCAACTGTCCCTTGTTTCTTTTCAAAATAATTTCTCAAAGATTTGAAAGGTGTTTGATTGTCTTTACCATATAGGTTAATTCTTACGAAACTGTTTCTACCGTCAAAAGAGCTTGGGACTTCAACTTCTGTATTTTCTCTGTTTGTTAAAACAACCTGTTTTGTAGCATATTCCTTTTTAGATGTCTGAAGATATCTTATGAGTGCATTTATCTTTTGCATTTTTATGCTATTGATAGTTGCATCATCACCCCAGATATCGAGCAAATCGCTCACATCTCGCATTAAACTGTCAGGAAAGTACTTGACATTCTCAGGAGTTATCTTGTTGACCATCTCCCGTAAATTCTCTATTTCGTTAAGCAGTGACCTACTGAAAGCACTGTCGTCTATCTCTCTCATAATACCTCCTTGCATAGAATCTCTACACCAATTTGTAAAGTAAAGAAATCTTCTTCTCTGAATCCAACCTTGTTCATAAATACATCCACTTCAATCATGTCAGGAGAAACATCAGCAACTACCACCTTGAAGTTATTCGCAAACAATGAAGTGTCGACCTCTCCATAGAAAGTAACAGATATATAAAAATCATCAGGAATTGGACTGTCCCAGCTGGTTTTCTGTGTCATCTTTCTGTAGTCTTCTTTTGTCATAATTTTCATAAAAGGAGTTTTTGGTATTTGTATTCTTCTCTTAGTCCAAAGCTTGGTGTTTTGGAGTTCTTTGCTTATCACTTCTTTTGTAAAAGCACTTACTTTCTGCTCTAAATCTTCTATCAAATTCATCAGAACATCCCCCCTATTTTGCCACCTACATTTGAAATCGCCCCTCCTACATTTGAAATCGCCCCTTTTACATCTCCGGTCACACCTTCTGCGATTCCAACAATCTCTTCTATTAAGCCTTTCTCTTTCGGTTTCTTCTCTTCTTCTCTTTCCATTGTAGAATTGTTGAAAACAAAAGCACATTCTCCAGAGAGAACTATTGGTTGGATTGCATCTTTCTTTGCTTTTTTTAGAGGTTGCCAAACTTTCCAGAAAAAACCGTCGTCTAATTGACTACCAAAGATTTTCCATCCAGAAACAGGTCTAGTTTCATCTGCCATGTTTGTTACTGTCTTTGGCTGGATTCCTGCGTTAATGTCACCTGACTGATAGATATTGTCCTCTTCAAGCCTTCCAGAGAGGATATATGAAATCTTATCCATCTGTTTTTGAATATCTTCAACTGTTACATTGATGAGCGTTTCTGCTGATAATCTAGCCATTGTCACCTCCATTTATCACAATCTTACCTTCTGCAAGGATATTAATGTTAAATACTTTGAAATCATCTATTCTCGGAGTAGTCCCGTCATCATCTGTTAGCTTAGCAAATACTCTCAATTTAATGCTTCTTGCTTCTCTTTGGTCTGTGATAACCTCTTTAATCTCTACTTGCTTCTTTCCAACATAGCAAACTTCTTCGTTCTCAAATGAAGCAGTCTCGGAATCTTCCCCAAGCGTTCCATACTCTTTGTCTGTACCAAACTCATAATTCCCATCAGAGGTATATTGGACTTCAATTCTAGCCATAGAGCAAGCTGCTTTGATAAACAGCTTAATATTGGAGTCTGTCATTGCACCATCAAAACGCTTTGGTTCAAAGAGAATGTTTATCGTGTCAAAATATGCTTCAAACAAATCCTCTGAATCTTGCCTGTAGCATGACACTGAGACTCTATCAAAGTCAGAGTTTTTTACAGTCAAGAACATGCCTGAATTATTATCATAATAGTACTCTCCTCCTGAGTCATGTACGAAAATATAACGATTTGAGAAATCGCCTTTCTTCTGGAAGTCTTTGTTCCCAGTGTTTGTTTTGACTACAGCATACTCCCTATCATCTGTTGCTACAGCTTCGATTGCAGTGCCTATGCAAAACACTTTAAGGGACGAATCAGCAAGAAAAGAACCTGTGTAATTCCCTACAGCGGTTGGAGCAAACTCAATCCAAAAAGAATTATCTTGTGTTGTTAAACTTCCAGTGGCACTATTTACCTTAGTAATTGAACACTCTGCACCAAGATTTGAACCGATATGTAAACTACTTGAATCTATGTCAAAGCATGCAAAATCAGAAGCAGTTGTATAAACTATCCCTTTAAACGCATCGGCTATAAAATTATTTATTGGAATATGAAAATACCTATCATCTGATAGAAAATAAACATTTTGAGAGTCTGCTCTTATAACAGATGCAGAACCTCCTATGTCAACCTCTGTGGTGTCGTCAATCTTTCCGTTAACAACACTTCCTCTTGTTGTACCTGAATAGTAGAAACCGTTAAAAGGGTCGAGGATATTGTTGAAACCCCACTCTGTAGTCATTGAAGAAGGACTGGCAAAGATACTATAATAAGTTCTATGCTCTGAAGCTATGAAATATGACCATCTTAAGTCAAAGACATTGGAAGCTGTTATAGTTATCTCACCACCATTGATTTTCATGAAGCTTTCATCATTAGAAGTACTTGAGATAAGGAGTTCTATAGTATTTCTAGTATAAATGTCGAACTCAAAAGTACTTACTGTCTCAATATATGTCGTTATATCATCTGTGGTGCAAACTTTTATTTTGAAACCAGAACTATAAACCAATTTCCAAGCATCAGTAGAAAACAGCACTGAGCCCACTGAAGGAATTTCGTCAAATTTAAAGTCTATTTTCATCCAAAGAGGATTATTCAAACTTGCATTATGCCCAGTGCCATCTCCCCTTATGGCTATATAGTCGAAAAAAGTATCTCCTCCTACAGATGAGAAGGCGATTGTTTTGTCTGTTTTTACAATGCTTTTGCTCAGTGTGTGAAAAACATAAGGACTTTCTTGAGGGGAAAGAACACCTTCGCTATGAGAAGAGCCTGAGATAGAATCAAATGAATATCTGTTTAGAGGAGACCACCCATCATTTTCAACAGAATATGAGATTGTGGCAATATCTCTCCTTCCTTCAAGACCTGTAATGTTGAAGACTCTTGCATCTGACTCGAGATATCCATCACAAGCATAAGATAACCCCTCAATTGGGGACCTGGAAGCATTAAGCAGAACTTCCCATGTGTTTTTGTAAAAAATAACAGACCTTGCTAAAGGGTCGCCACCTCCTGTATTGAACTCGCCATGAACAAACATATTCCTCTCGAAGAAATCAGAAGTTCCATCATGCTCTTTCTCGAACATTATTAGGTCAAAGCCTCTGAAACTTGCTGTTGAAGCTGTTGTATCTGACCAGGACAGTACAGTATGGGGAAATGCAGATTGGTCGGATATACTGCAACATTTAACTCTTACATCTTTATATACACTCCCTGCACTCATATTATACAAAACATATACTGTATCACCAGAAGCTATCAGTTTACGACCTCTACAGTTTGTTGGAGATGCATCTCCAGATTCACTCCCAACAAAAGTCTTATAAACTACCCTGGCACCCGTACTTGTGATGAAACTTGAGAGTGTAAGACTGTCATCATCTTCAATTACCAATATTAGCGTATATTCACCGTGAACTAATAAATCAATGATTGTCCCCGTTTCGTCATGCCATGAGTTTTTAAATTCAGCGTTAGGCATTGAATGTAATCCAGTAGTTTCATCACATCTATTGAATTGGAAAGGAGCGTCTAAAGTTAAATCGTGAGTTGCCTTGTCAAAGTCAGGATTGTTCAAATAGAAACCCATCTTTGATTTGTCACCAACATCTGTTACTTGAAAGTTAAGGTAATTTGTTGAAGATTTTAATGCCATCAGTTTGCCTCTACTATATCAGTTCTTATTGTTTTGCCGTAGAAAGCTATTACAAGCTCTCCATTTAACTGTGTGAGATTGTTAATGGTCTGAGCAAAGACTTGCTTTGCCTTCCAGCCACCTTCTTTGAAACCCCAGACATCATGTTTTCTTCCTATCCAAAGAGTGTCGCCTACATATTCCATCTTAGGACGGTCACCCCATTGAACGGTGTAAATAGCATCTGAAAGCGATTGAGCTTCTGCATAAGGCTTAGAGTCGCCGTTAAACACCATGTGAACAAATACTACTTCTTCTGAGTTTGTGATACCAAATACCCCAGAAGCTCCAAGTGTCATAGCTTTAAATCTATCAGAGTTTATCTTTGAAGTGTTTACCGTATTCAATTCGCCTTTATTGCTTAGTGTTTTTAATCCTTTATTTGTAGCAAGAAGCACTCCATTGTAAAGAGGTTCCATGTGTTCTACTGAGAAGTCAATATCTCTATAAGTATGTAGAATTAATGAGTCTTGGTTACCTATCCAAACTCTTTTGCCTTGAACTACAAAGACTACACCAGAACTATTTGCAACTTGTTGAGGTTGTTTTATAGTTTCTTCAAGAAAATTCAAATTATGATATCTCCTTGTTAGTTTCGTGTCCCTCATTGAAACAACTGGAACATGTCTTTTCTCAAGTTTAGCTGGAGTTTGATTACAAACTCTGCCTGTTATAGAAGGGGAGATGTAGCTCGCTGGTTTAATTTGATTATCCTCGATAATGTAGTGAGGATTACAGATTTCACCTTCTTCTTGAAAAAATTCTTGAGACTCTGCCTTAATAAAGCCGTCATTCCAGACTGCAAAGCCACTGTCTTTGTTCTCTGTAATATCCCTCTCTTTCAAAAGAAATCCGACATCACCAGGGTCTTTTGATATAAAAACGCTATCTGTCGAAATAGTTCTAACAATATCTTTTAATGTAAACTCAGAATTGCTGTAGTGGTTTTCCCAAAGGTTCATACCTTGTTCAGATAAAAGAACCATTTTCTCTGTCATGAAATCTACATTTTTCTTTATCTCGAAAACAGTACTAACTTTCGTCTTTGCTCTGCCTTCTCCATAGGCTCTTATTTGAGCAGTTCCGATTGCATCTGCTATTATAACAACTTCGCCAGTAGAATCTTTCACAACGCATGTCTTCCAGTTTCCGCCTACAGCTTTCGTAATCTTCTCAACCTCTTCATCTGAAAGTGCTAATGTGAAAATTACTTTGTTTTCCGTGTTATCAGCAGCTGTTGTGAGGAGAGCAGATGTGGCACCAACTGTAAGATTATCATAATCTCTTGGAATGGTCTGATTATCTGTTTTGAGTAAAGCCCTTCCAAAAAGTTCTATGCCATCAAACTTTTTATAATCCGTATCATCTCCTAAAAAAGATTTGCCTGTAACATCTTCTTCTAGTGTTAGAAACTTAACATTTTTCAACTGAAACAAAATGTCATTTATATCGTTGAGGTATATGTCGCCTGATACAGATGACCGAGATGTGTAAATCTGAAGTTGTTTGCTTGCTGGACTAAAGAAAACATCTGATGTGAATGTAATACTGTCAGGTTGCCCATGGTTCCAGTTTTTACGGAACTTATATTTCTCAGAATAAAGTGTATTATCTCCCCATGTCGCTGAATCAGAACTAGTATTCCAAATGGCATCCATTACTCTAGGCTCTGATGTTATCTCACCAATTCCAGATATTTTACCGCCTGTAGTGCTAGTTATTTCTTTGTTTAGTCTGTATTCGGCAGGCTGAACAAATAATGCATTGTATTTTGAGAAATAGCCTGATTGCCAATTTGAGAAGAAAATACTTTCACTCCAAAGACCTCTATATCCAGCTTCATTTACATTCGCAAATCTTACATCACCTTTAATCTCAGGAGTGTCTTTTGTTTCATCTCTTATCAATCTAACATTCTTGGGTGGATTCAAGTGTGTCACATCTGTTATCTCCAAGAATAAACCAGCGATAGACGGATGATTGTATCTTAACTCGTCGAGCTTCTTTTTAGGTATGTAATTGTTGGTTTCATTGTAGTCGTCATATGTTTCTGAGATATCCATAAATTGGATATATCCATGCTTGTTTATTCTACAGGCATCACCGAAATCATTAATAATCTTATAATATTTATTATCCTCTATAAGCCAAAACTTATTACCTCTTTTGAACTTTAATTTAAACCCGTCACCTAAGTTCTCAGATAGATGAAACAAGCCTTTCTTGTAAATAGAGAATTGAACTTCAACCCACATGTCAAGGAACGCTACAACTTCCCCGTGCTCGTTTATTCCCAAGATAAAGTGAACCCCGTTTACAGTTAGTTCTTTCATAAATATGAACTTGTTTGTTATGTCTGGAACGCTGATAAACCTATTGCCCTTTCTTCTCTCTACAACTCCTTTGTTTATCTCCATATTATGCAACTCTGAGACAAAGCCTAGTGCCGAGTCATTATCAGTCTGCATTAATCCATTATCAAAGGTAATTGTTGGAGTCTTTAAATATCTATTAAGTTCGTTTATTACTTCTGTTTTTTTCATCTTCCCAACCCGTATCCTTCAAATGCTATTCTAGCCTTGTGTTGAATCGGTGATGTCTCTTCAGTCCACTGAGCTTTCAACTTCATCAATTCTGAATATTCATAAGTAGAAATAGCTTTCCCTTTTCTCGCATAAACCTTTCTCTTTATCTCAAGAATAAGCAATCTTGAGTAAGCTGTAGGAATTGGAATTATATTTGAGGAGTTGGTAATGGCTGCCGGTGGTATGGGATTAGCTTTAATCTCTTTATTCAGAAATAATTTTGCAACAACTTGATAATCTCTCTGGTCAATCAAAAAGTCTTCATACCTTGATGCTGAAGCATCCAATATCGTTAATTTTTGACCCGCCATCAAAGATTCTCCCGAGTCTCCATAATTAAGAGTTATTGTATTATTCTCATAGCTATCATAAGAGACACTTTCTTCTTCTGCAATGACTTCATGAGGAAATGCTATGACCTTCAATTTTACCACATCACCTTCTGCCCAACCACTTGCATTGTATATTGTAGCAGAGTCTATTGACACCAACTCAGATGTTAAGTCGCTAGAGTCCCCTAATATCTTCCAGCATTCGTCTGTCGAGTGCCAATAGGCGATAGCCTTTATAATGAATTCAGGCAGTTGGATATGCTTTGTCCCGTCTACAGTTACCGTGTAGTTGTACTCTCTCTCGAACTGGTCTTGTGAAATTACTGCTAATTCTCTTATTGTTTCATTTATAACTCGTAATGCTTGTGTGTGTGGCAAAAACCTAAATTTGTCTGCCTGTGCTGAATCACCGCCTTGTTTCTCTTGTTGAAGTTCCCAATCAAGAATATCAAGAAACTCTGCATATGTATACTTCATTGCGTACCTCACTCAGGTAGAGGGTGGTACACTGCCCACCCTCTGAGATTAGAAAAAATTAACTTGATGTTCCAAGTGCATAAACACCGTGTGCAGGTTTCTTCCATAATGCTGTCGACATTGCAGAAAGAGCATGCATTTTAACCATTCTCTCATCATTAATAGACTTAACTTCTCTAACTGTTGGAGTTAGAAGTCCAAGTTTATCATTGTCATGATATTGGATTTTAAAGCTATCTCTATCAATAGCAATAAGCATGTCTTTTTGTCTTCCAGCAAGTGTTCCATCATACATATATGGAGTAAACTTATCAAGGTTTCTATCAACAATTAAGTTCAAGACTATATTACCTAAGTCGATTGTTCTAATAAAAGCATTAAATCTAGGGAATTCGATTGTCTTAGTTCTAACAGTTTCGCCAACTGAAGCAGCTGCTTGAGCTAACTTTGTTGAAAAAGCAGCAGAAGTAACGGCAAGTTTGTTCTTGTTTCCCATTGTAAATCTATCAGCCCAAGCTCTAAGATTCCAAAAGTCTACTGTTGTGCCTGAATCAATCTTTGTAACAGGGTCATAAGCTCCGAAATCCTCAGTATTGTTAATTCCTAACCAACCTGCAATACCTTTCATTTGACCATTATTGTCTGTTCCAAGTCCAGGAATCTTATAGTCAGTATTGTAAATCATAGCTCTATTCATCATCTTGTGTAATCTTTTCATTTGCTCTCTACCTTGAAGAACAATGCTGTTATCATACTTAGTATTTTGAGAATTTGCAACCATCTCATTTCCCCAAGCAAGGTCAAACATTTGCATCACATTGTACTCTCTGCTAGGTGCGAACTCTTGAGCTTCTGGTGCACCAGCTCTGTAAACAGCTGAATCGCCAAGCATAGCAAGAGAGCCTGATGTAAAGTCCATGTCTACACCTGCTGGTGCTGATGAACTAAGTGTTCTTATTGACCAAGAATGAGTTGAGCCACTATCAACTCTGATTGAAGCATAATTTGCACCTTGACTTAAGTTGAAAGTCATTCCAACTCTAATAGCAAACTCGTCAATTCCAATTAAATTCTCAAGGTTCATAGGTGAACTTGGATTACTTGCTGCATGGTCGTCTATTTGTCCTTGTGCTCTTGCAGGAGCTTGAACAGTCCCTGCTAATACAAAGTCATCTGGGAGACCAGTTGTTTGGTTTACTCCAAATTTTACATTTCCTTCTGCACTAATTAAACCAATATTGTTCAAAAGAACAAAGAGTGCTGAGTCGTCCATTGAGCCGAGCCAGTCACTGTGGTTTCTATTTCTTTCTATGATGGCTTTGTTTTCCATCAAATTCGCTACACTAAATTCTGCCATAATAATTCTCCTTAAATATCATATTTTAATTCTTGCTGTGGTCTTGTAATCTCAATAAACATTGCAGCTGTATTATCCATCTTGACATTCTTCATTTTGTCTCTGTCGTAAATATCCATTCCTGTAAAGTCTAAGTCTGATTCAATCCCGTTATCCACCGGTAAGGCATCCGCTTTAGGTACAATTGGTGCTTTCGTTTCAACAGGCATTTTTAGTGGTTCGTCAACCTTTGTTTCCTGTTTAGACATCTCAGCATTCATTCTCGCTTTAGCTTGCTCTACCATCATCTCATAAGCTTCTACATTGTCGTTAGCAATCACGCTAGGTTTTGCAATTAATGCATCACGAAGTCCATAATCAGCCAAAGCCATAAAAGCCTCATCTTTTTCATACTCTTTTAGTTTTCGATTGAACTTAATTTGTGTAAGTTCCTCAGGTGTCATCTCAATACCCATTGTTTCATTTGTTTCGCTCATCCTAATCTCCTTTCTTAATCTCTGCGAGAATTGTATCTACATCAACCACAAATGGTGACGAGCCAACTCTCAAATTTGTATTCTTAGAGACTATAGAATTTATCATTTCTACAAGTCTCAAACTCACTGAATTTCT